>Ga0105046_10015119_pt1 | contig 11871 bp, 15 predicted proteins | sample MAT03_FD_78385 | JGI IMG/M metagenome (GOLD analysis project Ga0105046, IMG submission 78385) | Freshwater microbial communities from Lake Fryxell liftoff mats and glacier meltwater in Antarctica - MAT-03 (megahit assembly) | ecosystem: Environmental > Aquatic > Freshwater > Ice > Liftoff...
ACACTCTGCGCCTCGTCCATCAGGCGCTCGACGACATCGCCATCGCCGATCTGGATCTCCGCGGGAGCGGCGAGGTGATGGCGCTTTGCCCACGCCGACACGTCCGCGGGCGTGCGCCTGGGCTCGCGTGGCATCACGACTGCACCGCCGCCGACGTAGTCGGGGATCACGAGATACCACGAGTCGACGTGGACGACTGTGAGCTCTCGGTGCAGCGCGACCGCAAGCTCCTGTGCGAGTCGTGCGGCAGCGACCGAGCTGCGATCGAGCTCGACCCCGAGCACGAGCGGGCCGGCGCCGAGATCGGAGCGTGGCATGTCCGCAGGCACGACCATCACGGGCAGCGGTAGCTCGCGAAGGATCCGACGCGCGGTGCTACCCAGGCGCACGAGCCTGCGGCCGCGCCGTGGCGCGGCGCGGCCGATCAACAGCGCGTCGCAGCCCATCTCCTTCGCGACACCTGCGAGCCCGATCTCGACGGACGGCGCCGTGACGACGCGCGCAGAGACGCGGTTGGAGCCGAGCGACATCAGCTCGCGTTCGAGCGCGCGCTCGGCCGACGGTCGCAGCGCCTCGGCGACGTCGTGTGGTCCCCAGATCCGTTCGTCGATCACGTGGACCGCGACGAGCTCGGTCGGCTCGGGGAACGGCTGATCTCGTAGCCACGCGGCCATGTTCAGCGCGCCGCGACCGCGGTCGCGAAGATCGATTCCGAGGAGCCAGCGCATGGCCTGACGATAACGGGTGGACAGCCCATCGCCCGGCGAATCGTCTGCGCATCAGCGTTGGGGTGCGCGCAGCGGTTGCGGTGACGACTCATTCCCGATCGAGGCTCTGATCCACGAACGAGCGCTCGTCCTCGCGCGGCTCGAGGTGGATGATCACGGTCGTCCTGGACGCGATTCCTCGCAGATCGTGCTCGATACGCTCGCACAGGTCGTGGCCGCGCTGCATCGTCCACTCGCCGGGCACGAGCACGTGGACCGTGACGACGCTGCGCCTGCCGGCCTGCCACGTGCGCAGCGCGTGCCAGCCGATGCCCGATTCCTGCTCATATCGAACGAGCACCGCCTCGATCGCTGCGCCGCGCTCGGCCGAGACCGCGTGGCCGAGCAGTCCGCTGCCTGCGCGTGCGAGCAGAAGCCAAGCGATGCGCACGATGTTCAGCGCGACCGCGATCGCGATCACGGGGTCGAGCCACTCCCAGCCGCTGACCGCGACGGCACCGATGCCGACCACGACCGCGACGGACGTCCACACGTCGGTCATGAGGTGTTGCGCGTCCGCCTCGAGGGCGATCGAGTCGTGCTGGCGTGCGGCGCGGAACAAGACCCGCGCCACGACGAAGTTCACGAGCGTCGCTGCCCCGCACGCGATCATACCGACCCCGAGCGAGCCCAGCGGCACCGGCGACAGCAGCCGCTGCACGGCGGTCGCGACGATCGCCAGCGCTGCGGCGACGATCAGCAGCGCCTCGATGCCGCTCGAGATGTACTCCGCGCGCTCGTGGCCGAAGGGATGCTCGGCATCGGGCGGCGTCGCGGCGATCCGCAACGCGACGAGCGTCACGATCGCGGCGACGAGATTGACCGACGACTCGGCGGCGTCGGACAAGAGCCCGACCGAGCCCGTCGTGAGGTACGCGACCACCTTGAGCGCCATCGTCGTGAGCGCTGCGGCGATCGACAACCACGCGAAGCGCCCGAGCGCCGCGCGCTCGACGACGCCGACGGGGCGGGGCTGCTGCAGCTCTTGCGTCATTCGACATCGACGAGGAGGTGCAGCTCGATCGAGTCGTCCAGCTCGCCCTGCTCGAGGATCACCGGCACGTTCCACTCACCCTCCGCATCGAACGACAGCTCTTCGATGCGCCACAGCATCGCCTCGATCTCGAGGGCAAAGGGCTCCGCGTCTGCGGTGCGCTCGCCATCGCGAGTGAACGGACCAGCACGACACGTTGTCGCACGCACCGAGGCCGACGAGCACGACGCCGAGCAGGGAGCGGCGGAGGCGAGTATCCATGCTGATCAACGTGGATCCGCTGCGAAAGGTCGTGTCCGCAACCCTTGCATCGACGCGGGTCGGCTCCGCGAAGAGCCTGCGCGGGGACCGGAGCGCAGCCGCAGGTCGGCGCGACCCTGGCGTCGATCTCCAAGCGCTTCCAGGTCGAGGGGCACACCGACGATGTCCCGATTCACAACGAGACCTACCCGTCCAACTGGGAGCTCGCCTCGGCTCGCTCGCTCGTCGTTGTGCACGCACTGTTGGACGCCGGCGTTCGTCCGGCACAGCTCAGTGGTGCGAGCTTCTCCGAGTTCTCTCCGCGCACCGCCAACGACGGCGACACCGGTCGCGCGCTCAACCGCCGCATCGAGATCGTCGTCGCACCGGACCTCGACGGACTCCCGGGCACGCAGGCGCTCGAGCGCCTCGACGCACAAGGCCCGCGATGAGGCCTCACGATGAGCCTCACGCCGAGCTCCGATTTCGATCACAACGTCTCCGCCCTCACCGACGCCGTTGGGTTCTCGATCCGTCGGGTGTGGCGCTGCGTCGCAAGGGTTCCCACGCGTGGGACGGGTGGATCGCCGATTCGTCGCAAGAAATTTCGGCGCGAACGGATCGCGATCTCGTCTCACGCCGCTTGAATCCCGGTCGCACCGCGCTATCGTGGGGAACCATGCGCCATGCACTCGCAGTGCTGCTGACGCTGCTCGTCGGTGTGCTCGCACATCCGGCGTCGGCGGCCGCGAGCATGACAGGGGCGAGCGGGCGCTGCTCGATCGCCGACGCGGGGCGAACAAGTCGCGGCGTCGACGATGCGCGTCGCGCCTCGGTGCTCCGCGGCCGCGCGGTCATCGTCTCCGACGATCGCGGTGAGGAGCCCGACAATCCCGAGCCGACGCTCGCGCCGGCCCGCACGTCGATTCCGTCGCAGCGCTGGGCCGTGTCCGTCGCACCTGCGGATGTCGCCGCGTCGCCGATCGCCTGGCGATTGGCGAGCGGCGGTCCGCGCGGCCCGCCTGCGCAGCGATAGCCGCAACGTCCACTGTAGCCGCGCTCGCGTCGTCACGACGTCGACGAGCGTGCGGATGCCGATTTCGGCGCCCGAAACACCACGAACGAGATTCCAGATTCCGTGCCGCGTCGACAACGATCGGCGTAGCGAGAGAGAGAATACACATCATGGAGATCGACAGCTCGGCCCCCGTGGCCGACCTCGGCAACATCACCGCGATCGCACCGCGATTGCGGGTCCTGCACATATCCGATCCGACGAGCGCGCCGTCGCTGCCGCGCGAGATCCTCGCCTTGTCCGCCGGACGCGACCTCACCGAGGCGCTCGGCCGGCTCGAGGACTGCCGCTTCGTCGTCGCGACCGCGAGCGCGCGCGACGGGGTGCTGCGTCGGATCAAGCACAACCGCGTCGCCGCGGTCGTTGTCGATCTACGCGCGATCGAGACGCGCGCGGCCCTCGAGAGCACGATCGCCGAGGTCGCCCTGCGTCACGAGACAACGGCCATCATCGCGGTCGTCGCCCACGGACGCATGGCGACGCAGTTCGCCGATCATCTGCACGTCTGCGACGAAGTGATCAGCGACGTGGATCTCTCCGAGGAGAGATTTCTCTTCGCGCTGGTCCGCGCGCTCGAGCGACGCAGCCTCAGCGCACAGCTCGCGGTCGCACGCCGCGAGCTGCTGCTGTCCGAGGCGAGCCTGTTGCTCACGCTGCTCACCGCGACGACGCCGTCGGTCGTGCTCGACGACGACGGCAAGGTCGTGTTCGCGAACCGCGAGGCCGAGCGACTCGTTGCCGAGTCGCGCGCCGCGATGTACGGCCGACGTCCGCCGGCGCCGTTCGCCGGCGGGATCGGCACGTTCACGCTACCCGACGGCAGCGTCGGCACGCGGCGCCTGCACGACATCCTCTGGGAGCGGAAGTCGGCCACGTTGGTCGTGCTCGTCCGCGATGCGCACGACCTCGAGCGCTGGCGCGAAGTCCAGGCGCATACCGCCGTCGGCGTCGCGCACCTCGACCACGCGGACGACGCGATCGGCAAGCTGCGTCAGCTCGTGCAGCGTCCCAACGTCGCCGGCGACATCGTCGCGGATGTCGTCGCCGGCCTCGCCAAGGATCTGAACGGCGCCCGCGGGACACTCGCGCAAATCGCTCGACGCAGCCGCGCCGACGATCGCCAGCGCTGACAGATCGCGTGGCGCCGCGGTCCGACCCGCGCGCGCCACTCGTTCCTGCGCAGTCAGCAGCCCGCGTCGTTTCCCGACCCAGCGCACGCCCCCTTCACAACCGGAAGGAACGTCGATGAGCCGGATTATTCTGGCTGCAACGCTTTAGATGTTGGCGGTGTTTGCCGTCGCGTTCCTGCTCGGGGTAGTCCGCGTGACGTGGCTCGTGCCGCGAGTCGGCCTCGCATCCATGGCGACACCTTCCGGGGCGCTCGGGTTGGCGGGCAGCTCATCTTTGCCTTTGCGCCCGCGGTCCAACATAGGGTCGGGGCAGGTTGACCGTCCGATCGGCCTCGCGCTCTGTGTGACGTGCTGCCATCGACGTCGGCTCCGGCGCCGTGGGATGCTCCGCGCCCGATAGGCTCCGACGACATCGAGGCGGCGCGGACCGGTCAATAGATCGCCGCCGACGCGCAGGCCGCCGATGCGTGGCCGGCGGGGTTCCGGTGACGAGCGGAGCGCCGGCGATCGCCGGTCGGCGCCAGCGTGATCTTGCCCCGTACGTGGCCACGGTTGTTGCCAACGCGCTGCGACGGCGCGGGCATCTGCTTGGAATTGCAAATGGTTCGCGAGCCTCCGGCTGCGCACGAACCTCGCATTGCGCCCGACCCGAAGCGACCCTGCCATGCATCACCGCGCCATCCTCTTCCTCGCCGCGCTCTCCACCTCCATTTCGTGCACGAGCAGCGACGAGCTCGACGTCTACGCGGACGACGCAACGGACGACGAGTACGTCGACGCGGGCAAGGGCGACGGTGTCACGCAGCCCAAGGTCAAGGCATCGGGGATCACGCTGTGGGTCGACGCGAACGCGTTGGTCGAGCACCGCCAGGGCCAGCGCGCCGTCGTCATCCGCGGCCGCACCAGCAAGAACATCGAGGAGGTGTTCAGCTGGGTACCAGACGACGCCTTCGGCGAGGCGCTCACCGTCAGCGCGCGCAAGTTCGAGGTCGTGTTGTTCGGCGACCACGAGATCAACACCCTGCTGTCGGGTCTGCCGATCAACGTCGACATCAACACGACGTCGGGCTCGATTCGCAACTACCACGCGCGCATCACCGTGGCCCCGCGATTCGCCCGCTTCGGCGGCGACAACGGGCTATGGATCGACTCGGCGATTCGCCCGATCTTCATGCGTAACGCCGAGCCGTCCCTGCGCTACCGCAGCCGCGTCCACACCCACGACGCCGCAGATGCGCTCGACATCTCCACCGTCGACAACGCCGATCCGAGCGTGCGCCGCGACGACGACACCACGTGGTCGTTCGACTGGGCCTACGCTCAGTTCGCGCAGGCGTTCGACCCGTCGACCGATCTGATGACGTTCACCGCGGAGCTGCCCGAGGATTCCATCGAGAAGCACGCCGGCATCGACCTGCGCGTCGTCGGTCTCGAGATCACGACGCAGGATCCCGGCACCGCCTGGCCGAGCCCGAGCTGCGACCCCGACATCTATGCGTGCATTGCCGCCGCCCCGGCGACGCAGTCCGACCTCGGCGAGTGTGGCGACTACCGCCCAGTGCAGCGCTGTGCGTTCGCCGACGCGTGCGAGGTCCAAGGCCCGCAGCCGCTCGTGCTCACGCCGATCGACGCGACCGGTCTGATCGGGGCACGTGATGCCTACACCGCGGGCTGTGGCACCGGTGGCGACTGGTGCAGCCTCGGTACGCCGCTCGCGTACTCGGTGCCTGGCTGCCCCGACGAACAGCTCACGATGCAGCGCCTCGCCCAGCTCGTCGCCGCCGATCTGCAGGGCTTCCCCACCGAGGGCGGTCAACACCTCATCAACGCCCAGCTCGACGATCTGCCGGCGTTCTCCACCACATACTCCGACGCCGGACCTGCACTGCGCGAGGCGGCTGCCGCATTCACCGGCAGCGGCCACGTCGAGGCCTACTACATGACCACCGAGGTCCCGTGCCACAACTGCACCGACTTCGTGGATTCGTACGTGCTGTTCTACTCGCTGGTGAACCGCGTCATCGCGTTCCAAGCGGGACACGGTTTCGATTCTTGAGGCTGATGGCACCGGCGGCGTTCGGGTACGATGGCCTGTCGTGACTGCGCGCGAACTCTCCATCTACATGGATCCCGTCGAGGTCGCGCAGCTGTCCGCCGCGTTGCACGTCGCAGCACCGCGCGTCGCGCTCGAGTGGGGCGCCGGGGGCAGCACCGCGTTCTTGTTGCGCGAGGTGAAGTCCCTCGAGCTGCTCGCTTCGATCGAGCATGACGCGGCATGGTTCGAGAACGTCGGTGCGAGCATCGACGACCCGCGATTGCAATTGCGATGCGTCGTGCCGGACGTGCCTCCCACCGCCGAGGAGCTCCGGATCAAGCGGGGCCAGCAGGTCTGGGACGCCCGCGCCGAGCAGGAACCCGCGCTGATGGCCACCTATGTGGCAACCGCCGACTCGTTCGGCTCGCACTTCGATTTTGTGTTCGTCGACGGACGCGCGCGGCGCTTCTGCCTGCGCCGTGGCTGGGAGCTGCTGCGCCCCGGCGGGCTCATGGTGCTGCACGACGCCCAACGGACCGAATACCACGACGCGATTCCGACAGCCGCTCGGACCTTGTTCTTGAAGCCGTGGGTGCGGGGGCAGCTGTGCTTGATGGTGAAGCGGAGCTGAACCCCGCAGAGCACCGAACGCGTGCTCGTCTACGCGTGGATCTCGAGCGGCCGCGTCAGGTTCCGAGCAGCTTGCGCAGCGCCGCGTCGATGTACGCCGCATCGCGCTCGCCCCAGTCGCCGCCCGCGAGCGGCTTGCCGATCGGCTTGCCGCGGCCGTCCACCCGATAAAACGACGGGATCTGTGGCGCGCGGAAGCCGAGCTCGTTCAGTTCGTCGTCGAACATGTCGACGTCGACGCGGACAAGGATCGCGCCGCGCAGCGCGTTCGTCACCGTGCCCGCGGCGATCAGCTTGTCGAGCTTCTTGCACGGCGCACACCAGCCGGCCCACAGCTCGACGGCGGCGACGCGACCTTCCTTTTTGGCACGTGCCGCGATGACGGTGAGCTGCTCGGCGAGCGGGCCGGCCTGCACGTCGATTTCGATGATCGTCGCGACCTCGGCCGTCGGTGTCGTCGCCTCGGTCGGCAGCGGCTCGGGCGGTGCGGGCTCGCTCGGGGGCGCGGCGGTGTCGACGGTGGGCAGTCGCTCGGGTGATGCGGCCGGCGGCGTCGTCGCGGCTGGCTGCGCGCGCGCATCCTCGCGCGTGCACGAGAGCAGAATCATCGCGATCGCAAGAACGCGCATCAGGGCTCCGCCTTCGTCCCCGGCTTGCGCCCCTGTGCGATCCAGGTCTCGAGCAGCTGGATGTCCTCGGGCGGGAGCGCCGGCAGCCCGAGCGGCATGCCGCGCACGCCGACGATCGGCGTGCCGACCACCTCGGATTGCCGCGCGAGCAAATGCGCGACGATGCGTGGTGTGCCGTCTTGCATGGCCTCGAACAGCGAGTGGCGCTTGCCGCCATCGTCGAGACTACCCGAGCGAATCCCTTCGTGCGAGTTGAGGTCGAGTGCGCGCTTCGGGAACCCGAAGCCGCCGCTGTACCCCGGCCCGCCGTCGCCGATCACCTGCTCGGGATCCGAGTGACAGTGCCGGCACGTCTTGTGGAAGATCCGCGTGTCGACCTCTGCGTACGTCACCTCGCGATCGAGCACGGCGAGTCGCGCATGCACTGGCTCCGCCGCCACGATGCCGAGCGGCGTCTGCACGACGAACGCCGCGACGTCCAGGATCTCCTGCGCCGTCATCGGGATCTTCGGCATCGTCGCGCCGGGCATCACCTTCGCCGGATCGGTCAGCCACTGCACGACCGCTGCTGAGCGCAGCCGCTTGCGCGCATGCGAGAGATCCGGCGCGAGCATCTGTCCGAGCGCGAGCGTCACCGGATCGATCGCGATCGGCAGGCCAGCGGCGGACAGCGGCGGACCGCCCGCCATGCGGTGACACGTGCCGCAGCCCTTCGCATCGGCGATCTCACGACCACGCGCAGGATCGCCGAGCACGGGCGCCGCCGCCTCGGCGTCCGGAGCGAGGAACGCCGCGATCGCAGCGACGTCCGCCGGTGCCAAGGCGAAGCGCGGCATCGTCGGCTCGAGGTTCGGTCGCAGGTCGTGCGCATCGGCGAGGAACGCCGCGATCCACGAGCGCCGTAGCCTTCCGCCCGGCGCGAGCAGCGGCACGTCGACGAGCGAGTGCACGCGCTCTTGGTAGCCCGCGAGTTCCTCGGGCGGCACCGGGAACGTCCCCGCCTCGATGTCGCGGTGACAGCCGACGCAGTCGTACTCGAGCTTCGGCTTGTCGACGCCTTCGATCGCATGACAACGAATGCACTCGTGCCTGGTGACGAGTGTCTTGCCGAGCGCGATCGCATCGACGGCAGCCGCCGCCTCGAGCACGGGCGGGACCGGCTCCGGCGTCACGACCTCGGGCTCCGCGACGACGGGCGCCGGCTTGCTCGCCACAGGCGGATCACCACACGCCGCGATCGCGATCGCGACGAGCCAGCCCCAGCGACCTCCGCTCATGCCTGACAGGCGGTGCCGCCGAGGTCCTTGCAGCGCGTGATCGCAGCGTCGCGCAGGATCTCGTCCGACTCGAGCTTCGCGAGCAACGCGTAGCCACTCGCGGTCGGCATCAGATCGCGCGTCGATAGATCACGCAGCATGTCGCGCGCGCGATCCTTCTCGAACGCCGAGAGCGCGAGCGCCTCGGCAAGCTGCACCTCGAGGATCACACTGTCTTGCTCGAGCGCCGTCTGATACGTGAGCACGAGCTGCGCCCATGCGACGTTGAGCTGCCTGTCGTGTTCGGTCACGCCACGCATGTCGGGCGCGACCTCGATCGCACCACCGCTGCGCACTGCCGCGACGGCAAGGGCTCGTTGCGCCCGCTTCGCCAGCGGCGCTGCACCCTCGGGTGGCAGCTCGTGCAATCCGGGCACCGCACGGCGGGCGAGCTTCGCCGCCTTCGCATGGTCACCCGCGGCGAGCGCCTTCTCGGCGGCGACGACGTCACGCTGGGTCGGGTCGACCTGCTGCTTCTTCGCGAGCTGCGGCATCTTTCGCAGGCAGGCGTCGGCCGGCGCCGCGGTTCCCACGGCCAAGAGTCCCAACATCAGCAAGGTCGCAAGACGCTTCATCGGGCCGAACCTCCGAGCGGAGTAGACGACCGAACCTGGAAAAAGGTTCCTCTGAGCGTCACTCGGCGTCAAATCCGTGATAACGCGAGGGATTCCTGCGTCCAGACGAGGCGCGATCTCGCCTCAGAACGCCGGCTTGTCGCCGTAGTGGATCGACAGGACGCAGAACGTCGCGACCCCGCGCGGGCGCCGGACCTCGATGTCGTCGCCCGGCTCCTTGCCGAGTAGCGCGCGACCCATCGGGCTCTCCATGCTGACCTGGCCGTCGTCCGCGTCGGACTCGTCGGGGCCGACGACGCGATAGCAGAGCTTGCCGCCGTCATCGCCCTCGAGGATGACCCACGCGCCGAAGGCGACCCTGCCCTCGGAGCCGCGCTGCTCGTCGGGATGCACGATCTGCATGCGCTCGAGCCTCGCAGCGAGGAACTCGAGTCGCTTGTCGATCTCGCGCAGCCGCTTCTTGCCGTAGATGTACTCGGCGTTCTCGGACCTGTCGCCGTGCGCCGCCGCGGTCTCGACCTCGGAGGTGACCTTGGGCCGCTCGACCTTCCACAGGTGCTCGAGCTCGGCGCGAATCTTCCGATGGCCCTCGGGGGTGATGTAGATCGGTAGCTGGGCCATGGTGTCACCGCGCACCCGCGAGATCATCGCGGGTGCGATCGATTGGCGTCAGACGTCGATCTGCGTCGTGAGGGTCATCGGCGCGTTGAGCAGTCGCGAGATCACGCAGCCGCTCTTCGTGCCCTCGGCCGCCGCTTGGATCTTCTCGCGATCCGCACCCTTCGCGACGACGTGGGTGTGCAACGTGATCTCCGTGATCGTCGGCTTGCCCTCCACGCGATCGAGCGTGAGCTTCGACTCGGTCGTCACGCTCTGCACCGTGATGCCCGCCTTGCCGAGCTCGGCGCCGAGCGCCATGGAGAAGCAGCCGGCGTGCGCCGCAGCGACGAGCTCCTCGGGGTTCGTCTCGTCGCCGTCTTCGAAGCGGCTCACGAAGTTGTACTTGCGCTGATCCAGCGCGCCGCTCCCCGTGGTGAGGTGGCCCGAGCCGGTCTTGAGGTCGCCGTTCCACACGGCGGTTGCCGAACGCTGCATCTGAGGTGCTCCGAGAAAGGGGGAGCCCGGGTTGTGCCACAACGCGGCGGCGGCAGGGCCGTGGGTGGCCGCGGTGCTCCAGGACACGGGCGCGCAGCTTTTCCGCGTTCCCCGGTGATCGTAGGGCGCGGGTCGGCGACTACCCCCGCATGCCGCTCGTCACGCGCTCTTTCGTCGCCGCGCTCGTCGTGACCCTCGCCCTTCCCGAGGTGGCCCACGCGCGGCGCGAGCCGTCGGTCTCCGACCCCGCCGCGCCGCTGCCGGTCGCGCCCGCGGCTGCGGCACCCGTCGCCGCGGCACCCGTCGCCGCTGCACCCGTCGTTGCCACCGCTGCACCCGAAGCCGCGCCCCCGATCGCCGATCCGTGGACGAGCCCGCCGGTGCCGGTCGCGAGCTCGGTGCCGCCGCCGCGCCTCGTCGCACCGCCACCGCCCCCGTCGCACGGCGACGGCAAGGACATCATCGCGATCGGTCTGTCGACCTTCGGCGCGTTCTATTTCTTCACGTCGCTCGCGGGCGCCGTCATCATCGACAAAGCGCGCGATCGCAAGTACGACGAGTACGGAGAGGTGAAGGCGATGAACACCAAGCGCCTCAACTACGGTCGCGCGTTGCTCGTGCCGGTCGCAGGTCCGTTCATCGGCATCCGCTACACCGACTCCGCGAAGGAGCGGTGGGGCGCAGTGCTCACTGGTAGCGTACAGGTCGCGGGCGTGATCACGACGGCGGTCGGCCTCATCCGGCACGCTCGCACGAGGCGTGCCCAGCGGTTCGGCGTCGGGGCAGGGATGGCCGCGGGCGGGGGCGTCGTCTCGCTCTCCGGCCGCTTCTGATCGCGATCACCGCGCGAGGTCAGCCCTCGAGGTCAGCCCTCGAGCTCTGCGATCAGCTCGCCGAGCAGTGCGTCGATCTCCGCGATCGTGCGGCCCGCCTCGTCGTCGTCGTCGTAGGCCGGGCACGACCACGATCCACCGAGGAGGTCGTCGTGCAAGGCGCCAGGGCCATCGGCGGCGACATGGAGCGGATCGTGCGAGTCGTGCGAGTCGTGACCCACGGGTAGCATGCCGAGAACATGGCGGGGCGCCCGGCTCGTCGCTAGTTTTCGACCAATTCGGGCTTGTGCCATACTCCGGCGACCCCGCCCCGATGGCCACACTCCGACAGGCGACCGCCCTCATCGAGACCGTCGGTCCGCACAAGCTCCCGAAGCTCGAATCAGCGATGGAGAAGGCGCTCGCCGATCTCGGCTGGGAGCGCACGTACGAAGGCAAAGACGCGCCGCCGCCGGTCGATCCGGCAGCGCCCGATGGCGCGTCGCAGTTCGTGCTGATGAGCAACGAAGAGGGCGCCGCGGCGATCCAGATCAACGAAGAGCTCGTCGTTCG
>Ga0105046_10015122_pt1 | contig 11870 bp, 7 predicted proteins | sample MAT03_FD_78385 | JGI IMG/M metagenome (GOLD analysis project Ga0105046, IMG submission 78385) | Freshwater microbial communities from Lake Fryxell liftoff mats and glacier meltwater in Antarctica - MAT-03 (megahit assembly) | ecosystem: Environmental > Aquatic > Freshwater > Ice > Liftoff...
CGTCTGGATTACACCCCAGCGGATGTGCAGCAGTTCCATCAGGCGATTGAGCAGGTGGTCGTGCCTGCCGTTGAGCGCCTGAATGAGAAGAAGAAACATAAACTCGATTTGCAAGCCCTCAAACAGTGGGACACCGAGGCCAAAGACCCCAATGCCCCTGATCTGAAACCCTTCACGAAGGGCGACGAGCTGGCGGATGTCTCAGCGCGTATCTTCCAGCAGGTTGATCCTGAATTGGGCGGCTATTTCCAGACCATGCGCGATGAAGAACTGCTCAATCTGGACAACTACAAAGGCAAAGCGCCGGGTGGCTACTGCACCGGTTATTCGATGGTGAAGCGCCCCTTCATCTTCATGAATTCTGTGGGCCTGCATGATGATGTTCAGACCATGCTGCACGAGGCGGGTCACGCCTTCCATGTTTTTGAGGCTGCAAATTGGCCTTATGGTGGACAGCAGCACGCACCGATTGAGTTTTGCGAAGTCGCCTCAATGAGCATGGAACTGATCGCTGCGCCCTATCTGACCAAAGATCAGGGTGGCTTCTACAACGAGGCCGACGCCGCGCGTGCCCGCATTGAACATCTGGAAGGCATGCTCGTCTTCTGGCCGTATATGGCGGTGGTGGATGCGTTCCAGCAGTGGGCTTATACCAGCGGCGATGCCGCCCTTGATCCTGATAACTGCGACGCCAAATGGACGGAGCTGTGGCATCGCTTCAAGAAGGGTGTCGATTACAGCGGCCTGGAAGATTGGGTCGCGACAGGCTGGCATCGCAAGCTGCACATCTTCTCGTATCCGTTGTACTACATCGAATATGGCATCGCGCAGTTGGGAGCGGCGCAGGTGTGGGCCAATTCGCTCACCGATCAGGCCGGCGCTTTAGCTTCGTATCGCAAGGGTCTGAGCATGGGCAATACCGGCACGCTGCCCCAGTTGTTCGAAGCGGCAGGCGCAAAACTCTCTTTTGATGCGGAGACATTAGGCCGTATGGTCGCTCTGATCGAGAAAACGATCAACGAGCTTGAAGAGACCGTGTAGTTCGCTACAAATGAGCAAAAAATTGATCTGGTGAGATTCGTAGGGGCGACCCGCTGGGTCGCCCGCAGTTATCGTAAGATTATTGCTAGGTGGGGCCGCTAGGTCGCCCTACACAAGTTCCATCTTTAATCGTTAAATTGCATTATCATGCCTCTTCAGGACATTTGGAGTTCCCGTTGCCCCTCCATATCCCCACGCGCCGCGATCTTGGCCTGCTCATCTTCCTGTTTCTTCTCGCCACCTTTGTGCGTTTAGACCGTATTGGGATTAGCGATTTTCGCTACGATGAAGGCATCCTGTCGGGCCTCGCAACCAATTGGTTGCAAGGCGGGGCGTTTCCAACACGCGGCTTACTGGCGTCTGTTGGGCTGCCACAAGGCCCCTTGATGGTCTATCTGATTGCGATCCCGTACTTACTTTTTGCCAGCCCTGTAGCGGCCACCGCCTTTGTCGCAGTCTTAAATATAGGCGGCGTGATGGTGTTGTGGGGGCTGGCCCGGCGCATATTCAGCCCGATGGTGGGATGGTTTGCCGCATTTGCTTATGCGGTCAGCCCCTGGGCGATTGTCGCCAGTCGCAAAATCTGGAATCCCAATATGCATACACCCCTCTTGCTCGCGGCGGTGCTGCTGGCGTGGATAGGGGTGTGGGAACGAAAACGCCCCTGGGCGCAAGTAGTGGCAGTGGCATTGGTGCTGGTTGTGCCTCAATTTCATTATCAGGGATGGCTGCTTCTGCCCGTTTTGCTCGTAATTTTTTGGCAGGGACGGCGGCATATTGTGTGGCCTGCTGTGCTGGTAGGTGCGACTGCGGCTGTGATTCTGTGGCTGCCGCTTGTGACGAGCATCACATCACAGGATATGGACATGTTTCGGTCATTTTCCTCGCAGCGTGGGGAGAAAAGCTGGAGTTTACGCGATCAGTCTTTGGGCTACGTCATCCATATGGTCACAGGTTGGTATGTGGTTGAGGAAATGGTCGGCGTGGAGAATGCCGCCGCGATTCCGTCGCAAGCGCATAGGCGGGAGTGGGGCGTGCTGCTTGTGTTATTTGGCATCGGCGCTGTGGGGGCATGGCGTCGTTATGGACAACGCACGGTCATGCTGTATGTGTGGGCTTTTCTCACACCGATCATTGTCGCGCCGAACTGGGTGCAAATTTTCGGCCATTATTTTACCCTGATAATGCCTGCGCTTTTCCTGTTTGTCGGCCTTGGGGTGGAACAAATTATTATCTGGGGCCGCCACCGCTCTGTAGTTGTGGCGGCTGTGAGCGCGGTGTCGGCCCTCGTTTTCACAAGTCAGGTCATCTGGGGTCAGGGGCTTCTGACGGATTTCGACACGACGTATGTGACGTATGGCTTTGGTGCGCCGCTGCATTACTTGATGGAGGGACGCACAGCGCTTGAACCCTATGAGGATGTGCTCATCATAGGTGGCAACCCGTTTCTGACCACCGATTCGTCAATCTGGAAGCCCTTGATGTACGGGCAGGCCGCGTGTGTGCGTGATCTCGTTATTGCAGGCGGCAATGTGGCCGTGCTGCCTGATCATCCCTTTGCTGTGCTGGTGGCTTCCTCTGCCGCGCCGTACAGCCTGCGCGACTTCTACACACAGACACCAGCTCAGGTGATTGCTCTGCGTCCGGGTGAAGACCCCTACACCATTTATGTGTGGGATGCCGCACCCAAATGGACGGGAGAGCCGATTGTACCTGTCAACTCAAGCGCCTTTGAAAATGGCGTGCGTCTCACTGGCTATGCACTCACACCTGAGTCGCTCTATTTACAGTGGCACATCGATGCCACAGGCAGCCGCGAGAATGTGCAGTATTTCGCTCATTTTCTGGATGCAGCCGGCGAGAAGATCGGCCAGCGCGACACCTCATTTTATGATGTGCAGTATTGGTGCGCGGGCGATACCATCATCACCCGTGTTGATACCCCGATCCCGGATGAGACCGACCTGCTGCGCGTAGGGATGTATCGCCTGATCGACGGCAACGCACGCGGCCTGAGCACCATCGATGAGTCCGGTCAACTTGCGTCAGGCACAATTGATATTGATGTGCCGTAACACAGGTATAGGGTTTGATAATGGCATTTAAGAGTTTAGGGCCGTTATAAACCGAGATTCTAGGGGCGCAGCATGCTGCGCCCTTGATAGCAATCATATTGGGCGACCCAGCGGGTCGCCCCTACACGCCCATGATTTTGCGGCGTTGTAAATCAGATCACATCCCGATTGCCCTATCCCCCAATCAACAAAATGCGCAGCGCAAACAAAACAATGATCGCACCGGAAATGCGATTGATCCACAGCATGTGCCAGGGTGTCATACGCTCACGCAGCAGGCTGACTCCGCCGCACAACAGCCCCCACCACAGCGCCGATCCGACAAAAATGCCTACAACCATCACAAAGCTTGCCGCAGGTGTCCGCGCCGTTGTGTTTGATCCGCTCAAACCCGCGAAGATGCCCAAAAATGCGAGAATCGTCATCGGGTTTGTGATCGTCAGGACGAAAATAGAGATATACGCGCCAAGCCATCCGCCACGTCGTTTGGCATCATCGGTTTTTGCATTCTCAGCAGGTGTGCTGGTCAACGTGCGATAGCCCAGATACAGCATGAATAAGCCGCCCACAACGCGCAGCACGCCCGCTGAATCGACGAGAATGCTGGTGAAAGCGGTCAGACCCAGGGCGGCAATCAAGCCATAGGCAGCATCGGCGGTGGCAGCGCCCAGACCAGACACAAAGCCGATGAATCGCCCTTCGGCCAATGTGCGACGGATGCAGAGAACGCCAATCGGGCCCACCGGGGCGGCAATCGAGAGGCCAATGATCATGCTGCTGATGAAAAGTGAAAGTGTGTCCATTGTGCTTCATGTCCTTTGTGTGATTTTAGTTGATCTAGGAATGCGCTTCTGCGTGTCCGAGCCTGAATCTCACATGTGATTTGGCGCGGGTAATATCTCATGCTCACAAAACGGATGCGCTTCTGCGCGGATGCGCATCCGCGCAGAAGCGCATCCGCGCAGAAGCGCATCCCTACAAATACGTCCATTCAAAAAAGCTGCTGTCGCATGTTCTTCCTCCTGGTTGAAGACGCAAAAAAAGACAGCGCCGTCTGGCGCTGCCTTTGTCGTTACCGTATACCGTGTAACTGAAAAGAGAGCGAGACGGGCTAACTATCGCCGATCTGCTGCTGCGTGAGAACGCGAAGAGCATCTTGTGCAGGCGAGAAATTCGGATTGAATTCCAGCGCATTGTTGAAGTTCACCAGCGCAGCATCCGGCTCGCCTTTTGCACTGCGGGCCAGACCGCCATAGTAATAGGTTTCTTCGATGTATTGACCGCCACCATCCGCCAGGTTGGTTCGAGCCAGTACAAGCATATCGTCATAACGACCGATGTGATAATAGGCCTCAAAAGCACCAAATTGATACCACATCATGCGCCAGGGCAAGCCAATGCTGCGGGCCTGATCGTAGGCGATGGCCGCTTCGTTATACATTTCAAGCATGACAAAATTAGAGCCCATGTTGAACCATGCAAAGGCATCTGTGTTATTTGCAACAGCTTCACTACGAGCCAATTCCAGGCTGCGCACAATATTCTGGCGTTCGTCCGCATCGTCCCCAAGCAGCGCATTCAGCTCGGCCTCGCGTGAGGCCGGGTACAGCGTGATGTAGACATAATTGAAGTGCTGCCACATCTCCTCAAGTTCGGTGTAGGTATAAGCCTTATTCGGGCCAAGATAGCTGTCATGGGTATGAAATAAGCTCTTGGCGTCGTTATAGCCCGTCACGAGCAGATAGTGACCCATCCAACCCAGGCGATCCGGTTCAGGATCATAGCCCTCTTCGATGATGACCGGAAAGTCGTTTGAGACAAGCCGCTTTATCATGTCCGACGTGCCGCCATAACGCACTTTGGCATACACATTCAATTCAGGAACCTGTGTATTCACGAACGCCGCCATTTGCCAGGGGCTGACGTTTTTATCTTCGGTGTTGGGTTTCAGCCAATTGGCGGCACGATCCTGATTATCGCCATAATCAAAATAGGACAGCGCATTGGTGAGGGTCGCCGGGCCGCAGTTGTTCCACTTTTGCGGTTCATAGCGTACATCCACCAGGTGATAGCTTGGAGGAATGATGGCAGAGGCGGCGATCGGGAGTGCAGCAGCCGTGTCTTGAGCCAACACGGCCAGAGGCAGCAGCATCAGCGCGAGCATCAGCGCCAGAGATTTTGACAGAGTCATGACGTATATTCCCATAAAAACAAATCGATTTAAGAATAATCCCCCTTAGCTGATTGTCAACACACGTATTGCCTACGCTGAACCACCCTCATCTAAACGCTGTTTGGGATGCTTTTAAAGCATTTCAATTTGTTTCTTGCGGCAACCTTTATTCGTGATTAAGGTATACCTCATGTTATAATAGGAGTGGTGTATCTGCGTAGGGATGTTAGCTTGTGCTCACAGATCAACTCATTGGTAAAATAATCGATGACGATTTTGTCATCAAAGAGCGCCTCGGGCAGGGTGGGATGGCCCAGGTGTATCGGGCACGACAGCTCTCGGTCAATCGTGATGTGGCCCTCAAAATTATTAATCTGCATGAGGCCCAGAATGACGAAAATTTTCGTCAGCGATTTGCCAACGAGGCCGCGATTATTGCGTCTCTTGAACACCTTCATATTCTGCCCGTGTATGCCTACGGGATTTACGAGGATCATGCCTATTTAGCCATGCGTCTCCTGCGTCGTGGCACACTGAAAGATCGTTTGCGCGAGGGACACCCCATTGCACTTTCTGAGGCCCTGCATTTGTTTGAGCAGACGGCCAAGGGTCTGGGCTATGCACACAGCAAGGGCATCATCCATCGGGATGTGAAGCCCGCCAATATTCTTCTTGATGATAACAATAATGCCTATCTCACGGATTTTGGCCTTGCTAAGGTGATCGACTCAGATGAACATCTGACGCGCGGCGATAGTGTGGTGGGTACGCTGGCCTATATGTCACCGGAGCAGCTTCAAGGCGATCATATTGATCATCGCTCTGATCTCTATGGTCTGGGTGTGGTGCTGTATCATATGCTCACTGGGCGGGTGCCGTTTCGCGGCGAATCGCAGCACGACATGGTGGCTGTGATTTATATGCATCTGCAAGAAGATCCGCCGCCGCCGCGCCAGTTCAACGATGAGATTACCCCTGAACTTGAGATGGTGATCTTCAAGGCGATGTCTAAAGAACCCGCCTCCCGTTACGGGAGTGCCGATGAATTTGCACGCGATGTGCGTCTGGCCGCTGGTATATCATCATCAGGCAGCACAGCCAGTATGTCACCCCTTGCGATGCTTGAGCGCAGCGGCAGCTCCACGACACGCCGTACCACGCTCCCCAAGCCACCAGAAGCGCCTGTGCCCGCGCCGCACTTCACATCGCGCCAGATGGCCTATACTGCGATTGCCCTGCTCGTAGCCTTAACAGGTGTTGGTGCGTTTGCCCTGTCGCAGCGCTATGTACCGCCGCCGCCTTATGTGTTGGATGTCGAGGGGGCAGAGTCGTATGAGAAGGTTGTGCCATCAGAAGCCCAGATTAATGCCGCTCACACGGTGTTAGGCACGGATGGTTTTATCGCGCTGCTGCCGTGCAATCTCACCAGCGAATATCACGCCACTCTGACCCGCGAAACACAAGAATTTGCGAACCAATATGGTCTTGATATGCGCATCTACGATAGCAAGAACGAAGGCTATCAACAGCGCCTTGAATTGGAACGCGCCCTGACAGAAGGGGCCAAAGCCGTTATCCTGTGTCCACTGGAAGTTGATTTGCTTGAAGAAACCTTGCTGGCGATTCGGGAGAAGCATATCCCGCTGGCGTCGACTGGCCCGAATCTGGCTGCCTTTGGCGGTGTTCATACGGCAGCGCTGGATTATGAACTGGGTTATACAGTCGGTGAGGCCGCAGGGCGTGACATCGCGGCGGAAAAGGACGGTCAGGCTCGTGTCCTGATCCTCGATTATCCTGATCTCGATATTATTGTTCAGCGGGCGAATGGCCTTGAAGAAGGCATGAAAGCCGCTGCCCCCGATGTGACGATTGTCGGACGTGTTAAGGGTGCTGTGAAAGACTTCGCTTTTGAGTCGGTCCAAAAGGCTCTCGATGAAGGCGTTGAGTTTGATGTGATCCTCAGCATCAATGACGCAGGCTCGTATGGTGCGGTTGAGGCATTAGAGGACGCAGACATTAGCCCTGACGACGTGTGGATTTACAGCGTAGATGCCGAGCGTCTGGCGATTGATTATATTCGCGAAGGTCGCTTCATTCGCGCCACCCTGCAAGTCGCCCGCACCCAATCGGCAAAGACCCTTGTTGATCTGACAACCATCATGCTGGCCGGTGGGACGGTTCCCGCAACGGTGTATGTCCCGGCGGGAGATATGGTCAATATTGCCAATATCGACCAATCGAAGTCATGGATTACAGGGGGTCGTTAAGCAATCCTCTTCAAAAAATCTGCTCTAAAGCTCTCATAAAGCGCCTTGATCGAACCTCAATTGGGGCGCTTTGACACATTTTGCCTGGAATGATCTTTAAGAACGTGCTAAGAGCCTTCTAATTGTTTGAAACACGCGTTTTCACCAATTACAATACGCATGTGTTCATCAACATCGGGTATAACATCGCATGACATCCTCAACAGCCTCGTCTCGTCAAGAGCCGCGCTGGAGTATCACGGAACGCATCCGCGATACGATGACGGGCTATGCCTTTATCGCCCCAGCCGTCTTGATTATTTCGGTCTTTGGGCTGTTCCCCATTGGCTATGCTCTCTATATGAGTCTGCATGCCTGGAAGATTCTGCCGCAGTACAACGTGTGCTTGCCGCATTTAGAGGACATCTTTCGCGCACTGCCCTTGAACAAACGCAATACAATGCCGCAGCTCTGGCAGTTGGATTTTGCAACTGATGTCTCACCCAAATTCGATCTGCCAAGCTGCTTCACCAACTACACCAAAACCGTCGGGGATTGGGGCGGGGTGGCGCTGTTGGTTCTCGGAATTGTGCTGCTGGTGGCATCCTACGTGCTGTGGACAAGTGGCACTCGCGATGTAGAAGGAACCAGGCAAACACCGCGCTGGTATCAGCAGCCGCTGGCGAAAATAGGCATTTCCCTTGTGCTGTGGGTTGGGGCCATGAGTCTCATCGTCATCGGCTGGGATCGCATGTTTACAACAGGCAATCAGCGCTATTTGAACGGCTTGGTGTATACAATTTATTATGCGATTTTCAGCGTACCGATTCAGTTAGCCCTGGGGCTTGTTCTGGCGTATGTGCTGTTTCAGCCCATCAAAGGCAAGACCATCTTCCGTATGATCTTCTTCATCCCCTATATCACCCCGGCTGTGGCCGCCGCCACCGTCTTTAAGTTAATTTTTAGCCCGCGTGAGACGTCGCTGGCGAATCAAATGGTGGAACTGGTGGGCTTAGAGTCGCAGAAATGGCTTGGCGAGGCGAAACCATTTTTAAATGCCTTGTTCGGTCTGAATCTATCTGGATTCTTTGCGGGGCCAAGTCTGGCGTTGTTCTCGATTATCGTGTTTGGCATCTGGACCTATGTCGGCTATAACACGATTATCTATCTGGCCGGACTGGGGCAAATCCCTACTGATCTCTATGAGGCGGCCCGCGTCGATGGGGCGAGTGAGTGGCATCTCTTCCGCTATATCACGCTGCCGATGGTGTCGCCCATCACGTTCTATCTCTCGATTCTGGGGTTCATTGGGACATTCAAAACCTTCAATCATGTGTATGTGATGCGAGGGCCTCAAGCCCAGGGCACTGCCGATACAATCAGCGTGGTCGTGTTTGACACCTTCCGCCTGATGCAGCAGTATGGTGAAGCCGCAGCCCAGGCCATCCTGCTGCTGATCATCATCATCGCCATTACACAGTTCCAGCGCACATTTCTAGAGAAGCAGGTGTTTTATGGCTGAGCTTGCATCACCCATGCCAAAGGCCAAAGTTGATGCTGTGTCCACAATGCCTGCTCCCGCTGTGCAAGGCGTAAATTGGTCGCGTATCGTCATCTATGCCATTCTGGTGACAGCAACGATTGTGGCGCTGCTGCCCTTCTTCTGGATGCTGTCCACATCCTTGATGACACTTGGCGAAGCCATCATCCGTAAATGGCTGCCGGATGTCCCTCAGTGGGTCAACTATGCGGAAGCCTGGGATACAGCCAACTTCCCGAAGTATTTTGGCAACAGTGTCATCATCACGTTTAGCACAACAGCGGGCATGGTCATCACCTCGACGCTGGCCGGGTATGCCTTTGCACGGATTCGCTTCCTGGGGCGCGATATTCTCTTTGCGCTGCTGCTTCTGACTCTCATGATCCCTGAAGCTGTGACCATGCTGCCCAACTATCTCATCGTCAGCGGCAATATCTTTCCGCTGCCCCAGATTGGCACAAGTGCAGGCTTGCTTTCGTTTGGTGGCACATGGATCGATTCGGTTGCGGCACTGACCGTCCCCTTTATGGCGAGTGCGTTCAGCATCTTCATGCTGCGCCAGTTCTTCATGCAGATCCCGAATGATTTGTGGGATGCCGCGCGGATTGATGGCTGCGGACATCTGCGCTTTCTGGTGCGTATCGTCATTCCAATCAGCACGGCCCCAATGTTTACAGTCGCACTGCTCACATTCATTGGCTCCTGGAATGCCTTCCTGTGGCCGCTTTTGGTGACGACAAAGGAAACCTGGCGGCCCTTGATGGTCGGTCTCTACAACTTTACATCTGAAGCAGGCAATCAACTGCACCTGCTCATGGCGGCGTCGTTCATCACCATCCTTCCTATGCTCATCCTGTACTTTGCGACACAAAAATCCTTCACTGAGGGGATTGCGACAACGGGTTTGAAAGGTTAAGGTCAGGAGTTGCTCAGGGACGCGATAAACGTCCCTTCGTTGAGGCAGCGACAGCACGTCGCGCTATGACCTCCGTGTAAGACGAGGAAAGTCGATTGTCAATTTTGGAGGCAAGACATATGTTTAAACGTTTTAGCTTGTTCGCATTGTTCCTGATGGCGCTGGTCGCTGTTGTTCCCGCATTCAGCCAGGAAGAAGCCGTTGACTATGAAATGGTTGACCCCGCAGGTCAAACCGTCGAATTCTGGCATCAGCACTCAGGGGCCCGCGCCGAAGCTCTCGATCTGTTGGTCGCTGACTTCAATGCCACCAATGAATGGGGCATCACAGTCGTTGCCAGCAATCAGGGCGGCTATGATGATATTTTCCAGAAGATAACCTCTATCATCGCCAGCGGCGGCGAAGGGATGCCGAGTCTGGTGGTCGCCTATCAAAATCAGGCCGCAACCTATCAGCTCACCGACAGCCTGGTCGATATGAACGCGCTGGTCAACAGCGAAAAATGGGGCCTGACAGCCGATGAGCAAGCCGATTTCTTCGCTGGCTTCTTCAATTCCGATGTTTTCCCCACCTTTGGTGGTCAGCGCCTGGGCCTTGCGCCGAATCGCTCGATGGAAGTGATGTACTTCAATGCCGACTGGCTGGCCGAATTGAACGCGGCAGGCGCGATCAGCTTTGAGGGTGCACCCCAGACCCCCGAACAATTCAAAGAAGCGGCCTGCGCTGCGGCGGCGGCCCCATTCAGTGGTGCAACTGGCGATGCTGCCAACAGCACCGGCTATGAACTGAGCATCGATGCTTCGCGCTTCGCGTCCTGGACGTTTGCGCACGATGGTGACGTCTTCAATTACGAAACTGGCGACTACGATCTGAACAGCACGGGTGCTGTGGACGCATTGTCCTTCATCCAGAGCCTGTACACAGATGGTTGCGCCCGTACCGTGTCCGAAAACTTCGGTGATCAGACCAACTTCGGGGCAGGCACAACCCTGTTTACAGTGGGTTCAAGCTCCGGTATCCCCTTCTATGAATCGGCTGTGGCTGATGGTGCAGGCTTCGAGTTCGGCGTGGCAGCAATTCCCCACACCAGCGAAGAACCTCGCCAGAACCTGTATGGTGCGTCGGTCAGCATTCCCAAGACCACCCCGGAACAGGAACTTGCCGCCTGGCTGTTCGTTGAGTTCTACACCACCCCGGAACAACAGTCCAAGTGGGCTGTCGCCAGCAACTACTTCCCGGTGCGTTCCAGCTCGTCTGAATCACCTGAAGTAAAAGAAGAACTGGATACCAACCCCGTTTACAAAGCGGCCTTTGATCTGCTCCAGTACGGTATGGCTGAACCCCCCGTGCCGGGATATGATCCGGTCCGTCTCGAAATGGGCAATGCATTGGTGGCGATTGCTGAGGGTGCAGACGTTCAGGAAACGCTTGACGCCCTGAACACCACCGCCAATGACATCCTCGATAGTCAATAATCACGATCTCTTGATCGTGTAAGACGAAAAGGGCGGCCCAGTGGGTCGCCCTTTTTGCTTGCGTGCAGGGCTCCCTGTTTCCGTTCGCGCCTGAGAGGGAACATAATATAATGGAAGACTAAACGACTATCGGCTGAAGCCGATAGGTTTCTATCAGTCGCTGAAAGCGACGCATTCAGGCTAAAGCCAGACCCCAAGACCTGTCCACTTGAGATGACTGCCGAAAGCTCATCATGCGTGCCTGTCAAACGTCTCATTGAGGGAGGCCCCTTGGTCAAAAGATTTTGCTCGGTTTCAGAGCAAGATATACGGCCCCATCTTCCTCTGAAGATAACGCTCTGATCTTTCCGCGCTGAAGCTGTTCGCCTAAAGGCGAAGGTTTTAGACCTGGCGAATGGAAATAA
>Ga0105046_10015131_pt1 | contig 11868 bp, 6 predicted proteins | sample MAT03_FD_78385 | JGI IMG/M metagenome (GOLD analysis project Ga0105046, IMG submission 78385) | Freshwater microbial communities from Lake Fryxell liftoff mats and glacier meltwater in Antarctica - MAT-03 (megahit assembly) | ecosystem: Environmental > Aquatic > Freshwater > Ice > Liftoff...
CACTCTGTGGTTTGCCTGAACCATAGAAAAAGTTCGCATAGGGTACGAAGTAATTTGGGTTGGCGGAGATCAGCGAGTTCTCAAGCAGGAACAAATAGCCATCCGCTGTGCGCTGATCGCTTGGCAGAGCCTGACCAAAGTTCGTAATAAATCGTACTGAGTTCGACAGACGCGAGAGATAGCGCCGCGTGAAACTGATCGACGCGTTGTGGTAGCTGCGATGGCCACCTACATCATCGTGGATGAACGCATGATCGGCTTCGATGTATCCGCCGTAGGCTTCGATAAACCATGCACTTCCAAATACTTCCGCCGCGTTGTTATCACCTTTGAAGGCGTCCGTCGTTACTTGATCGGTAAGCGCGAACAGCGAAACTTCGTAGTTTGACCAATCAAGCGCCGAACTATGGCGGCTGGGTATGGCGCAGGCGGCACCAATCATAGCGTCTTCCATCCAAATTCCATTCTGATACACCAGCGGCATCAAACCGACCGAGAACGGTAAATCGAACGGCGAGTATGTCCCTTCGCGCCCGCCAAGAATCGCTCCAACATCTCCTTCAAAGAATAAGGTATCCACCCGAATGTCGGTTCGATTGACGAACTTAATATCACTGCTGTCACTGAAATCTAGACGCGTTACATCGTCAGTTCGATCGAGAGGCCCCATGAAGGCGTGGAGCCGCTCGGTCGCTGTAAATTGCAAGTCCATGTCGAGGTTCAAACGGTGCGCCCAACTGCGAGCCGCGCCATTTTGATTCTGATTGACACCCACGCCTGTTCGATAGTCGCCGTATACGTAGAAGTGTGGCATCAACAGGTTAGTCTCGCCGAAGAAAAACGAGTTTGCTGGCGGATACAAACCAGCGGTATAGAGCGGGCGTCCCAACTCGACCCAGGGACGCTGCGTCATAACTGGCGTCTTGCCACGATAAACCATCGCGTTCGCATACGGATCAACTGGCAGCGGCGGCATAGGCAGCGCCGAGAAGTCACTTGCTGAGTAAGGTATCGCCCGCCCGTTGCAGTCAAACTGAACCGTGTGCGACGGTGGGAAAAAGAACGAAGGCATCGTAGTCTTGTTCGTTGAATCCTGCTTCTCCGACGACGCAGCCGGTGAACGCGCGGTGGTATCTGAGCCTACTTCACGCAAGCTTGGCGCAGCAGAATTTTGACCAGTTGTCGATGCGTTGCCGGGCACAGCGAGTTCACTTAGCAACGCCTTACTCGGCGGATCCTTCGAAGTGGTGAACCCCGCGCGGAGGCATGGCGAGAAGGAACTTGCCTCGAATTCGTCGGCTTTGGTGTGGCGCTCGACGCCCTCGCCCTTCGAGTACTCAGGGACGTGCCACCCCAGGCGCGGATCCTTCGGGGGAACTTGAGGCAGGGCTAGGTCAGCTAACGATTGCTGCTTGGGTGAGCTCGGATCGCTAACCAATTGAAACACGGCTGGCGGGTGGGCTGCCGACAAACCTGCAAGCGACGGTTCAGTCAACTTTTCAGGGGGCCAGAGCTTAGAAGGCTGCTTTATAAATTGCTTTGTGGACGACTCTTGAGATGAACTCTCGGCAACGGGATTTGCAACTGGGTCGGATTCAAGTACGCGAAGACTATCCGTTTGCGCGGATGCATGCGATGCGAACAGCACTGCCAGCAGGACCTGCGGTCCAGTGACTTTCCATCTTCTTGTTGAATTTCGATTCACGAATTGAATCGCCCTGTTAACTTGACGCACTTTTGCCTTCTTAAATATCCATGTTGTGTCACAACGATTTGACGGCTAGTGGCAAGCAGGATGCTTACCCCACTTTATCGCACCTCAAACTGGACCGAATGCTGCGCGATGTCGAGCGTTTGCTCAAGCATCCGACGCTGCATCTCAAGCGTCGCGTCGCAGAATCGCATAAAGTAAAGTGGCTCCATACGGCTTCGCATGCGAACACTCATCCGATACGAACCCGTTTGCTGTATCAATTTAGCCGGAACGCGGTACTTTGCTTTACGAGAACCAAGTGGCGGAATTGAATGGGCTTCCATCCGAATCGTTGGCGGATGATTCAAAACAGTGATCGGTTGCGCACCAGGGCGAATGAATGGCAACTGATCCGTGTCTATATTGAACGGCAAGCATAATTCCCGATCAGTCCCTTTGACTCCGGTAATAAAAAACTTCGTCTGCAAATTAAATAACTGATGATCAGCTCGTATCCGACCACTTGTCACCATCTCCGAATTCAAATCGCACAGGTCACCGTTGCAGTCCAATTGGCCCGACTCCCACAGCCAACGACCATCTGGTCCGGTGAGCACGACGTTGAGCCACAATTGTGGTTGGGCTCCCAGCGAGCCGGTCGGAAGGTTATGGCCGTCGCTGTTATTGTTGACAACATAATGAAACGGCAAAGCTTGCCCGACACGCGGCGGCTCATTGAAAAATGGACCATCAACATGTGCCGCGGCTGACATCACAGCCACCGACGAAGCCCGTTTAACGTCGAGCAATTTCGCGTTCTCGTCGAGTACTTTGCGTGCATCTTTACGTTCGTCGACTGTCTTCCACGCTTCCGGAAAGTTGACTTGAATCAGCTTGCTCGAAACCGCTTTTTCGAAATCCGTCGTTCCCCAACCTGCCCGCCAGTCAAACTGAAGCCATTGATCGAGATTCCATCGCTGGGATTTCTCGTTGTGTGGGAACAAGCCTGGATGGGCTATGGATTGACCAGGACCATAGAACAGGTGACTTGAGTGTTTGCGTCTATTGTCGACAGCCTTTCCATTGACTTCTGCGGCCGCGCCGATCGGATATCCGAGTGCCTTGCCGGGCACCAGTCCCATGTGGCAATCTTGGCAACTAACTCCCTTTTTGCAGGCTGGACTTGCGCGATATTGCGCCCAAACCACTTCAAGTGCAATGCCGGGATAAACAGAAACTTGATGACACGATGTGCAAAAGGAACTGTGCGAGATCTGTTCGAACTGAATTGCCGCTTGATGAATAACTTGCCCTGGCTTTTTATCCTTTGGGTCGAGTTTGATTTTCAAGTTGTCCTTGTCAGCGATTGCTCTCGCAACTCCGGTACCGTCGAAGGGACCGTAAACCGGTTGTGTAGCGTCGCCTGGTTCGATGCGTCGTTCGCCGTTGCTTCTTCCATACATTTCTTTTACGCGATGGCACGCGACGCAAGTGATTCCTTCGCGGATAATCGGTGGTGCATCGGCATACGATCCATATCTCGGGAAATTTAGTTGAGTCGCAACTGGCGCGTGACAACGAACACAAAACGTTCCGATCGTTCCGCTAGCCAATACGTTGATTTTCTGCTCGAATTTTTGAAACATCGGCGAGATCGTCGCATAGGCATGCGAGCTGACTCGCCATTCGTCATAGATTTTTTGATGGCACTTAGCACAAGTGATGGCTGAGGGATAGCAATCTCCCGCAAATGCCTCTGCATGCGGATCTTCCCCTGGCGTTACACCATCGCGCAGCGGCCTGTCGGAGCCGTGATTCGCGCCTGGCAAATTTGCCGCTTCACTCGCTGGCCCCATGCCTTCGAGCGGCGAAGTATCACTTTTCGCTGGGCTCAGATTGAGCAGGTCATTGTCGCCCGCACCCACATTGTCGGGTGAAAGCAGATCTTGTCCCCCGGAGGTCAGATAATGCCGCAGCCGAGATTGTTCGTTCTGGAATGATGGCAATCGCGATGTCGGTAGCTGGAACGTATTCAGTGGTCGCGCATCGGGTTGCATCAGCGGTTGAGCGGGGCAGCTGAGCGGTAGGAACTGCTGTCCGTCGTCGCGCGTCCACTCTCGCAGCGCCGGCAGACCGCCTTCTGGTGCTTGTCCAAGTGCTGCTGGACCGCAGGAAATCGCGCAGGCAAATACGACTACGAACTGGCTTTTGATCCAGTTGATAGCATTTTGTGGTCGATTTCGATTGCACATTCAACAACCTCATAACTAAATCAACGACCAACGGGCTCTCTCGTAGAGAATCCCCAGCCAGGGTTACATCGTCACGTACAACCCGCGCATGCAGTTCGAACGGAACAAGCAATAGTCTCCACGTAGTCCGCAGGTCGTTTGTGATCGCTAAAGTTTGACTATGTTCACAAAGTTATGTCGCGGTTCCATTGGTTAAAATTGGTAACCCGCAATGCTGTTAGGCGAGCGGCAGAATGAGTCCTACCCGCCCTCGCTTCGCTCGACCCGGTGAAGTCACTCTCCCCCTGGGAGAGTCGGCCTGAAAGGCCGGAGAGGGCTTGCATCACACTGGTAGTTTTCAATCTGCCGCTCGCCTTAAGGTCAGCAGTCTCTTACGGAGTTAAACGCGGTTAAACGAGATCTGGTAGAGAAAACGCCCCAAGACCCTAGGGTCCCTGCAATCGTTAAACTCAGCGAAAGTTTCGGATTTGAAATGAATTTGTTAAGCGATATTGCTGGCACCACAGCGCCTGCTTGGGCTCGCTGTCCTAGCCTTTTGATGGAGGAACCTCCAAAACCAAGTCCCACTACTTATCTGCTTCTCGCCCAGTCGCGGAGACCGTTCGATGACATACGAACAAGATCGCCAATCTGCTTACAAGTGCGCTATTGCCGCTGAAAATTCCGCCGCCGAGTTGCGTGTGGGCTCAAAATCGTACGTAGTTGCTGTTTTAGACGCCTCGCGTTACGGTTATACTCTCCGTGTTCCGAACGCGATCCTAAATCGAATCCGCAGCAAACGCTCTTGCCGCCTCGAATATGCGAGCGAATTGTCGGAAGTTGTCAGCGAAAGCGAATTCGCAAATTGCTCTGAGTTCACTAACGTCGGCATGAAGCGTATTCGGGAACTGACGAAGATTAAAATGCCTAGCGGATTCCAATTCTCGTTTGGTTCTATGTTCAGTTTGCAGCAGGACCCGACTTTTCTGCTGGGTCTGATGATCGCGTTTTTGTTAGCATGTTTTTGTTTGCCTGGCATCGGTGACCAAGTTGGTACAGCACCCAAGGTCAGCCGAGCGGTCAAAGGCGCTTGGACAGCCCTTGAGAAGTCTGTCCTTCCTTAGCAGTTCTTGGTAATCTGTTGGCTCGCGTTTTCAATCGAATTCCTCGAGAGCCAATCAATGACCGCCATCGATCTACAGAAGTACATCCGCGAAATCCCGGATTTCCCTAAGCCTGGGATATTGTTTCGCGACATCACGCCCCTCCTCGCCTCACCCGTCGCTTTCCAAGCCGCAATCGATCAGTTTGCTGAACGTTACGCGGACCAGCGTATCGACAGCATCGTGGCCGCGGAGTCGCGAGGTTTCATTTTCGCCGCTCCGCTGGCTTTGAAACTGAACGCGGCCTTCATCCCGGTTCGTAAACCTGGAAAACTCCCCTACCAAACCCACAGCTACTCCTATGATCTCGAATACGGCAGCGACACTCTTGAAATGCACACGGACGCACTCTCCAGCGGCCAACGTGTGCTCGTCGTCGACGACCTGCTCGCCACTGGCGGGACCGTTGAAGCTTGTGTCAAGTTGCTCAGTAATTTCTCAGTTACGATCGTCGAGTGCGCTTTCTTCATTCACTTGAAAGCCCTCTGCGGCGAAGAAAGACTGAGGCCATACAAAACGTTCAGCTTGATTCAATACTGACGGCGATACGACATCGATGCCAAGTAAGTACTGCGAAGCTCGAATGAACAGCGATAACCCTTACTCCCCAGTTCGAGTCCCAGCCAATCCAGTCGCTTCAAGAAATCGACCGTACCACATCTATGCAACCGCTGTCGTAATGCTGCTTTGGGCTGGTATCTATATTTATCTTCAAAGCCAATACGAAGTGAGCACCTCGTCGGATGGCGTCACCATTTCGGTTCCATCGCACTATGCCCGCCGCATGTACGACTTCACCGTAGTTACGATTGCCTTCTTATTCGCGTTTTCGCTCGCGATCGTCAACAGTGCCCTTTGGGCAACCTTGAAAATAATCAACCGATGACCTAGAACACGAAAAGCCCTATAATTTGCCAATGATGGTCGACGAAGGCAGACTGCCTTTACAAACAGTCGATCGACACAAACATCACTTCCCGCCGTTTTTGCAAGTTTTTACAGTATCCGAGGAATCATTATGTGGAAAACCATTGCGTTGTGCTTGACCGTTTCAATGGCAACTCTGGTTGGGATGGGCCTAGCTCAGACGGGTCGTCAGCCCAATCAAAAGGGTATCCTGCCTGCGGAAGCGTATTTAATGGATCGCGAATCCAACCTCGATCAGGAACTGACCCGTTTAAAAGACGCGGAAGCGGCAATGGGACCGAACCATCCAAAACGGGTTGAAGTGCAAAGACGGATTGCTGAAGGCGAAAAAGAACTTGAGACTATGCGAGCTATTCCGAATCCACTTGCGCGCATGGAGGAACAGGGCATTAACGCGAGAGATATTGTTGACCAAATTAGCGAGAAGGAATTACGTGGGCTCGCAGTTCGTCTTACCCTAGATTTGAAAGACCTCCGCAAACGTGTCGAAGCTTTGGAACGCGCCAATCCGGTTCGGTGAGAGAATTCGTTTGGCCGCGACTCGCAGAGGAGCGCGTCTGGTTGTCGCGCAGCACCCGCTCGGCTCGCGCCGATAAAATTCCCTCACTAGGTACTGTTTCTGTGGTTGCCGAATGCGGCCGTGTAAAAATGATTACTCAGCCTGTCGCCCTATCTCGATTACTTTGATAATCGCATCGACATCGTAAACGCAACCTCCCCATGTGCCGCCGCCGACCTGCTGGAGAGCGGCCCAAAGTCGCGTGTCGTCAGGAAGGCGTGGATCAGCTTTTAAGTCAGCGTGGACAGAGCGTTGGTTGAGCAACTCGGTCGCTTGTGCTGGCGTTAGCTTTTTACCAGCCGCGGCAACCAAGTTCACCGAGCCGCTCAATTGATTGCGATCAACGATGATCTCGATCGTGTCGCCGTCTTGGACTTTTCCCAGTGGCCCGCCTGCAAGCGCTTCGGGCCCGACATGCCCGATGCAGGCCCCGGTACTTACCCCTGAGAATCTTGCGTCGGTGACGATTGCAACATATTTTCCCCACTTGATAAATTTCAAAGCTGAAGTGAGCTGATAAGTCTCCTCCATCCCAGTTCCAAGCGGGCCGCAACCACTCAGCACCAACACATCTCCCGCTTCAACCTTGCGATCCGACTGGCCTTTGATCGCGCGAATCGCAGCGCGCTCAGATGTAAACACTTTAGCTGGACCTGTATGTCTGTATACTCCGTCCGGGTCGATCACGGTTGAATCGATTGATGTTGCCTTAATGACCGAACCTTCGGGGCACAAGTTTCCGATCGGAAACACAACGGTGCTCGTTAAGCCGCGTTGTTTTGCAACTTTGGGCGGAATGATCACGTCGTCCGGGTCGATGCCATCGCGATCGCGCAGCAACTGCCGCATCGCCGCGCGCCGCGTGCTCGTTTGCCACTCCTCAAGTATCTCGTTCCAAGTCTTGCCGATCACGGTCATGCAAGAACAATCGACTGCACCGAGTTCCCGCAAGTGCAGCATGATCTCGGGAACACCGCCCGCGAGATACAACTGTACCGTTGGATGATTCTTAGGTCCGTTTGGTAACACGTCGACAAAACGAGCGACGCGGCGATTCACGTTGCACCAATCTTCCACTGTCGGTCGTTTCAAACCAGCTGCGTGTGCGATTGCGGGAATATGGAGCAGCAAATTTGTGGACCCACCGCAAGCAGCATGGACGGCGATTGCGTTGGAGAGCGATTGTTGCGTAAGAATATCGCTAAGTTTGATCTTCCTCCGTGCCAACTCCATCAGCGACTCAGCCGAGTAGCGGGCCATATCCAGCCACACGCTTTGGCCGCTAGGCGCGAGCGCAGCATGAGGCACGGTTAAGCCGAGTGCTTCCGCGACCACTTGGCTGGTCGCGGCAGTTCCCAAGAATTGACAACCTCCGCCGGGACTTCCGCACGCGCGGCAACCTGCTTCGGAAGCTTCCTCCAAAGTGATCTCACCGTGGACATAACGTGCTCCGATCGTTTGCACTTTCGCGGTGTCTTCACCCGAAGTTGGCGGCAACGTCACACCACCAGGCACGATGATCCCCGGCAAGTCACTGCAGCCTGCGATTGCAATCATCGCCGCTGGCAAGCCCTTGTCGCAAGTCGCCACACACAACACACCTTGTCGCGTCGGAAGCGATCGAATCAAACGTCGCATCACGATCGCTGCATCGTTACGATACGGCAGCGAGTCAAACATCCCTGTCGTTCCTTGCGAACGACCATCGCACGGGTCGCTGACGTAAGCCGCATAAGGAATTCCGCCCCCGGCAGTGATCGTCTCAGCCGCCGCGCGAACCTGCAAACCAACTTCCCAGTGTCCCGTGTGGTATCCGAGCGCAATGGGTTGGCCATTTTCAGCTCGCATGCCGCCCATGGTGCTAAGCACAACGAACTGCGGACCAGCCATCATGTTTGGGTCCCAGCCCATTCCAGCGTTCTGCGTCAGCCCAAAGAGATCTCCGCTGGGCCAATTTCGCAGCATCTCATCAGTAAGTTGCAAACTTCCTTTCGGCCCATCGCCGCGAGTCGCCACTTGTTCCGCATCTGCCGAGTTAAATCCGAACCAGTCGCCAAGTCGTCTTCGCAAGACACATTCCTTCCACTATGAAATTTTTTTCCAAGCGGGACTAATTTTCGCGAGATATTCGCTATTTGGAAAGCCCTAGTCGTTCGCACATGTGCCAGCGTTAAAAACCAACCTCATTTCCTTCGCCCACTCGCAACGCCGCAGACCTAGGCAAGTTACGTCGTTCAAGGAAATACTTCGATTCGTAGTTTTGAAAAGTTACGATTTTTGCGGCTGTTCAGTTCCGTGTTGTCATCCAGCGGAGGCAGTATACTTAATTGCCGACGATTGGATTTTGAGGATTTACGAGCGAATTGTCCGATAACGAGATGCCTGTTGAACAGCGTTTGCAATGCGGATTGGAGCCTGCTGACTTAGCAGAGACGGATGATATTGCGCCCGTCTTTGTCCCGTTAGGGACACTCGACAATAGCCCACCGTTTTAACGGTGGGTATCGAAGGCGATTAGACGCGCAAGTCCCGTTAGGGACGGAGGACCACCTTATAAACACATGAAATCGATGCAATCTAACGGTGCGAGGGAGATCTTTCGCCTCTAGCGAGGCTTGCGACTTCGAGTTTACTAGTGCCCACCGATGAAACGGTGGGCTAGTGTCGAGTGTCCCTAGCGGGACAAATACAACACGAAGTGGTAGTGCTCGAGAGTCTTTTGCCAATAATCAAGCGATCGCACGCAAAGACGCGAAGCCGCAAAGTTAGTCCTGTTCTAAACTCCAATACTTTGCGTCTTCGCGCCTTTGCGTGACCAAATGATTGCTGTTTCGGATTCTTGAACTTCCAAGTGGAGGTGTTCGGTGAAATGTGGCAAGCCGGGTGGCGTTGCGAAAAGTGGGGTTTCGGTGTAAACCCATGCCTTTGAAAATGGACGGAAATGGTGGTGGCGAAACGACGTTTAGGCTCGCTTTCGCTGAAGTTGGATAAATTTAACTATGTCGCGATATAACCCGGCTGAAATTGAACCCAAATGGCAGAACTTTTGGGCTGAACATAAGACGTTTCGGACGCCGGAAATGCCGACGGGCGAGAAACTGTACGTACTGGACATGTTCCCCTATCCCAGCGGGTCGGGGTTGCATGTGGGGCATCCGGAAGGATACACGGCGACTGATATTGTGTGTCGATTCGCGCGGATGCAAGGCAAAACGGTGCTGCATCCGATGGGTTTCGACGCATTCGGATTGCCGGCCGAAGAGCATGCAATCAAAACCAACGTCCCGCCCCGAGTTTCGACCGAGAATAACATCGCCGAGTTCACGCGGCAGTTAAAGATGCTGGGGTTCAGCTACGATTGGGATCGCGTTCTGGCGACGACGGACGTTGAGTACTTTCGCTGGACGCAGTGGATCTTCTTGTTGCTGTTCGATACCTGGTTTGATGCTGAGCGGCAAATCGGGCGGCCGATCGCGGAGTTGCCGATCCCGTCGGAGGTGAAGGCGAAAGGCGATGTCGCGGTGGCGGCTTATCGCGACGAACATCGATTGGCGTTTCAAGATGATGCGCTTGTTAATTGGTGCCCGGCGCTCGGCACGGTGCTTTCGAACGAAGAAGTGATCGACGGCAAGAGCGAGCGTGGTTCGCATCCGGTGCAACGCATTCCGCTGCGCCAGTGGATGTTACGGATCACCTCCTATGCTGATCGTTTGATCTCGGATCTCGATGGATTGGATTGGTCGCCGGGGATTAAGAAGCTGCAATGCGAATGGATCGGCCGCAGCACAGGTGCGGAAGTTGATTTTTACCTGGGCGAGGCAAGCGGTTATGGGCTTTGGCAAGCGACTCGGGTGAGGAGCGGTTTTCCAGCAGCGGCGGGGTCGGATGCGCTGCGGGTTTATACGACTCGGCCAGATACGCTGTTCGGGGCGACGTACATGGTGATTTCTCCGGAGCATCCACTTGTTCTGGCATTGACAACTGCGGAACAAAAAGATGCTGTGGAAAAGTATCGCACGGCAGCTTCGTTCAAGAGCGACCGCGAACGAACTGAGGGTGACAAGAAAAAGACCGGTGTCTTCAGCGGCTCGTACGCTATCAATCCTGTGACAGAAAAGCCAGTTCCGATCTGGATCGCCGATTATGTGCTGGCGACTTATGGGACGGGTGCCATTATGGCTGTACCGGCTCATGACGAACGCGATTTCGAATTCGCTCAGCGCTTCGATCTTCCGGTTATAGCAGTGGTCGATCCGGCGGGTTCAATTGAAGTGGATCCCGAAGCGGTGTTGGCAGGCAAGCAGTGCTTTGTTGGGCTTGGCAGAGCGATCAACTCGGGGGCGTACAATGGTATGACGACCGAGGAAGTGAAATCGAAAATCACCGAGATACTGTCGACTGCGGGGCTTGGGATTGAAGCGGTGAACTACAAGCTGCGAGATTGGCTGTTCAGTCGCCAACGCTTCTGGGGCGAGCCGTTTCCGATCCTACATGAGCTGGACGCGGCAGGCAAACCCACTGGAGCAATCCGCGCAGTCGACGTTAAGGACTTGCCGGTAAATCTTCCGCACCTGGAAGATTACAAGCCACACGGCCGCCCTGAACCGCCGCTTGGAAAATCGCCGGACGAATGGTTGTATGTTGAGCTCAATGGCAAACGCTATCGACGCGAAACGAATACGATGCCTCAGTGGGCCGGTTCGTGCTGGTATTACTTGCGATTCATCGATCCACGTAACGATAAAGCCTTCTGCGATCCGGTCAAGGAAAAGGCTTGGATGCCGATCGATTTGTATGTGGGCGGTGCCGAGCACGCGGTATTGCACTTGCTGTATTCACGATTTTGGCACAAGGTGTTGTATGACCGCGGTTATGTGTCGACTAAGGAGCCGTTCCAAAAACTGGTGAATCAAGGGATGATTCTCGGCGAAGTTGAGTACACAGGTTACAAATGCGGCGATCGTTGGATCAACCCAGCCAAGGTTGTCAATCATGAAGACGGTACAATGACAGAATATGGTAGCGGCGAAGCTGTCGCCGCAATCGTTGTGCCCAAATCCGATGTAGTCAAGCGAGGAGATACGTTTGTGCTGGTCGCCGATGAAATGATTCGCATTGAGAGTCGTGCTCATAAGATGTCGAAGAGTCGCGGGAACGTGGTGAATCCTGATGAAGTAGTAAGAGAATTCGGCGCGGATTCATTACGGTTGTACGAGATGTTCATGGGGCCGCTCGAAGCGATGAAGCCTTGGAGCATGGATGGTGTGAGCGGCGTTAAAAACTTTCTCGATCGCG
>Ga0105046_10015133_pt1 | contig 11867 bp, 11 predicted proteins | sample MAT03_FD_78385 | JGI IMG/M metagenome (GOLD analysis project Ga0105046, IMG submission 78385) | Freshwater microbial communities from Lake Fryxell liftoff mats and glacier meltwater in Antarctica - MAT-03 (megahit assembly) | ecosystem: Environmental > Aquatic > Freshwater > Ice > Liftoff...
GTAACCGACTCCCTAACGGTCGCGGCTCTGAAGGCTTGTGTTGATTCGATTCACTTTCCGAGCCGTGAGCGTGAGCGAGCGGTTACCGAACGGGCCGCAAAACCGAATTTTGCAAGAGCCTCCAATTACAAAGCGAAAAAGCTCCCCGCGAAATTGCCCATCTCGGCTGGAGTCGCGCGGTCGGCGTCGCTAATCGGGGCGCTGCCGTACTTTTCGACGAGAGCGCCGACGGCGTCGGCAACAAGTACCGCGCGTTCATTTTCAAGCCGGCCAACAATCAAGTTGACGATATCGGCCTGGGCATCGCTCTCGCCATCTCTCCCGACGCCACATTGGCGCTGGTTGCCAACCAGGATCGCCGCCAGGAATTAAGTCTCATTCGGCTCTCCGACGGACGCCGCACTCCGTTGCCCTCGCGCGGCTGGATCTATGATTCCGCCGTCTTCTTCCCGGATAACCTGCGCATCGCCGCATGCGCCCGGCCGGCGGATAAGCCCGGCGCGCCATCCGTGATCATCTTGCACGCAATCGCCAATGGTCAGCCCGCCGTTCTCCCCTTCAGCGAACGTGTCGGAAATCTGCGCGTATCGCCCAAGGGCGATTTCGTCGCCGCCGGACGCCGTCGCATCGCCAAATGGACGCATTGGGATGGTCGACCCGAGGTCGTGGAGCCGAAGATTCCCGCAAACCTGATCGGCTTCTCCCCCGACGGCCGGTCCGTCGTCCGCGCGCCGGAGACTGAAACCGGCTCAACCGCAGGACTGTACGCCATTCGCGCTGGAGGCGAACTCGACCACGAGCCCTTGTTCCAAGTTGGCCCGGCCGACTCCAAAGGGGTCCAGAGGCTCAATACCTTACTTCTAAGTCCGGACGGAACGGCCGCCGCGTTCGTCGCCCGTCGCGTACACTCGGAACTGTTTCTCGCCGAAGGCCTCCACTAACTCATGCGCTACGTTGTCTTTCTGTTGGCCGGCGCGGCCCTCTCCGCCCAACCCCCGTGTACCGGTGTTGATTACACTCGGATGGACCACATCCTCGGCGAATGGGCCGTCAGCGAGGGCGGCCAAACAATCGGCAACGCCCGATTCCGCAAAGCCGCGCATAATTGCGCCATTGTTCATGATTTCCAGGGCACTGACGCCAAAGAAGGCAAAGGGCTCCTGTACTTCGATACGAAATGGCGCTCCATTTTGATAACTCCGAACGGCGTCCAGGAAGACGAGGAGGTACAAATCGCCAGTACCGCCGGCGCCTTCAAATACCAAAATCGATCGTACAGCAGGGCCGGATATCCAACCGCCGGACCGCACAAGGAACTCTGCACCAAGCCCGAACACCAGATATTCAAATTTTGGGAAGGGAAGTGGGATGTCTTCACTCCCCACGGCGTTCAAAGCGGAACGAATCATGTTTACGAGGCCGCTAACGGCTGCGCTCTCATCGAAAACTGGACCGCCGCCAACCTCACCACCGGTATCAGCATCAACTTCTGGGATCCCGGCCAATCGCATTGGCGCCAGATCTGGGTAGCGCCCGGCGGGGCTCTCCGGCTGGCCGGAAAATGGTACGGCGGCGCCCTCCGCCTCCTCTATCCCGGCCAAACTCGCCTGTCTTTCACGCCCAACCTCGATGGCAGCGTCCGCCAATTCTGGGAACAGTCGAATGACCAAGGCAAAACCTGGATAGTAGCCTTCGACGGAACGTATCGCCGCGCCAAACAGCGCACAGCCGCCGACTTGGCCGCCGACCTAAACCGAACCGCCGCCGACGTCGAGCGCCGCGTTAATCCGGCCGACCTTCCGGCCTTGATCGCCGCCGAAAAGTTCTTCCAATCCCGGGCCGCCGGTCCGCCTGGCGACAATGGGCTTGACCCTGGCGCTATCGAGCCATTTCTCCCAACCGTTCTCTTTCGGTGGAAACCGCCCACTTCCACCACCGGTACGATGGCCGGGTTCCGGGCCGCCCGTGCGCAGACCGTCGCCATGGTGAACGCCGAAGGCGGCCGCAGCATGTTCCCAGGAGTCGAAGCGAATCTGGACAGCCGCCAATGGCTTACCCTCGCGGCGGAATACAGCCGCAAAATTCTACCGAGCGCCATTCGCTCCTGGAAAGGTCAATGGCGTGGCGAAGGAACTTTCCAAGGAAAAGCCGCCCGCATCGATGTGACTCTCAAACCGATCCTCGACGACACGTTCGACGAGCTAACGATCACCGTTACGCCCGCCACCGGAGCGCCGTTCCTGGGCCGCGCCGTCTACGATGCCTCCGGGTCAACCGCCTACTGGCACGATTCGATGAGCAATGCCTACGCCATCAAAGCCGAGTGGGACGGCGAAAAACTAGTCGCCCTCTGGGCCGACCCCGTCCGCGGCCGCAGCACGTACACTGTAAACAAGGATGGAAAATTCCAGATCACCGATGAAGTTCGAAGACCCAACGGAACATTCGTTAGATTCGCCGAATACACGCTTCGCCCTGCCCAATAGCTGGTTCCGATAACAAATATTATGTCAACTAAGACTCGGATCGCTTTTACTGGCCGCGTCATTCTTCCGGAGAAGATTCTCGAACAAGGCGCCGTCGAATGCGAAGGCGGACGAATTGTCCGCGTTGCCAAAGGCCGAGCGAGCAAACTGGCGAATGTCGTCATCGATGCCGGTGATGGATTTCTTTCTCCCGGGTTCGTCGACATTCATGTTCATGGCGCTGGCGGGGCCGATTACATGGACGGAACGCCAGCGGCCGTTCGGCAAGCCAACCACGCCCATTTACGCCGGGGCACGACTTCCCTTTTCCCAACCACCACCACCGGTTCGCCGGAGGAAATCTCCCGGATGATCGCGGCGTGCAGCGAGGTCGCCAAGAAATGGAAGCCTGGGGATGGCGCGCAAATTGCCGGGGTTCATCTCTATGGACCCTATTTCGCCGCCGGAAAAGTGGGTTGTCACTCGGTCGATGGTCGCAGAGAACCCACTCCGAATGAATACGATACCTACTTTTCTTCAGGTATCGTTCGAATAGCGACCTGCGCCGCCGAACTTCCTGGCGCCGTCGAATTTTACCGCGCCGCCCGCCGCCGCCGGTGCCTGATTACCTGCGGGCATTCCGATGCCAGTTGGCCGGAAATGGCACAGGCTTATAACGCCGGAATGCGGCATGTCGATCATTTTTGGTGCGCGATGAGCTCGGTGGCCAGTGTCCGGGCTCGGCTGGGAACGCCGATGCGCGGGAGCATGGAGCAGTTCGTTCTGGCCCACGACGAGATGTCCACCGAGGTCATTGCGGACGGCATGCATCTTGCACCCGAACTCTTAACATTCGCCTGGAAGATGAAGGGGCCGAACAGGTTATGCCTCGTGACAGATGCGAATCGGGCGCTCGGAATGCCGCCCGGACGCTACCGTTTTGGCCCTTCAGACACCGGTTCGTGGTTCGAAAGCGACGGAAACGTCGGGTTTGTGCCGGGTTCGGGGCTCGCCAGCAGCGTAGTTGCCCTCGATACGATGATTCGGAATATGAAGCGGGATACGCCGGCTCCGCTGGAACAAGTGATCCGAATGGCCAGCCTGACGCCAGCCGAGCGTGCCGGAGTGGCACGCTCGGTGGGTAGTTTGGAGGTTGGAAAGCGCGCGGATGTGCTGATTTTAGATGCAAATTTGCATGTAAAACGGGTGTTTGTACGTGGTTTTAGCGTGTTTTAGACACGTTTTTGACGTGTTTTAGCGCTGTCTTCCGCCGCGGCCTTCACCCCGGCCACCGCCGTCGCCACGCCCACCACCGCCGTCGCCACGCCCACCGCCGCCGTCGCCACGCCCGCCGCCCGGATTTGAGGGCGGCGCCGAGCGCTCCTGGCGAGGCGTCGAGGGAGCGGACCGTTCCATTCTAGGAGCTGATTCCCGCGGGCTTGACCGTTCCATTCTAGGAGCCGATTCCCGCGGGCTTGACCGTTCCATTCTAGGAGCCGATTCCCACGGGCTTGACCGTTCCATTCTGGGAGCCGATTCCCGCGGGCTTGACCGTTCCATTCTAGGAGCTGATTCCCGTGGGCTTGACCGTTCCATTCTAGGAGCCGATTCCCACGGGCTTGACCGTTCCATTCTGGGAGCCGATTCCCGCGGGGTCGAGCGCTCCATCCGGGGAGCGGGTTCCATACGCGGCGAACTCTGCCGGCTCTCGCCGCGGCTGCTGCCGAAGCCGCCGCCACGACCGCCGGAATCATCGCTGCGTCCGCGGACAACCGGAGGAGCGCTCATCCGGGGGGACGAGTCACTGCTTCTGGAACCTCCGCGGTCGAAAGTTCCCCGATCAATGCTGCGCCGCTCATTGGTCGAGTTGCCGCGATCGACGCTGGAACCCCGATCGATCGTGCTGCCGCCACGGCCAGGGCTGGACGTTTCGTCCATACGCCGCCAGGAACCGGTGTCCGAACGGCGCGGCGAGGAACCGGAATCAATCGTCGAACCGCGACCGGCGCCGCGGTCGGACTGCGTGGCACCCGGGCTCGAATCGCCGAATCGACGCCAACCGCCGGTGTCACCGCGTTCGGTTCTGGTAGTATTGTCACCGCGACTGCCCGTACTGTCCATTCCACGACCGCCGCTGCCGGCTCCGCCGCTGCGGTCGGTCGTATTGGAACCCGATGTCGAATCGCCGAATCGCCGCCAGCCGCCACGATCGGAGTTATCCGCACCGGCGCCTCTTCCGCTGCCGGTTTCGCCACCGCGACCGGATGTCGCTTCTGTTCCGCGACCGGAGCCGAAATCGCCGCCGCGGCCGGAGCCCGGGTCGGATCCGCGGCTGGCGCCACGGTCGACGCTGCCAACGCGTCCGCCAGAGTTGACGTCGCCACCACGGCCTCCACCGGCGACTTCCCCGCCCCTGCGGCCGCTGTCATTGGTATTGTTGTCGCCAAAGGTCCGGCGGGAAACTTCCTGCATCGCGGAGCGCTGGTTCTCGAACGGCACTCGGTCAACCCTGGTCGCCTGACGCGTGCTGAAGAAGCGGTCGTCTCCGCGACCGGCGCCGCGGCTGTCGGCAACCCGGGAATCCCGGTCGCTCATCCGTCGCGAGACAGCGTCCGGCGCCATCGGCAACTGGCCGCGCACGACCGACGCCCGCTCAATGTCATTGCGGTTGAAGCGGACGTTATTCACCGAGCCGCGTCCGAACTGGCCGGAACCAACCGAGGTGATGCCATTGTTATGGCGCGCGTTGCGATAGATGTTAGTGATGTTCGTGTTGTTGACGATGGTTACGTTGTTCCGCCCACCGTTGCGGAAGCCACCATAGTAGCCACGGCCGTACCAGGGATAGTAGGTTTCAAAAGGCGCGAGTGGCACCCAGCCCATGTTGCCGAAGCCGACTCCGATGGAGAGACCGCCGCCTCCGCCCCAGCCGAAGAAGGCTACCTGTGCCGGGCTCCAGAAGTGGCGGTTATTGATCCGCCCCGGCCACCAGCACCAGCCGATGCTCGGGCGATTAATCCACCGTCCATAGTGATAAGGCGCCCAGCCCCAGGGGTCATAGCTCATCCAGTTCCATCCGTAGTAATCGACCCAGGTCCATCGACCATTGCGGTAGGGGGCCCAATCGGGACTGGCCGAGGGCGCCCACACGTTGCCGTACTCTTCCGTCTCAACCCAGCGGCCATGGCCGTCAAGGTCCTCGGCGCCGGTGATGTCCTGGCTGACGTAATCGTAATTGCGGGAGTTCTCCAACTGCCGGTCACGGCTTTCGTTCCAACGGTCCCATTCATCGGCCATGGGCGCGTTGGCGACCTGGAATTCCGGGTCACTGGGATCGCCGCGGCTGAGCAAAGTCTTGCCACTCTTTAATTTCTGAGTGCCTCTGGGCGTGAAGATTTCCGCCTCACCCGAGCGAACGGTAACTTCGGTGGATCCGTCCTCTAACACGGACACTCGATAGATGCCCTTCTTCAAGGGGCGAATGGCGATGGAAGGCGTGCTGATTTCCGCGTTGGCTTCATTGTTCCGCAAAACGCGGAAGCTCATGGCGCCACGCGCCAGGCGAACGAGATACTTTTGATTTTCGATATCGGCGAGGCGCAGTTCCGAATTGCTCGAAAGACGCGCGAAATGAGCATAGTCAAACTGAATTTCGGCGCGCGCTCCATCGCCAGTGAGGACATGATCGTCACCCAACAGGGGGGCATTCACCGCAGCGGCTACTACTTCTCCGGCGTCGCCGCGACGAACCGAAACCTCGCCGGCGAGCAAGCTGAGCCGGGCCACACCGCGGCTGGAGGAATCGGCATCCTGCGCGGGCGCTTGGTACGCCGCCGCGAGGGAAAGGGTGAGAACTACTAGGGTGGTGCGTTTCATGATGGATTGCTCCCGCCTTTGTAACTGCATGCCGATAGCCAATTTATATCCATTGTAGAATCAATTACTTGCATTTTTCGATCCCTGGTGCTTTTCAACCACAGCGGTTTACGTATAGTGCAATTCAGCCGTTGCCGTTCCGGCTTGCATGGCGGTCAAACGCACCCAGTGAGCGCTAAAGCCGTCGGGAAAAACGTGCGCTTTGTAGTCCGATACCACCAAATCCTCGTATTTGACCCAGGTACCGTCGCCGAGAAAATCGACCTCGACCCGCACCGTCCCGCTTGTTCCCAGGTGGATATGCAGCGCCTTTTTGCCGAATCCGGTCATGAGGAATGGCTCGCTGGTCTCGCCGGCCTTGACGGCGGTCTTGCGCCAGACGCCGCCCAATCCGGCGGGCTTGCCCCAGCTCCAAAGATCGTCGGTTTTGCCGAACCAGATGCCGGATTGCGGCTGTCCGCCGAGAGCATTGTTGTCGGCATTCGCGGTGGTCTGATTGCCGCCTAAAGCGAGTAAGCCGCGGAAGGCGGTGTAATCGGGAATGATGCGTAAGTGCTGGCAGATCGGTTTGACGCCCCAGATGCGTCCTTCAAAGGCGATCGGTTGTAACTCATAAAACATTCCTTGAATGTCCATGAGATAGTGTTCTGTCTCGACTTCGCGGATGCGCATCCACTCGGTTTGCCAGGCGTGCTGGAAGGCGTGGGAAGCCTTTGGAAGGCGATAACGCTGCCATTTTCCCGCGACCAGCGCCCACAGCACCACCGACATTTCGTCCCATCCGGTGCAGAACATGACTTGGCCCATGTCCTGGCGGGCGGCGACGTCCATATGCGGTTTGCGGCTGAGAGAGCGCCACGCCATGCCATCGTATTCAAAAAGGCCCGCGTCGTTGTCACCGTAGTTATAGAAACCGTTATTGGCGATGACGATGCGGCCCTGCGCGGTAAAGCCGCCCTTGAAATGCGGCCGGGCCTTGATGTTGAGCGAGGTGAGGACGTTTACGGCTTCGGTCGCTTTCAAGGTGGTGACGTCGACTTCGAAGAGCAGTCCTTCCATGGTGAGCATGTAGACGCGGTTGGCCGGGTCAGTGAGGTGGCGGAAGGTTGAGGTGAGGCGGTGATTAAAGAGGTCCTTGATGGGGCGGACGGCGCCGGCGGCGCTGATGGCGAAGGGTCCGATGAAGCACTGGTTGGACTCTTTATGAATGAGGCGATTGGCATGGGTGCCATCGTGCCGTTCGATCCGGCGCATTTTCAAGTCTTCGTCGATCCGGTAGAGCCAAAGATTGGTGCCGGTACGGGCGGTGTGGGAGTTGTAGGAAACGGCCCAGAGGGCATCGGCTCAGGGCATCAAGGCGCCGACGCCGGCTTCCGAGCGGGGCGCGGTGGAATCGGCGGCGATGCCGATATTGGGGAGGGTCTGGGCTTGAAGCGCCGAGCCGCCCAATAGCGATAGAAGTGTGCGGCGATGCATCAAAGGTCAGTATATTAAAGGTATGCCTTATCCCGAACATTTGATTGCGATTATGAGAGAAGACCTGACCGCGAATGGCGTGGAAGAGACCCGAACTCCGGAAGCAGTAGACGCCGCGGTGGCTGCGGGCAGCGGAACCGTTCTGATGATCGTCAACAGCGTTTGCGGTTGCGCGGCGGGCAAGGCGCGGCCCGGTGTGGTGAAGGCGCTGCTGGAATCGGAAGTTAAGCCGGACAAAGCGGTCACGGTTTTCGCGGGCGCCGATGTGGACGCGGTTGCCCGGGTCCGGGAGTTGCTGGCGGGGTACCCGCCGTCGTCACCGTCCTTCGCGATTTTTCAGGATGGCAAGCCTGTGTACATGATGCACCGGTTCCAGATCGAAGGCCGCAATGCGGAGGCGATCTCCAACGACTTGAAGAATGCCTTCGCGCAGTACGGCGTTAAATCGGTTCAGTAACAAGTTGTTATGACACGCCGGGATTGTTTGGCGTTTGGCTTTGCCCCCGTTTTGGCGGCGGCCGGACCCGTGTCGACAATCTCGGCGCGTTCGATGCGCCTGGACCTGGTGAACACGTGGACGACGGTGATGTCGTCGAGCGACTTCCGCGAGACGTTGGGCGTAACGGTCAGCAGCGGAGGGATAACGGGCATCGGCGAAGGCGCTCCGATTGCGCGCTACAACGAGTCAGCCGCCGCCGGTGTACAGATTGTGGAGGGGTTGCGCCCGTTGTTTGCCGGCGCGGATCCGTCGCAGTATGTGAAACTGCTGGACCAGGTGTTCGCCAAGGTGGAAGGGGCGTGGGCGACTAAGGCAGCCATCGACATTGCGCTGCATGACTGGGCGGCGAAGCGATTGGGCGTGCCGCTGTGGAAGATGTGGGGGCTCGATCGGAACGACGCGCCGGTGACTACCTTTTCGATTGGGATTGACAAGGCGGACGTGATTCGGAGAAAGGTGCGCGAAGCGGCGGCGTATCCGGTGCTGAAGATCAAGGTGGGGCTGGCGAACGATGAAGAAGTGATGGAAGCGGTGCGGGCGGAGACGAAGAAGCCGCTGCGGTTAGACGCCAATGAGGGTTGGAAGACCGTGGACGAGGCGGTGCGGAAGATTAAGTGGCTGGAAAAACAGGGTGTGGAACTGATTGAGCAGCCGTTGCCGGCGACGATGTTGACGGAGATCGGCGAGATTCGCAAGCGCGTGGACCTGCCGATTTTCGCGGATGAGTGCTGTTTGCATCCGGAAGATATTCCGCGGATTGCGCCTTATTTTGATGGCGTGAATATCAAGGTGGATAAGGCGGGCGGGTTGCATCAGGCGATGCGGATGATTGAGATGGCGCGGGCTTTGAAGTTGAAGGTGATGGTGGGGTGTATGGTTTCGAGTTCGCTCGCGATCACGGCGGCGGCGCAGCTTTCGCCGTTGATCGATTATGCGGATTTGGATGGCAATTTGTTGATCAAGAACGATCCGTATGACGGGGTACGGGTGGTGAACGGGAAGCTGGTGTTGCCGGCGCGGCCGGGGGTTGGGGTTATTGCGCGGCGCGCAGGGAACTCCCCGATCTGACCGGCATGATTCAGATCGAACTCTTCGCTACTTCTGATTCTTGCTTTCCTCAGTTATCTGAATCACCTTTCCGTTGCCGATCTTAAAGGCAGCGTTCGCTTGGCGTCTCAGACGAAACGCTTGGGAGGTCGAGATCTTTTCTCCCAGTTCGGCTCGTACCTGGTTCAGAGACCTATCCGATAAAAGGAGCTTCAACACTTCCGGATCTTTCCACCAGCCCAGCGGCCGTGCCTTTCCGCCGAGAATCCGGAGGCGCCAAAAGCTCATTCGATCTCCGGTAATTTTCTCTTCCTTGTACTTCTTTTCGAACACTCGGGGCTTCAGGCTGGCCATTTCTGACTTGTGCTTACGCCAAAACCTGGCTGAATCCTTATCCCAGTTGAACCCGAATGCCAGGCGCGCACGTTTCAGAGTTGTGCGGCCGGCCGGGAGGTCATAGATCGTTCCATCGCTCCGCAGAGCATATTTCTCCCAGAACGCTTTCAACTCACTCGTGTAGATGAGCCGGTAGCGGCCGGCCGCTTCGTATGAATTGCCCTCCTTTTTCCTGCCGTAAATGAGGTCGAAGCCGTACTTTGTTGGCCGCGCTTCGTTGGCATGCCATTCGATCCCGAAGGCATCCCTGATGATTACAAGCGAATCTTGAAGTTTCGGTTTATTCATCGCGTAATATCTGAGTCGTACCCGTTAATTGTAGATTATATTGCGCCGGACATATGGCCGGTTCTCCACCGCTGGGCGCATTTAGATTTTTGCAACTGAGATCCATGTCTGCTCGAACCTCGCGAGCTCGTTTGGAGCCATGTTAATGCTGGCGAAACCGAAGACTATCTGATCTGGTTGCGCCAGTTGGAGCGATCTCGAACGAGCGGTCAGGTTGAGCTGTAGAGTTGTCGAGGAACGTCAATGACGTGGCTGTAGTTCCAATCACTGTCCGGCCCTCGCCCGAGACCAGTAGCTGTCAATCGGCGGATCTCGGTCCTCCTCCGATTAGCGGTCCCGGCTGGAAGATGAAATCAAGACGTGAACGAATTGGCGCCCAAACTCGGATTTCGCCCGGTCGATTCTCGAAATTCACGAAAGTATCTAAGCCCAGGCGTCCTTAATTGGGTTGCCCTCAACCTATAAACAGGTTCCCATCTGCGACTGGAGCAGATACTCATGGAGGTCCCACAAGGGAGTCAAGTCTCGAGCTCCCGCGCCCAAGAAAGCCAGGCTTTTTCGGTTCGCAAGCCGAAGCGGCGCAGCCAGGTTTTTTGAAAGGCGGCGATGTGAGTGAGGGCTTCGGCGTGGAGTTGCGCGGGAAGCGGGCGCGCCTGGATTGAACGGCTGGGCAATGCGCGCAGGAACTGTTCGGCGACGAAGGCGTCGTTCATGTTTCCGAGCTGTTCCTGCACGACGCGGAGGCGGCGAAGCCAATCGTTGCCACCCTTGGGATCGAGCAGTTCGATGGTGTAGCGAAGGCGTTTGGCGGCGATGCGGAAGGTGTGCAGTTCATCGCGGTCCTTCGAATTTGCGGCTTTTTTGCCGGCAGTGAAGAAGTTTTCGACGAGGGTTTCCAACTTCATTTGGCTGCCTCGATCCAACGCTGCCAACGGGCCGGGCGGTCCTGCTCCAACTGCGCTTTCAGGAACTCGCCCAATTGGACGGCGGCGAGGTCGCGTTGGCCTTGGAGGTAGACGCAGGCCGGATCGGTTACGGGCAGGCGATGACGTCTTAGTAGTTGGCGGGTTACGTCGCGGTCGCGGACGGCGGCAGCGTGTTCGCGGATGGCCTTGATTTCCTTGCGTAGTTTTTTCGCGTCGGACGCAAAGAGCCGGATGCCTTCGGTTGCGCGCCGGACGCTGACACGGAGATCGTGTACGGCGTCGACACCGGGATCTTCGGCGGCGCGTCGCATTTCGTCGATTAGATCAGTGAGCAGGTCCTCGACGCTTTTCATCTAATTTGAGGATAGCTTGGCGACGCATGCAATAGAGTGCGAGGAGGCCGCCGATGGTGGAATAGGCAGCGGATGGCTCAGGGATGCCGTCCGGAGCGTACAGTGGTCCGGAGATGCCGTAGAGAGGGCGAGATTCCGCCGGGTCTGCACGCGTGTAGGAAACCCAACGGTCATCGGTGAGAAAGGACACGCCTACGCCTGGCAGCGGGGAGCCCATGAACCAGATTCCGCCATACTGAGTTCCGTCGGGGTGGGCGCCGGTCCAGACAGAAGTACCGTTTGAGGTGTTGAGCTCCGTCAGGATGATACGGTTCAAGATTGGGCCGTCCCAGAGATCGGCGGTTCCGCTGGCAACAAGGGCCCCGTCGAGGCGAACAATCGGGACTGGTGACGGGCCTCCGTGGATGCGAATGCAAACCACGTCGTTCCGAGAGACTGGAATTCGGATGTGGGTCCATTGGCGATGCCGTGCACAAAGGAGTTGTAGTCGGCGATGTTGGTGGAAAGAGCGTCGCGGGCGATCGAGGTGACGAAGATCAAC
>Ga0105046_10015135_pt1 | contig 11867 bp, 7 predicted proteins | sample MAT03_FD_78385 | JGI IMG/M metagenome (GOLD analysis project Ga0105046, IMG submission 78385) | Freshwater microbial communities from Lake Fryxell liftoff mats and glacier meltwater in Antarctica - MAT-03 (megahit assembly) | ecosystem: Environmental > Aquatic > Freshwater > Ice > Liftoff...
CAATTGAGGATCCGGATCGATGCTAAGTTTATCGGCGGCCTCATCCGTCAGTTCGATAAACTCCTCGAAGTGCTTTGCGAGGTAACTCTCAAGAACGTCGAGAAGTTGGCTCTCACATTCGTAAAATTCGGTATCAAATTGCCCAAGTCTATCTTCAAGTGCTTCGGCAACATACTCATCGGCCGTTTCAATCCTATTGATCGGATTCAGCCTTATAAATTCAATAGCGTCGGTAAGAATTTTTAGGTGACAATGAATCTCCAAGTCATTTAATGCTTGAAGTGTCGGAACGACTTGCTCGGTGCCTCGATTAACAAAATATTGTAGATGTCCCCCGTTCTGAACCTCAGCGTCGTACCAAAATATCAGATGGGCTCGAAGTTAATTATCCGTAAAACCTATTAGGTCATCTGTGGCAATTAGATCAACGAACGCATTCCAAGCTCGCCCATCACATTCTTCATATTCGCTACGATTTACTTTTCTTCGTCCCATTCTGCGGTGTAGTTGTCTCGTTTTTCTTTGGGTTTTGCCCATCGATGTGCGGGAAAGCTGTGCTTTTCCGTCACGTTAAATAAAGACTCAAGCGGCTATGCCGCCCGTCAGGAGCGGCGGCGTAGCCGCAAATACTATTAACAACCTATCGGAAAAGCGGAGCTTTTCCGAACATCGAACGGCACAGCCGTAAGACCTCTAATTCGAAACCGCAGGAAACTACTTCTATTCCGTCGGCTTCTTTTTCCTCGTCAAACCGGACTATCTTCTCGGATTTGCGGACAAAGCCAATTGCAAGCGTCGTGCGGGCCGCTCGTTGCCGTAGGCCGGATCGCCGGTGACGCCCATGCCGACCTTTGAGCGTTTGAGGCCTGCGGCGACGTATTTGTCACCAGCGCACATCGCGTTTCATCTTGAGCTGGGCTCCGAGATCGGCGATCGCCGGGTCGTCAGCGGTCGCAGAGGCCGTTGACGATCTAAGCTGCCAAATCAACTTCCTTTGTGGATTTTTCACCATTTCTCGAACGAAATCTTTCAACAGCACGCTTGGCATAAATCTCAGGGGAGGTTTCGCGCAAACCTTTTGAAATAAAGAATTTGAGAACAGACTCGACTGAAAGTTTTTTTTCTTTCGCGATCTCTCCCAGCATTTCCATAGTGTCAGCGCTGATGTCCAACTTTATCTCAACCGACTTACGTTCGCGAAAAGTTATCTTATGCCCTTCGGGTGTGATCAATGTTTTATTTTCTTTTTGCATAGTATCTCTCCTCTTCATTTGTTGCTCGTCTCGCCGAACTTATCCGGATTCTCTCACCTCGTTCAACAAACACTGTGTAAAGCAGATTAAATCTAAAACTAAAGCCGACAATAAACTCTCTCGTTTCCTCTTCGACCGATGCATCGCCCTGCTGATATTCCTCGTCAAAGAAAACTTCGGCGGCCTCTTCAAATTTTATGTCATGTTTCCAGAGATTAGAAGCATATTTCTCCTCATCCCACTCAAACGACAGGCCTTGTAATTCAAATGTTCTGTCCATACATTACAAAGTTGCGAGTCCATCATCTAGTGTCGCGACCAGCTTGTCGACTCTTTTCGTCGTTGAATGAGCATCAAGCCGGTGCGGATGACGTTGCCGTAGAGGCCGCCTTTGCCGATAGGCCGATAATGCGGTAGCGGCCTGCCAGAACAGTACCCGCGACAAAGTCACCGCTCCGAGCGTCCCCGGTCGTGTTGCCTTTGATCGCTGTCTTGTTCTCGTCGCCTTTGCTCCCGCCACCTGAGCTATCTATTTTTGTTTGATCTTTCATAAGAACTCTTCACCACAGAGTCACAGAGGACACTGAGAAAGACAAATCAAAGTTAATAAACCGTTTCACCAAAAACAAGGCCGTAGTCCGATTAAATCCTTTCTAACATCCTCTGTACTCTCCGTGCCTCTGTGGTGAATTTCTTTTCTTAGCACAAAGTACATCCGTTTCTAAACAAAATTTTCATGAACGCTCGATTTGTTCTTTCTTCTTTATCAAAAACGAAGGTCCCTCCCGACTGCTGCCTTCGGTCTCTGACGCTATTGTGAGACCGTGTCGGCCAAATTCGCGTTTTAGGAAACGCCGGGATTGATAGATCTCCTTTCCCTTCCAAAACCCGCCTCTTGCCTGATGTCCGGTTAGTTCGTGCCAGAGGCCGTGGCCGAGGCTCAGCAGCGGATATGCGATCTGCCCTGGGTCGAGCGTACGAACTCTATCCCTGAGCATCGAGAGGTAAAACATCGGCGCATGAACCCTCAATAAAAGCGTGCCGCCCGGCGACAATAGTCTTGCCATTTCGGCGATCGCCTGCCGATTATGCATATATGGCAATGCAACGCGGCAGAGCAGCAGATCGAATGAGCCGTCCGCGAACGGCAGGCACTCGGCGACCGCACGCACGATTTGAACCCGCGTACCGAGCCCACGCTCTTTAAAAAAAGGCATTGCAACCCGCCCAAGTTCCTCTGCCTCGTCTACGCCGATGCAAATCGCGTCGGTATTCTCGGCGAACGGAATCAGTTCCTGACCGGGCCCACAGCCGAGGTCGAGCACTGACTTCACGTTGAGATCCCTGACCTCGTTCAGCAGACGGTGTCTGGAATCAAGATCCTGCGACTCATAAAGTGAGATCACCTCGCGGGCGTAATCCTCAAATGTTCCGTCAGATGGCATCAAAGTCCCTATTTCAGTGGTTTAACCGAGAGCAAAGCCCGCATCGACCGCCTTAACCAAATCGTCTCTATTGTCCCTCGCCGCTCGCATCGATGACCTTATCGGCCTCGATATTGATCTCCTTGCCGATCATCGAGACGGTCCCGTCCTCGATCAGAATGTCTGCTTTGTAATCATCAACCGCAATGACGACGCATTCAAGCTTGATTAGTATTTTTCATGTCTAAACCTTAAGTAGGTTCGAGGCCAAATAAGGCAATTTTGCCCGCCGAATCCCGGGCGATCACCAAAACCAAGCTCATTTCTCCGTACTCGATGGCATAGGTATAAGTCGGCAAAGAATCCGTAGTTCTTTCCAAAAAGTAGAACTTCTTTATTGGGCCAAGACCCTTCACGAATTCAAAAAGGCGATCGGGCTGACCGAATAGTGCCTTCTGCAACTCCGGAGTGAATATGTTTTTATCGATTGTTCCAGCGACGACCTTTTCAAACAGACTCTTGAATTCTGACGTTACTTTGGGATCGGGATCGTCGACCGGTTTTGGAATTAGCTTTGGTTCCAGGATCTCGGCGACCCCGTGAGCGAACTTGGTCGGATCCATATTTTCCAGGTTTGCAAACAAAATTACCGAGAGCTTCTCCTCAGGGTATCGGGCGATGAAGCTCTTGAACCCTTGCCATGCTCCGCCGTGCTCGATCACACGGCTGCCGTTTACAGATTTGACTGCCCAGCCGAAGCCATACGAATAGTCTTTCCCACTGTTAAGTTTAACCGGCTTCCAAATGGCTTCGTAACCGGCTTTGCTTATCAATTTTCCGGTTGTTAAGGCCTCATCCCATTTGACCATGTCTAGAGCGGTCAGATACAAAGCTCCATCTGCTGTCGTGTTGAGCGACGGCGAAACCCATTCCTGATTCTTCAGATCGCCCTTTACCAACCGATATCCTGCGGCCCGGTTCGGAACAATGTCGGCCTCGCTGATTATCCTGGCAGTCGTCATTCCCAGAGGCTTGAATATACGTTCATTTAGAAAGTCTCCGTAAAATTTCCCCGAAACTTTACCAATAATCATCCCGAGCGTGACATAACCAAGATTGCTGTATTGCCACTTTTCGCCCGGAGCAAATGCAACCGGAACCTCCTTTGCCATTTTCAGGAATTCCGATTCCGTATAGTCGCGGCGAAAATCGAAATTTGCCGGGTAGTCCGTCATCCCGCTCGTGTGGGTCAAAAGATGCCGGATCGTAATATTTGACCAACTTGCGGGCACATCACCGAGATATTTGCCTATCTTTTCATCAAGCGCGATCTTGCCTTCCTCGACCAGGATCATTACGGCCATCGAAGTGAACTGCTTACCAACCGAACCGGATTGAAAGATCGTCTCAGGTTTGACCGGCACTTGGTGTTCGACGTTCGCAAGACCGTAACCCTTCACGAGAACCGGCTTCCCGTCCTTCACAACCGCCAGCGAAACGCCGGGAATTTGCTGCCTTTGCATCTCGACCCTGATGAAATCGTCAACCTTGGCCGAGATCGCATCTTGTCCGATACCGGCGGCCGCAAACATCAGGATGATACCGATCACCTTAGAAATCGAAACCGTTTCGCGGGTTGTATTTAGTATTTGCATATTCAAAAAAACTGAATCATTTCGCCGTTGTGGCTTCCTCGTCTTCCGACACTTAAACCTCGCTTATTAACGCCATTAAATCTTCGGCTGATAGTTTACCGCTTGAATCGGTTCCGTCAAGGAGACTGTCAGCAAGATCGCGTTTCGTGTCGTGGAGTTTCAATATCTTTTCTTCGACCGTATTCTCTGTCACAAGACGATATACGGTGACGGGGCGCTGCTGCCCGATGCGGTGTACGCGGTCAGTCGCCTGGTCTTCGACCGCCGGATTCCACCACGGATCAAGATGGATAACGTAATCGGCAGCCGTCAGATTCAGCCCCGTCCCGCCTGCTTTGAGGCTGATTAAAAACACGTCGCGGTTGCCGCGCTGAAAATCATCGATTCGCTCCTGGCGAATGTGCGGCGGAGTGCTGCCATCCAAATAATGATAGGCGATACCTTTGCTTTGCAGATATTTTTCGACAATGCCGAGGTGTTTGACAAATTGGCTGAAAACCAATGCTTTGTGCTTATTTTCGAGCAGCTCTGCCAGAGTCTCGCCAAATAATTCGAGCTTGCTGCTACCAAGCGGAATATTCTCGTCAACCAGTTTTGGGTGACAACAGGCCAATCTGAGCCGCGTAAGCTCGGCCAAAATGCGAAAGCGTTTATCTTTCGCGTCGCCGTCGGTTGTCTCAATTTTTTCGATAGCCTCACGCCTGACTGCCTCGTAAAATGCTCGTTCTTCCGCGGACATTTCGACCGTCAGCATGATCTCGGTTTTTGGCGGCAGATCGTCCAAAACCTGATTCTTTCGCCGCCTCAAAATAAACGGTTGTATCAATCTCTGCAGCGTCTTACGCGCATTTTCATCTTTGTTTTTTTCAATCGGAACGGCAAACCTTTCATTGAAGAAATCGTGGCTTCCGAGTAGGCCCGGATTGAGAAAATTAAACAGATTCCACAGCTCGCCGAGGTGATTTTCGATAGGCGTTCCGGTCGTGATAAGGCGAAAATCGCCCTGCAGATTCATCACGGTTTTTGAGCGTTTGGTACTTCTGTTTTTGATAGCCTGGGCCTCGTCGAGCACTATGGTCGCAAATCTTCGACTTGTAAAAAATTCCTCTTCGACCTGCAACAAATTGTAGCTGGATACCAGAACATCATATTTTCCAAGACTTTCAACCTGGGTTTTTCTATCCCCTTCGCCAAAGATCTTAAAATTTAGGGTCGGAGCAAATCGCCTCGCTTCCTTCACCCAATTACGGCAAACGCTGACGGGAGCAACGACAAGAGCGGCTCCGCTTTCGGCTCTATCGACAAGTATCGCCGACGCCTGCAAGGTTTTTCCAAACCCCATGTCGTCTGCCAAACACGCTCCGACGCCCCAGTGTGCAAACCGCAAAAGCCAATGGCAGCCGTCAATCTGATACGGACGAAGGTCGGCATCAAAAGTCGCGGGAATTTCGGGGACGAATGTTCGTGCGGTTTTAATCCTTTGGAGATGGTCTCGCCACGCCTTATCCGCTTTGAAATTTGCGAATTCGTCCGTAAACTCATCCAAAATGCCGCTGCGCAAAGGATGAAGACGATTTTTATCGTCGAGTACTGAATTGAGCGAACGCAGATGCTTTCGCAATTTTTCCGCGATGGCGATAAATTGCCCATCGGAAATCTCAACATAATATTCGGTTTTTTGATCTAAGACTTGCCGAAGCTCACGCATCGACAGCACCAAATCTTCGCTAACCTGTACATTTGCGTCGACCTCAAACCAGTTGTTTTTGCCCTTGACCGAAAGCGAAAAATTTTCAAACGTAATGCTGCCAAGCAGCTTTAATTTTTGCCCTTTCGGCCACTCTATTACCAGTTTATTGGCCGATCGAGGAGTCTCCAGTTCCGCTAGAGCAGTCAAACAGGCTGCTGCGTCGGGCATTTTCCACTCATAGTTGGGCGTCTCAGATTCGGCCAGAAACGGGCATAACGCTTCGATCTCGTCAATTAATTTTCGCTCATTTTTCAAATCACGCCGGGTGCGGGTGCGGACTCCGTCGATGTCCGTGATGACTGATTCGACCCCCTTTCCAGGCTTAAAATACGGCGGCACTTTGTCAAATGGTTTGACAAAAAACTCGAGATGAAAGCCTTCGCCGTCAGGCGTTATCAGCGCGTGGATTCGCGGGTCGGATTCGAGGGCCGGAAGATTTTCAAAATGCTCTTCGAGATCGCTCTGAACCGCAAGTTTGGTCGAAAGCGGTTGAATAGCTTTCAGCAGTTTTTCGCGTCCGGCCGATGGTATCTTTAATTTGTTGTTCTTGAAAGAGTTGGCAATTTCAAGATGATGCTTTGAAATGCTGATCAGCTTATAACGAGACTCGGTCTCTTTTTGAACAAGGACGCCGACCTCTGAGAATTTTGTGTCAAATGAAAGTTCGAGATCGTCATTGATTTCCTTAATAACCAACGAGGGTTCGCCCGCCTCAATCTGGACATTGACGCCCGGATTTTTCATCAAAAAGAGAAATGGATGTCCGGCTAATGCCAATAGCGCTTTTGCCCAATCAAATTCGTAATACGTAGTGCCGTAATATGAGTAATCCTGATATTTCTTCATCGAAGTCTTGACGACCAATGAATCCTGTTCGGTGATATTTCTAACGTCTCGCTCAAACAATCTTTTCAATGCGATGTTTCGGCCGTCGGTCCAGCCTTTTCGGCTGAATTTTTGCTCGACGGGCTGTATCGCCTTTCCGCCAAAATCAATCAGCCAGGCGACTCTCGTTTCATTCAGTTTTGCGCTCGTTCCGTTTCCCGTGCCCTGCACCTTTTCGGCAACCATCAGCAGGGTGTTCAAGGCTCGTTCCCAGTCCTCAAGTCTTGGAACAATATTTCCGACCGGCTCGAAGGAGAGCGTCTGTTTCAGATTTTCGAGGATCGTTTGGGCTTGTCCTCCGGCGTTATCTTTTATCGCGCGCAGATTGGCAATCTCCATTTCGACCCACCTGTAACCCAGCCGTTGCGATGCCTCTTCAAATTCCGAAACGAGGTCAGGCATTCGAATACCGGGCACAATTGCAGCGACGATCACGCGAAGAAATTTCTGACAGAAGTCGTCCGAATCGAGTTGAAGATATGACTTTAAGGCGAGCTTATCTTGATTTTTCAGGAATTGCGACACGGTGCTAATAGCAAAGGTAGTGGTGTCACCCGGATAATTTTTTTCTGCATAACTACTGTAATCTTCGGCAAAAACGTGAAATTTCGCCTCCGCTGTCCGCCAGAGCGAGAGACCGTAAAAAAACATTTGCCAGTCGTCGGGATAACCTTTTTTCTTTCTCAGAACGGTCCGCCAAAGTTTAACGCCCTCGGCGAAGAGTTTGGCGGCTTCGACAAAATTCTTCTTTAGGAATTCGATCGTCGCGGCCGTCAGCATTGACGCCAAATTGTCGGGGTCGCCGATCATCGTTTTGGCTTCGGCCAACTCACCATTGAGTACCAGGTTTTGAATTTGGTAAAATCCGAGAACCGGAAGATCGTTGAGATCATGTTCGTCGACATAAGCCCAAAGCTCTCCGGCTGATTCGGTTTGCTCAAAAGCCTGAGTGATTAACAGAATGAGAACCTGGCCTTGAAATTCTTGATCGAACTCAGCAAGAAATTTCTGCTGAAACGGATTAGAAAAAATCGTGATAGCGAGGTCGGCTAATTCGTTGCCTTGTCCTTTCTTGTTAAGCTGTTCAAACAGTTGACCGGCTTTTTCTGTTTGCTTTTGGTAAATACTCAATCGGTAATCGCGCAAAAGTCTCAGAATATACCGCCAGTCGTTGCCGTAACTGAAATATGATAAAAATGCGCTTAAATTAAAGCGTAGCTGAATTGTCTCGACCACCCCATCAAACCAGCTTTCGCTTCGGGCTTCGCGCGTAAGACACTCTTTCAATTCGTCACCGGCAATACGAAAACCCGACATCCCATTAGCATTTAGGTTTTCCAGAATCCCCTTCTTAAACATGGCCTCCTTGAAAAGCTTAAGATCCGGGGCCGAATAATATTTTCCCGCGGGGGAGCGCAACCCAAGCTCTCTCAGAAGCCGATACAGATCGGTGGCAGTTATCGGCTCCCAAAATATTGAGAGACACTGCAAAATCAGTCTTTCATCCAGGGTAATTTCGTTAAGTTTTTGGTTAAAATCAGTCATGAGCCGTCAATTATCGCCCATTGCGGTATCCGCGATCGGGCCGTACAAAGCAGCGTGTTGTCGTAAATTCTACGCGCACTACACACACCCTCCCGGTCGCGTTTGTGCATCTGTCACTAAGCCGAGTTTTCGATTATGGGCAATTCATCTGTCAGTGGTGACGTGGTTTCCCCTTAATCCTCTTCGCCTTTCTCTTCCTGTTCGGCGAGAACGGCGTCGGCGGCGTCGGCTATGCGTTCCTCAATATTTTCGCTCGGGGCATCTTCAGGGGCAATATCCCCTGCATGGTAAAAATATGAGGCTTGGTAAAGCTCGCGCAGGAATTTGAAAAAGACTTTGCCGATAGCAATTGCCGGGATGGCGATGATAATGCCCAGCAGGCCAAATAGTTTGCCGCCGATCAGCAAGCCCAGGAACACGGCCATCGGATGCAGATTTAGACGGCCGCCGATGATTCGCGGGGTAAGTACGTAGCCTTCGAGAGTTTGGACGGCGACTATCACGCCCAGCACGGCGGCGATATCCCAAACGCTGCCTCCGTTTGCGGCGGTGATACCGACGGCCAGGACAACGCCTAGTAGCGTTCCGACATACGGGATCGCGTTGAGAAGGCCGGCGATCAAAGCGATACCCGCCCAGGCGGGTAAACCGACAAGCCAGAAGCCGAAGCCGTAGAAAACGGCCATGATCAAGCCGATCAGCAATTGTCCGCGAACGTACGATTCGAGAATTCGCCCGGATTCGTCAAACAAACGGCTGAAAGGCGCACGAAATCTGGGCGGGATCAATTCTTCTAAAGAATCGCGCCATTTTGCAAAATCGATAAGTATGTAGAAAATAAAAAAAGGCACGAGAAGAAGATCAAGCGACGAAACAAGCATCGACAAAATGGCCGTACCGCCGCCGGTTTTGACCTGAGTTCCGTCGGGCGCGACCGTTGTTGATTCGGCCGCGCCGCTCAGAGTGATAACGGGATCGCTCAAAAACTTTTCGATCCTGTCACCTGCGGCACGTTCGAGCGCCGGCGAGTACCGTTTCAATGCGGCCCGCTGCCGGGCGGCATTCTCTGGCGTAAAGTTTTTGCCTATTTTTTCTGCGGCTTTAGAGCTTTCGGCCCAAAGATCTGGAACGACGTAGGCGAGAAACGCGGCCATAGCCAACGAAACCATTAAAATGGCGATGATCGCCGCGATGGGCCGCGAAAGCCCCCGCTTTTCGCCCTGATAAACGATCGGGTTGAGCAGATATGCGAGGGCAATCGACGCGAGGACAGGAACAATCGCCACGCCTCCGACGACGTAAAGGAAATAGAGGATCAAAACCGAAACGACTGTGGTAGGCACCCACCGCAACCACCAGAATGGCGATCTCTCCTCGGGCGGTTTCGAATTGTACCAGCTATTTTTCATATCTCTGGTTTCTCTTCAAATCCCTGGTCGAATTGAGCGTCAATCCGGTTCGAATGACGTTGCCGTAGAGGCCGCCATTGTCAAGACAGTGTTCACGCAGAGAACAGCGAAATTTCTCGGTGTCGTCTGCCCTCGTCGTAGCTAGTCTCCTGGAGAGATTCACAGTTGCCTTACTTTTTGAGTTTTTTACGTTCTTCAGCAACCACTTTGGCGAGGAAATTAGCATCAACCGCTCCTGGAATTATTCGTTCACCTACAAGGTAGGCAGGCGTTCCGTCAATTTGTAGCAATTCTGCTAGACGAAGATTGCGGCTGATAGCCTCGTTGATCAGAGAACTCTTCATATCCTTTTTCAACGTTTCATAATTGAGCCCTAAACCATCTGAAATTTTCTTAATGTCTTGATCAGTGGCACTGTCTATTTTAAGTAGTGCTTGGTGAAATTCTGTAAACTTTCCTTGCCGATGAGCGGCAAGGCTGGCCTGTGAAGCTGTTAGCGATTGCTCTCCCAAAATTGGAAGTTCTTTGAAGATAACTCGAATCGTACTATCTTTGGCAATCAAATCTTGAAGTGCCGGCAAGGATTTCCGGCAATATCCGCAAAAATAATCGTAAAAAACCACTATCGACGCATTATCGTTTTTACTGCCGAGTGACGGAGAATCGGGATCGGCAAAAAGTTCCGTTTTTGATTCTAAAATGTTTTTTATAACTGCTTCTTTTTTTGCGTTTTCCTCTTGAATCTGCAAATTCTGTAAGGCTTCACGGATTATTGACGGATTTTGCAGCAAGTAATCAGATATGATGCTCTCTATTGTTTTTCTTTCTAATTTGGTAACGGTATCCGGGGCAGGCTTTTCGTCCTTCGTTTTATTTTGGGCAGAGACAGGACTAACTCCGATCAACATTATCGATAAGAAAAAAATGCCCGCAGCCTTGTTTTTCAATCTCATTATTTCTTTTCCTCTTAAATAAGTCGGAAAGAATGAACGCCCAACGATTTTTCGTCTGACCGCTAATTCTTTCCGGCAATCAACTAGTTGAGTTCTTTCACGGCTGGAAATTCGGTGCTCTTATCGCAGATCGGTTGAGAAAACGCGTTAACCACTCCGCTTACACCCGTCGGATCAAGCTCGCTAACCAAACCCAGGATGTTTTTCGCGGCGGCTGAAGCATTAACCGAAGCCATCAAGTAAAACTGGCGTTTTGCCCATTCTTTCTTGATCTCGGTTGCCGTAGCTGCACTAAAGGCCTCGTCAATCTTACTATTCACCTCATCAGTGGTCATCTCGGCGAAGTCGCTGGCAAACGCACTCTTTGCGATATCCAATAAACCTTTAATATTTTCAATTGAGTCAACTTCTCCCGTCGCAAGACTCATAGCTTGAGTTGTTCTTTCAAATATCGTGCTCGCTTTACTAGCGACTGACCCGGCTCCCGATCCCATACTGGCTAAATTCGCTGCCGCCGAAAGAACCGAGACCACCATATCCTTTGTCGCTTTCACACAATTACCTACCTTATCAGCACAAGCCGTTCCACAGCTTACCGGATGAAGATTTGGACATTGCTTCCAGCAAACCGGACCCACTCCATCACTGCCCTTAGAGCACGCCGGATAACAGAGCAGATTTTCCTTATTATATCCGCTTGGACAGGCAAGAGTTTGTCCCACTCCTCGCCCATACGATCCCTTAGTGCAGCCGGTTCCTGTATCCTGAAGTCCGTTTGGACAAATCGGACTGCATATATTCGCCCCAGCACTTTGGAAACCCGGTCTGCATCTTGGATAAAACAAAGCTCCGTTTTGTTCGCATCCCTGGGAATTTTCCCTGTTGCATTTGTCCTTGTCCCAGAGGACATAACCTGCACCACGTCCGTAGGCTGCGGGTTTTTGGCAAAACGCGCCAATATCTTGAAATCCTTGTGGACAAGTTTGCAAGCAC
>Ga0105046_10015137_pt1 | contig 11866 bp, 8 predicted proteins | sample MAT03_FD_78385 | JGI IMG/M metagenome (GOLD analysis project Ga0105046, IMG submission 78385) | Freshwater microbial communities from Lake Fryxell liftoff mats and glacier meltwater in Antarctica - MAT-03 (megahit assembly) | ecosystem: Environmental > Aquatic > Freshwater > Ice > Liftoff...
ACCTTCGTCAAGGCGCAATGCCGAATGTTGACCCGATTTATGCACGAAACGCTGTTTAGTATTTATAGTTTGGACGTCACTGGCTGGAAGCTGGTCGGTTACATTGGCGTGCTCATGTTTGGTGGACGTTGGCTCGTGCAGGCCGCATTTTCCCATGTGGCAAAGCGTCCGATATTGCCCCGCATGTTTTGGTATATGAGTCTGGTGGGCGCCATGCTTACTCTCATGTATTTTATTTATGGCAAGAATGATTCGGTCGGCATTCTCGGTTATCTCTTTCCGAGCGTCGTGGCCATTTACAATTTGATCCTTGATTCCCGGCATCGTCGTCAACTCGCCGCCGCAGAGGCCCAAGCCCCTGCACCGGTCGCAACAGTTTGAACCGCAATGGAAACGCTTTATTTTGATAACAATGCCACGACGCGTCTCGATCCCGAGGTGCGCGAGGAAATGTTGCCATTCCTCGACGGACTCTACGGCAATCCCAGCAGCGCTTACGCATTAGGGCGGGTAATTCGCGACGCCATTGAGCAAGCCCGCGAACGCGTTGCCGCCTTGATTGGTGCGGAGCCGGAAACCATCCTTTTTACGAGCTGCGGCACAGAATCCGACAATGCCGCGATTTTTTCTGCGCTCGAACACGACCCTGATCGCAAACATATCGTCACCACCAAGGTCGAACACAGCGCCATCATCAAGCACGCCGAAAAGCTGGCGCGCAAAGGCTTTGACATCACCTGGCTGAAAGTCGATTCCTCCGGGCGCCTGAATCCCGACGACCTCCGAAAAGCCGTGCATGATGAGACGGCCATTGTGACCATCATGATGGCCAACAACGAAACCGGCGTGCTTTTTCCCGTTCACGAACTCGCCGCCATCGCTGCCGAAGCAGGTGCCTTCTTCCACACCGACGCCGTGCAGGCGGTCGGTAAGATCCCCATCGACGTCACCGCGTCGCCCATTGATTTTCTCAGTCTTTCCGCACACAAACTTCATGCTCCGAAAGGCGTGGGCGCGCTTTACATCCGAAAAGGCGTTAAATTTCACAACTTCCTCGTCGGCGGTGGACAAGAGTCTGGTCGCAGAGGTGGCACTGAAAACGTGGCGTCCATCGTTGCCATGGGCAAAGCCGCCGAGCTGGCACGGTTGGCGTTGGATGAAGAATTGACGCGTGTGACTGCGCTGCGAGATGGATTTGAAGTAGAGCTTCGCGCGCGAATTTCGAATTTGGAGATAAACGGCGGCAATGTGGAACGACTGCCCAATACGAGCAGTCTCACGTTTCGCGATATCGATGGCGAGGCGTTGCTCATCCTGCTTGATCAATCCGGCGTTTGCGCCTCAGCGGGTTCTGCTTGCACGACCGGGGCCGTGACCCCTTCTCATGTGTTGACGGCCATGGGACGCGACGTGGAATCCTGCAAAAACACCCTGCGCTTTAGCTTCAGTCGGTTCACGACGGAGGATGAGGTGGATCACGGGATCGAGCACATTGTGCGCGCTGTTGAAAAAATTCGCTCTCTCTGTGGCAGCGGCCCGGTCGTCCAGCATGTTGCGCACCGGGAAAAGAGCGCCATTCCGGCGTAAGTTTTTACAAGCCGCGGCGTCAACGAGCCCAGGCACACGCAAGCACCAGGATCGTAATTTCCACACAGTGACTCGTGGCTCCCAAGGCATCACCGGCGATGCCACCGGGTTGTTTTCTGAAAAACCATCCCGTCGCAGCCGTCAAAATCCCCACGGCAGCAAGCAAAACAAATCCTCCGCCCAAACCCCGCGCAATGGAGGCGAGCAACAGCGTGTAAGCGCCCGCGACTACTACCTGCGACCAACGCGCTCTTTTTGCCGACAGCTCTGGGGCCGATTCCGGGCCTTGGGCAAAGGGCAGCCACGCCATGAGAGCGAGCGCGGCCAAGCGCCCGCCCATTGCCGCCACGATGATCCATTGACCGGTATTTTCCAAATGAATCACGGCGAGCTGACCGATGGCTGCTGCTTTCAGGCCGAGACCAAGAATTAGCGCCAACGCGCCATTTATCCCAATCGGGTTGTCGCGAATGGTCTCCATCCCGCCTGGCGCATCCGCCCTATCCGCCGGAGCATTTTCGTGAATTGCCCCGGTCAGCACGAAGCCCACCGCAATGCCCAGCCACACGCCCACACCCAGCCCAAACCAACGCACGCCAAACCACATTCCTAATGCGGCGGCGCCTCCGACAAAAAACCCCGTCAATGGTAAATAAACCGCTCCGCGCGCCAGACCTTCGGCCGAGTAATGCACACGCCGTCCAACCGGAATCCGGGTAAAAAACTGGACAGCCAAAAGAAAATCATTCACCTCAAACACCTTGGCCGGAAAACGCCCGCAAAACAACGCCGGATATAGGCGCGCTCAACGTTTAATTGGGCCACTTAGCAGCTAAGGCGTACCAGTCAGCCATCGGATGTCTCAAGATCTTCTGCGCCGAAATGCAAGGCCGGCCAGGCCGTCAATGACCAAAACAAGGGCACTTGGCTCGGGAATCACCGTTTGAAGCAGATAATTATCCAGATACGAATTGGGAGCATCACCTCAGTCATCGGCATAAGCGCTCAAGGCACCGGAAAACGATACCATCCATATGAAGGCTACGGCCCCTATGCAGCGCGCAAGTATAGAAGCCTTCTGGCCCCCGGCCTTGATAGACCCAAATTGATGGTATGGCTAACATGACCCATAGAACGACATTTGCCTTGGATGAAGACACGGCCCAGCGCCTCAAGCGGCTGGCACGTCTTTGGAGTGTTGCCCAAGCGGATGTCGTGCGAAGAGCCGTTGACCTCGCCGAGAAGGAAGGCGTCTCCACGCAGAGGCGGGGAGGAGAGCAGCCGGCGGTGGATCTGCGGTCCCAAACGAAAGTGAACTAGGATTCGGTTTACAACAGTGGCGAGCCTACGAGCGAAAGGTGAAGCCTGCCGCCTGAAGGCGGCACCAGAGGAATAAAAGTGCCGATGGCGGGACTCGAACCCGCACGCCAGTTGCCCGGCAACGGATTTTTAGTCCCGTATTTTTTGACGGATCGGAGGTTTTTGGGAAAGCCAAAAAAACCGCCAAGCCGTACAAATACAAGGGCGAATGGGTTTTTAATGACTCGGGGAAAAGAAAACTAATTGGGTTTGGGTTCTCCACTTTTTTCCACTCTGATTCCTATTCGGAACGTGTTCCGAATAGGAACTAGGAAAAATCGAAAATATCCTCGCGACGGATTCCAGCCTCAGCGCATGCGCGTTGGAGTTTCCTCAGGGCTTTTTTCTCGATGCAGGCAATCGCCTGCCGACTGGCACCACAGATTTCCGCAATGTCTTCTTGCAGCAGCGGTTTGGTTATGTGTTCCCCCGCACGTCCACCAGATCCACGAATTGACGCGTCTCCGCTCGCTGGTAATGGGGAGTTTCGCCGCCCCACTCTGCCAGGGCGTTCTTCTCCCTCAGAACACGGCTGCAAAACACAGCCTTGCAAAACACAGCCTTGCACAAGAAGCTCAAACAACGAGCCGTGAGGTTTTGAATCATTAAGGCTAAGGTCCCTTGAAAGCAGAGGAATTGGAGATGAAAATTACGTCGAATGTGGGTCAACACATTCGAGGGCATGGAGAAACCGCAATGGAAAAACTTCCGATCAAGAGAAACCGAAAATGGATAAAACTGTTACAAGTTGTGGTAGAGTAGGACGTGATATTAATGAAACTCTGAGCGCCTCCCCGGCAAAACTGGGGGAACTCCTATTGGACCATTAGGACCATTAGCCATGGTAAATTTCACAGAGCGATTTAGCAGGAATCACGCCCCACAAACCCCTGCGGCCCCCTATCTGGCAGGGTCTGTGGATGTCACTTTTGTGCAGATGCCCTTTGCCGATATCGTGCGGCCCTCACTGGCACTGGGCATTCTCAAGGCCGCGCTGGAGAGTGGTGGACTTCGCTGCTCAGTGGAATATGCAAACCTGAGTTTCTCCGACGACCTCGGCGGGGCGCTTCCAGATTTCCCCTATTTGCGTCAGTTCATGGGGGAATGGTTGTTTTCTGCGGCGGCCTTTCCTGAGCATCCTCCGATGCCACCGGATCCGCTGATCCAGCGCGGCCCCCAAGTGGCTTGGCTGCCAAGCTCTGGATTCCGGCATCCGCGCATGCGGGAAATTTTGCTGGAGGTGCAGGCCTACACACCGGTTTTTGTGGAGCGACTGGCGCGCAAGATCGTGTCGAAAAAACCACGTATTGTCGGTTGCAGCTCAATGTTCGAACAACACTGCGCAGCCCTGGCGCTGTTGCGGGCTGTGAAACGACTGGATCCTGGCATCATCACCATGATGGGCGGAGCCAACTGCGAAGCGGAGATGGGGTGGACCACCATTTGTTCTTTCGATTGGGTGGATTATGTTGTTTCAGGAGAAGCCGATCTGCTGATTCTCCCGTTATGCCGCGATCTGACAGCCGTGGGTGAATCAGGTGGAGAACTCACAATCCATCAGATGCCAAGCGGGGTTTTTGGCCGGGCTCATGTGCGGGCGAATTCTTTCGCAAATAGCATGGACGGAATTCCGAGGGCATCTGTGTTCGAGTTGGATCGCTGTGCTGTGCCGGATTTTGATGACTATTTTGAGGCATTAAGAAATTCATCTTTTCACGACCGCATCGCCCCGGGTCTGCCAGTGGAAACTTCCCGCGGCTGCTGGTGGGGCGCAAAGAGTCACTGCACATTTTGCGGGTTGAATGGCGGGAGCATGGCTTATCGGTCAAAGAGCCCGGAGCGCGTGTTAGCCGAGTTTGATCAACTCACGACGCGTTATGGCATCCGACGTCTCATGGTGGTGGATAACATCCTCGACATGCAATATTTCAAAAATGTGGTCCCGCAACTCGCTGCCAAAGGGGCTCCCTACCAGATTTTTTATGAAACAAAAGCCAACCTCAAACGCGAACAAGTGCGCCAGTTGGCTGAAGCCGGCGTGATTTGGTTTCAGCCGGGCATCGAAGGTTTGCATGACGACTTGCTGCAACTGATGGCCAAGGGCAACACAACGATGATCAATTTGCAGCTTCTAAAATATGCCCGAGAGTTCGGAATTTACACGACCTGGTTGATGTTAGTGGGTTTTCCAGACGAAAAGGAAACCTGGCATGAACAAGTGGCGGAATGGCTGCCGATGGTCTTTCATCTTCAGCCGCCAAGCTGTCTGGAACCGGTTTTGTATGAGCGATTCAGCGTGTTTCATCAGCGCCCGGAATCGTTTGGATTGACCCTGAAACCTGAGCCATTTTATTCCGCGATCTTTCCCCTTTCCCCGGAAAACATTGAGGACCTGGTCTTTTTTTTCACGAATGAAGCGCGTCCGAGGGAAGCTCCGTTGAGCGAGGAAATGCGGAAATTATCACGTCAGGTCTCCCAATGGGCGCGCCTGCACAAACGTCCATTGCGTCCTTTGCTTTGCATGGATGATGACGGAAAAACGATTCGGATTTTCGACACACGTCCTTGCGCCACCGCACGGCGTCATTTGTTGGAGGGTCTGCAGGCTGCGATTTACCGGGTTTGTGATCCCGCGCCAACGCGAAAGGCACTGATCGGACGTTTTGCGACCTCAAACAGCGAGGATGAGATTGCAGACGCGATTGAGGCGTTAAAGGCTCACAAGCTGCTTTTGGATTTCCACGGAAAATTGCTGGCGCTGGCTGTGCATGGCGATTGCCCTGCCTATTGTGAGCCAAAACAATACCCGGGAGGTAACGGACGGCGTCCACCCCCGTTTACTCTGGATGTGCTTGAGCGCTTGCATGAGCGTCTTGTGCGCCTGAATGCGGAAGGAAACTCAAAGGAGATGACACCATGCTGAATTTGATCGAATCCGGAAGGAAAACCTTCCCTAACAAATCTGCGGTCGATGTCTTGCTGGTCCTCATGCCCTATGCCGATATTGCCCGGCCTTCGTTAGCATTAGGTTTGTTGAAAGCCTGTCTCACGCAGGCAGGTTTGCGGTGTTCGGTGGATCATGCAAACCTGCGTTTCACTGAGCAATTAGGTTGGGGGATGCCGGATCTTCCTTACGTGGAGCGATTGCTCGGGGAATGGGTTTTTGCAGGAGCGGCATTCCCCGATCAGGCAGGAGCCCCCGCCTCGGTTCTCATGGGCAAGGCGGCACAAGGTGCATTTCTTCCCTCGGATACCCTGGCCGATCAGCGTTTACTGCGTGCACTGGAGGACTTACGAACATTCGCGCCGATCTTTGTTGCGGAGGTCGCCAGGGATGTATTGAGTCGCGGCCCCCGAATCGTGGGTTGCAGTTCGATGTTCGAACAGCACTGCGCCTCCCTGGCTTTGTTGCGCGAAATCAAACTCCTTGATCCCACCGTCATCACCATGCTGGGCGGGGCAAACTGCGAGGCGGAAATGGGTTGGGGCACGATCAAAGCGTTTCCATGGGTTGATGTGGTGGTGTCCGGTGAGGCTGATGAATTATTCGCGCCGTTATGCCATCGGCTTTTGAAAGAGGGCGTGAATCTGCCCTGGCAGGACTTACCAATCGGCGTGTTAACACAGGGTCATGTTCGGGCGAATGCTTATCCTGTCGGATCGGGTCGTATCCCTCGCGTTTCTGTGCAGAACCTGAATGCGTCGCCCTACCCTGATTACGATGATTTCTTTGAAGCGCTGGAACGCTCTCCGCTTCGGGACCGAATCCGCCCGGGCTTGCTGGTGGAAACATCCCGTGGATGTTGGTGGGGACAAAAATCGCACTGCACATTTTGTGGTTTAAACGGAGGCGGCATGGCGTTTCGGGTTAAAGAACCCGGTCGAGCCCTCGCGGAGTTTGAAGCGCTGGCAAAGCGTTATGGCGAACCCCGTTTCATGGTCGTCGATAACATCATCGACATGGGATATTTCAAAACCGTGCTGCCTGAGCTGGTAAAGAAAAAGGCTCCGTATCGTCTGTTCTACGAAACCAAAGCAAATTTAAAACGCGAGCAGGTGCGAACGCTGGCGGAGTCGGGTGTGATCTGGATTCAGCCTGGCATCGAAGGTTTTCATGATCAATTGCTTCGTCTTATGGCCAAGGGCAACTCGGCGATGATTAATCTGCAACTGCTCAAATACACACGCGAATTCGGGATTTATACGACATGGTTGTTGCTGTTTGGCTTTCCTGGTGAGGATGATGATTGGCATTTCCAAGTGGCGAAATGGCTCCCCAGAGTTTTTCACCTACAACCGCCCAAATGTGTGGGAAAGGTTCTTTACGATCGTTTCAGTGTTTATCATCAGAGGCCGGATGACTTTGGGTTGAAGCTTAAACCCGCGAAATCTTACTCAGCGGTTTATCCGCTGCCAGCGGATTCATTGGAGGAGATTGCTTATTTTTTTGCGGATGGAAACGAAGATCCCGATGCTGGATTTTCTCCTGGAGCACGTGCATTGATCCGGCTCGTGGTGACTTGGGTGCGTCTGCACAAACGCTCACTGCGTCCTTTGTTTTGCATGAAATCCGTGGAGGGCCGGGTGGAACTCTTCGATACCCGGCCCTGCGCCACGGCGAGGCGACGGATTTTAGAAGGCTTGGCAGCAAAACTTTATACCAGGTGCGAACCTGCCATCGCCCGGACTTCCCTGCATCGCCAATTTGCGGGGGAGGCCTCGGAGATGGAGATTGACGCTTGTTTGGATGGCCTGATTGCGGAATATTGCCTATTGGAAATCGACGGAAAACTGCTGGCGCTGGCTGTCGAGGGCGAGTGCCCCAGTTATTGTGATCCCGTAGATTTTCCCGGGGGGAATGGGCAACGTTTGGATCCGTTCACGACCGATACCCTGGAGACGTTTTGTGAGCGGGCCAGGGCGCTTGCGGACAGAAGTCAGGGACTTGGACTTGGAAGTCGGGCAAGGGAGCCTAAATCCAGTTTGTAATTTCCCTTTGCTGATCCGCTTGGGAGCAGGGTTCCTGTGGCATAACGCAATCCTAATACAGCGTTCGCGTAGTTGGATTGATAGGTGGCCACGGTGAGTTGGGCGTTAGCCAGATTGGTTTGGGTGGTGATGACTTCGGTAAGCGAGGTCATGCCCATGGTAAAGAGCGTTTGCTGGGCTTTCACAGAAGTCAGGGAGTCCTGGGCTGATGCCATGGCTTCAGCGAGGGCTTCGCGCATGAGGATGACGGATTTTGCCGAAGTGATCACATCGGAGGCGACCTGACTTTCCGTTAAGGATGCCTGCACCCGAGCTTGCTGCAACTGGGCTTGGCTTTGCACAAGTTCACCTTTTGCCGTGTTATTAAAAATTGGCCACGCAATACTGAGTGTGGCGGCGGCAGCGAGGCCTCGCTGGGATTCGGTGGTTCGGCTGCCTGTGAAGGTCTGGGTATTGCTGCCTTGTTGAGCGCCCCCGCCGAGAATCAGATTAACCTGGGGGCGTATCGCGTTTTCTGCTCCGCTCACAAGCACGCGATTTGCCGCGATCATTTGTTTATTCGAGCGCACATCACAACGCAGGCTGATGGCGAGTTCGATGAGCACCTTAATTTTATCCGTGGTAAGAATTTCATCGGCAAGAGGTGTTGGAAACGAATCGATGATGAGCGGTTCATTGAGCAATTCCATGGGGGTGAAGCCCATGGCCACAGCGAGCTGTTGGCTGGCGAGCGACTGTTGTTGCTCGGCAGCGATGCGCTGGGCGGTATATTGCTCCAGATTGGCTTTTGCCTGTGCGAGCTGAATGGCGGGCTCGACATAACCCCGAATCAGGGCCTCGGTAATTTCAACCAGACGACGGGCAGATGCCTCATTGCTGCGGGCGATGCGCACGTTAGTTTGGTTTAACAAACAGTTCCAGTAAGCGCTTACGGTGTTATAAATTTGTTGGGATACGGTGAATTCCAGGGTTGAAACCGCAGCGGCAAGCTCAAGAGCCATAGCGCGCTCTGCGGCTGCGCTGGGGTTATCGGGACCCAGCCCGGCACCAAGAGGGATTTGCACACTGAAGCCGAGAAAGGCGTTGGTGCTATCTGTGGACTCCCCGGTGATCTGATTGACGTCATCTGAAAAGGTGAATTGCGGGGCAAAAACAATACCGTTTCGAAACGTCTTTTGCACCGCCATCTGCACGCTCAGGGCATCCTGCACATTGCTCAAAAATCCACCCGTGGTGGTGGCCCCGCCGGTGAGTTGCGTGACGGTGTTGTAGTCGGTGCTCTCATTGTTGTCCGTGCTGGAGTAAGTGCCCTGCAACTGACCAGTTATGATCGGATCGAACGCGCCAATTGCGGATTGTAACTCTCCGCGTGTTAGCATCACACTGCTTTTTTGTAGCTGGATGCTCTGATTGCGTTCGAGAGTCAGACTGATAGCATCCCCCAAACGCAGAGGCAGCACCTTTCCAATCACAGGTTGAGGAGGCGTCGTTGGTGGCAGGTCGGTGCTATCTGAGAGCGCCGCTGCGGGTTGGGAAACGGGTTGCGAATACAGCGTGAACGAGTTGCATGCCAGGATGAATGAGCAGACGAGAGCCCGTTGTATCAGGCTGGAGGAACAGTGGGTGTGCATAGCTTTAGACGAGTTGCCGTGCCGCAAGTGCATAGAAGGCTCCTTGTTTCTGAATCAATTCTTCAAAAGGTCCAGTCTCCGCGATCCCACCATTTTCAAACACAATGATGCGGTCAGCCCGTTGAATGGTGCTTAGCCTTTGTGCAATCACGATCCGGGTCATTTTCATGGCGCAGATATTGTCCGTGACCAATTTCTGGCTGACATTATCCAGTGCGCTGGTGGCCTCGTCCATGATTAGGATGGGCGGACGATTGATAAGTGCACGGGCAATCACGAGGCGTTGAAGCTGGCCGCCGGAGAAACCAGTCCCGCCTTCGGGGATGTGGGTGTGCATCCCCATGGGCATGCGTCTGATGTCATCGGCGATGCCCGCCTTTTCCGCAGCCTCCCAAGCTTCATCGACCGTGTGGGTGCGATTGCCGACGATGTTCTGAAAAATATCACCGGTTCGAACGCGGTCGTGTTGCAGCACCACCCCGATCTGACGTCGCACGGAGGGCAGATCAAGGTTACGAAAATCCCGACCGTTGTAGAGTACCTCACCGAGGCTCGGATTTTCAAAGCCGAGCAACAGCCGAACGAGGGTTGATTTTCCACAACCGCTGCTGCCCACGATGGCGACAAATTCACCTGGCTCGATGCTGAAAGTAAGATCATGAAGCACCTTGGGGCCGTCGGCGGAGTATCGAAAGGAAAGCCGCCGGGTCTCTATTTTTCCTGTGAGTGGTCCGGGATCCGCTCCGGCGGTGGGACGTTCCAATGGGGCAATCAGAATAGGCCTCACACGCTCGTAATAGGGAATGATGGAAACAAGAGACACCGTGGCGCCTGTGGCGGCGAGGAAGCTGGTAAAGAGTTGTCCAAAGGCAGCGCTGAACGCCATGAACTCACCTACATTCAGCTCATTTTTGAGGAAAAAGAAAAAGACACTGTAGTTCACCAGGATGGCGAAGACCGGGAAAGCAGCTTTCACCGCACCCCCGGTGCCCTTAAGATAACCTGTGATTTTATCCACCCGCTTTTTTTCAAGAAATAAGTCGGACCATTGAGCCAGTGCGCGGGCTTCGGCAGCCTGCACTTTCCATTTTACGACACCTGATAGCAGTTGATAGACCAAACCCGTGATTCGCCCGGCGAGATTTAGGCTTAGCCGTCGATATTTCAGCACGATCCACGCGACAATTAGATCGAGAGCGCCGGCGATGATGACAAGAATCAGGGCGACGATGGCTAGTTTCCAGCTGTAATAGAAAATTAAGGCCAGATTCACGAAGGAAAACACAGCACCCAGCACATAACTAATTGTGGTCGCAGAGAGTGTGTGGCGGATCGCGTTGATTCCATCCACGCGGTTGGCCAGATCTCCAGCAGAGTAACGTTTAAAAAATTCGGTGTTCAGTTCAAAAACACGGCTCCAGACAGCCGTTTGTACGGCATGATCCCCTCGACCCTCCACCCTCAACATGGCGAATGCAGCCGTTGCATGGAAAGTTGTCATGGCCACCGCTGAAACCAGCAATATAAAGCCAATCTGCCAGAGTTCGGAAATTTCGGCCCGCGGGATAATTTCGTTGATGATCATCTCGGTCATCAAAGGGTTGAGCAGACCAAGCAGGGCACCCAGAATTCCGACCCACACCACCATGCCCAGATCCCCGTATTCTCCGCGCAAAGCATGGGCGAGAACTTGACGGGCATTGACAGGACCATCCGGAAAAGGACGGTAAACCATGCGCGCTTCGTCGTGGAGTTCCGCCGCGATGGCCGGGGTGACCAGCCGGGAGCTTCCCTCCACAGGATCGACGAGACTGTAAGCCTTCGTGGAGTGCGGAATTAAGGCAACAGCCCGTTGGTCTTCCTTTCGAAACGCAAGCAGGGGGCCGGCATCGCTTTTCTGCCAACCTTGAGGGAGGGTGACTTTGCGCTGACGAAGCGCGGAGGCGCGCAGAATGCGATCCAAGAGTATTTCCCGGTCGCTGTGCTCCCCCATTTCACCGGGCACAGATTTCAGTTTAACGCCCATCGCGAGGGCGACCGACTGTATGGCCTCGTAGAGGCCCTCGCCGGTTTTCGCGGTGATGGGTGTTTCCGCGCTCAGGCGGTTCCCGAGAAGATGATTTGCGCGCGCGAGAAAATCCTCAGGAAGATCGGAAGGCAGCGGAGGGTTGGCGTTGGGGCTTGGGAGAGGCATGAAGATGATAAACTGGGATGCGCAGTGATTTACCGGGACTTGGCGATATTATGTTTCAACGAGGTGAGCGTAGTCTCCTCCGAGGGCTAACAATTGTTCATGAGTG
>Ga0105046_10015138_pt1 | contig 11865 bp, 10 predicted proteins | sample MAT03_FD_78385 | JGI IMG/M metagenome (GOLD analysis project Ga0105046, IMG submission 78385) | Freshwater microbial communities from Lake Fryxell liftoff mats and glacier meltwater in Antarctica - MAT-03 (megahit assembly) | ecosystem: Environmental > Aquatic > Freshwater > Ice > Liftoff...
AGGTCGTCGTTGCCATTGGCCCGCTTCATCAACTCCAGGGAGTTTCTGACCGGCGCCAGCGGGTTGCGCAGCTCGTGCGCCAGTGTCGCCAGAAATTCGTCTTTGCGGCGGTTCGCATCGGACAGCTCAGCGGCGAACTGCCGCAAGCGCTCCTCGCTCGTGCGCAGTCTTTCTTCCGCCCGCTGCCGCTCCGTCGTGTCGTAGAAGTAACAGACCACGCCGTGCTGCCCATCGGGCAAGCTGACACGTTGCGCCTCCCACTCGTAGGCCTGTTCAATGGCGAGGTCAAACCGCTGGTGGGAAAACCGCGGCGAGATATAGCGATTACCACTGGCCAGCGTGCGGCGGAAGATCTGCACCACCTGGCCGCCCACCTCGGGCCCCCAGACGATCTCGATGATCTCGGCAAAATCGCGACCAATCAACGGGTTGATCGCGCCGAAGGCCGGTGCGGCCAAGGCATTGACTTGCTGGATGCGGAACCCGGCATCGACCACGTACACCCCCATCGGCGCCTGGTCGATCAGCCGCGCGAACAACGCCGCGTTCTGGCTCAAGGCTTGCTCAGCCGCCATGCGGGCTGTGATGTCGCGGGCCACCGCTATCAGCCGCATGGCAGCCGCGCCGCCGGGCCTGCCTGCAGCCGGCGCCACGATCACGTCCCACCACTTCGGCGTGCCCTTGGCCGTTGGTGCAAACGCCTGAAAGCGCACGCTCTGGCCGCTGCTGGCCTGGGCCACGGCATCACGCACCAGGAATTCTTCTGCCGCTGGCCAGAGCTTGGACCACGGCTGGTCGCGCAGCGCCGCGAGGTCGTCGATCTCCAGCAAGGCGCAGCCATTCGCGTTCATGAACTGCAGGTGGCCAGCGCTGTCCAGCACGGTCACGCAGTCGGGGCTGCTCTCGAGCACGGTGCGATTGAACTCCTCGCTCGCGCGCAGGGCTGCTTCAGTTTCGCGGCGCGCGGTGATGTCCATGGCCGACGGGATCAGGTGCGTGATGCAGCCCGCCACATCTCGCAGCGGCGCGAGTTGGAAGTCGATCCACACCGGCGTGACTTCGGCCATGCGCACGGCAATGTCGCAGCGTGTTGTTTCGCCAGCGGCAGCGCGTCCGCACCAATCGCGCACTTGCTCCTGCAACGCGGACGAGTGGCTGAACCAGTGTGTTTCCCAGAACTTCTTGCCAACGACCTGATCTGGCGAGATGCCCGCCGCCTCCAAAGGCGCCCGATTGGCATCGACCAATGACCCGTCGACCCCCAGCACGCCAACGAATGCGAACAAGTTGTCCAGAACCCGCCGGGTGAATTGTTGGCTTTCCTGCAGCACCACCGCGGCGCGCAGTGCTTCGTCTGCGTGGCGGCGTGCCGTGATCTCCTGAGCAGTGCCGTTAAGGCCAACGATGGTGCCGTGTTCGTCGCGCTCGGCCGCACCACGAGCTTCGATCCAGCCGCGGGCGCCGTCCGGGCGGACATATTCCAACTCGACTTGATAAGGAACGCCAGCCTCGAGCGTTCGCGAGACGGCGCTTTGCAGGGCTGCCCGGCCATTCGCGCTGTAGATCTTCCCGTACTCCGCGTAAGAGGGCGGCAGCCGCGCCGGGTCGCGGCCGAAGATGCGGTAAAGCTCTTCAGACCAGGTCGTGATGTCGGGGCCTATCTCCCAATGCCAACTGCCCGTCTGTGCCAGACCCTGGGCTTGCCGAAGCGCTGCTTCGCTCTTGCGCAAGCGCTCAATCGCTTGATCGCTGTGGGCCTCGTCGACAGAAACCGCATCCGTGCTGTGCATGCGACTACTTCCCTGAAAGTGCTCAAGCAGTTTGGCAGGCTAGGCGCTGACGCGGTCCACACCGAAAAAACCGCTTCCTCTTTTCAGAGCGAAGCGGTTGGCCTGGCAGCGAGAGGCGATTTACCCGCGGTCAGCGCGCGGTGCGCGGGTGCCGGAGTTGTTCGAGTCGGTGGACATCGAGCCATCGGTGTTGCGATTCATCGTGCTGCCGTTGCGTTGCTGGTTGCGCAGGGTGCCGTCAGCATTGCGATCAGTGGACATGCCGCTGGTCGTGCTGCCCGTGCCGCTGGTGCTGTTGTTCATCGAATCGCTGCGCATCGTGCCATCAGCGTTGCGGCTGTTGGACATGCCGCCGGTTGTGTTACCCGTCGTGCTGCCGCTGGTGCTGTTGTTCATTGAGTCGCTGCGCATCGTGCCATCGGCATTGCGGTTGCTCATCGTGCCAGACGTGCTGCCCGTGCCCATCGTGTCGCGATTGGTGGTGGACGGGGTGGTGTCCCGGTTGGGCACACCGGAGGTGCTGCTGTTGGTTGTCGTGCTGCCGGTGCTGTTGGTGCTGTTGGTGCTGTTGTTATTGCTCATGCCCGACGAGTTGGTCGTGGAACGATCGGTGGCCTGGTTCTGGTTGCCGCGCGTATCCGGCTGCTTGGTCGTCCCTGGCGTTCCCGGCGCGCCCGGCACGTTGGACTGAGCAAAACTGATACCGGCAACCAAGGCGAGTGAAGCAGCGACGGCGGTGCCGCGAATGATGAAACGGTTCATGGTGTGTATTCCTGTCAAGGTTAGGGAAGGTTTCTGAACCCGCCCTCTAGGTCGAACGGGGGTCATGCAACCGGGGCAATGCACGTGCCCACCCAGAGGAATCAGGCGCCGCTCAATAACAGGCCGCTCGTTCATACCGGCCATGACGCCATTGCAGGAACGCGAATTGCTGTTGCTGCGCGGCATCAAGGCAGCGTACGTTCGTCGGTACGTTCGTTGGTACGTTCGTCGGGTTCTTGTCTCGCCTTCACTGCCTGCGTTCGTTCACACCATCGTCATCAACCGCTGCATGGTGGACCCAATCAAAGCCTTTGCGTCGCCAGGCTGTTCTCGTCTTGAGGAATTGCAAGTGTCCCTGTCATCCAGCCTGTCATCCAGCCTGTCACCCAACCTGTCACCCAACTCCTATTCCGAGAATCTTGATCGCCCGGGGTTTGCCTTAGAGCCTGCGGCTGCACACCCAGGAACCTTGGCCAGCGCCGTCTCCTGGGGCGCCATCGCCGCAGGCGCTGCGGCTGCGGCGTCGCTGTCGCTGATCTTGCTCATCCTTGGGGTCGGCCTGGGCCTGTCGTCGGTCTCACCGTGGGCCAGCGATGGCATCACCGCTGCCACCTTTGGTGTCTCCACCATCCTGTGGCTGACCTTGACGCAACTGCTCGCGTCAGCCATGGGTGGCTACCTGGCCGGCCGGCTGCGGACCAAGTGGACAGGGGTGCACGGCGACGAGGTTTACTTCCGCGACACCGCGCACGGTTTTCTGGCCTGGGCCGTGGCAACGCTGGCGACAGCGGCCTTGTTGACCTCGGTCATCGGCTCGATCCTCAGCGGGGGCGCGCAAGCCGGTGCGGCCATGGCCGGCGGTGCAGGCAGCACCGCTGCGGCCAGGGCGACAGGAGCGGTGGCGTCGTCGCCCATGTCACAAAGCAACGACGGCGGAACAATGGGCTACTTTGTCGATTCGCTGTTCCGTCGTGAAGCAGGAGCCGCGCCCGCCGCTTCCTCCCCTGAGGCGGGCAGCAGTGAAGCCGCAGAGCGATCTTCCAGTCGCGACAGCGCTGAAGTCAGCCGCATCTTCATGAACGTCACGCGTGCTGAACCCCTGCCGCCTGAGGACACACGCTACGTGGGGCAGATCGTCGCCCAGCGCACGGGGCTGTCACAACTGAATGCAGAGCAGCGGGTGACCACGCTTCACGTGCGCGCACAAACCAGGGCACGCGAATCCGAAGCTGCGGCGCGCGACGCCGCCGACAAGGCGCGCAAGGCATCGGCTTACGCCTCACTGTGGCTCTTTGTCTCGTTGCTGATTGGCGCTTTCGTGGCCAGCCTGGCGGCGACCTACGGTGGCAAACGTCGAGATCTTTAATCGACGACACCGCCGCCAGTCACCAACCATCACGAAAGTTCGCCATGCGCTCACTGCTATTGCTATTCCTGGGCATTCCCATTCCCATCATCATCTTGATCGCGCTGTTTGTCGGTTGATCGGTTTGCGCCTGCCGTGACGCGCAGTGAGACAAAGACCGGGACTTCGAAGATGGACCCGACATCTCTCAATTTGACAGCGCCCAGCCTCGGCGTGCATTCAGTCGTCACCGAAGCGCTTGCGCCGATTGATGAAGTCGCAACACTTTTGTTGCTTGTCAGCGGGGGTTGCGTCAAGTCATTCGAGGTTATTTACCAGCGAATGAGTCCGCGCTTGTTTGCAGTCATTCTTCGCGTCAACAGCGACAGGGCGGAGGCTGAGGAGGTGCTGCAGGAAACCTTTGTGAAGGTCTGGCATTCCTGCAAGCAGTTTGACCCGAGTCGGGGACAAGCCAGCCATTGGCTGACGGGCATTGCGCGAAACGGTGCGATCGACAGTTTGAAGCGCAAGCGTGCGCGGCCAGCCCTCAAGGTGCACACAGACGACGAAGCCGATAACCCGATGGACGATTTTCCCAGCCAGGCCGCCGGCCCGTTTGAGACGCTTGCCCAACAGCAATACGCCGCTGCGGTCCGTCGGTGTTTGCAAAACTTGCCGGCGGAGCAGCGGCAGTGTCTGACGCTTGCGTTTTATGAGGGCTTGACGCACGAAGAAGTGGCACTCCAGATGGATCGACCCTTGGGCACCGTCAAGAGTTGGGTGCGTCGTTCACTCATGTCATTGAAAGAGTCCCTTGCGCATGCGCATTGACCGCAGTCTCGCGCCCGAGGGCCTCTCCGGCAAAGGACTGAGATGACCACTTCTTGTGTTCAGGGCGGTGGCAGGTATTGCGGCAAAAGCTTCAACCGCGTTTTCCGATGACTCTGACCCGCGGCCCTGATGCCATTGCGCGGCTTGCACCGTCACCTGCGCGGATGGTGCAGCGTGGCACTCCATTTGCCCTATGACGCTGACAGGGGGCCGTCGGCGCCCGCATCAAAAGGAATTTCGAATATGAACATCATCATCTGGCTCGTTGTCGGTGGCCTTATCGGTTGGGTCGCCAGCATGCTCATGCGTACCGATGGCCAACAGGGAATCATCCTGAACGTGGTCGTTGGCGTTGTTGGCGCAATGATTGGCGGCTGGCTCATCTCGCCGATGGTCGGCGTGGCCACCATCAACCAGAACGCCTTCAGCCTGGGCGCACTCGCCGTCTCTCTGCTTGGCGCTGTGATTCTGCTGGCCGTGGTCAACCTGGTTCGGCGCGGCACTGCGCGTTGAGCCAAAAGCGACAACGGCTTGAATCATGAACGTTGAATTGCAACTCGATCAAAAGGACTTCACCATGCCCCCTGAAACACCCTCCCAGACAGTGCCACTGCCGAGCGCTTTTGACAGCATCCGCGACGGCACCCAGGACGACACGCGAAACCAAAGCACCTCGGCAATGCCGATGGCGCCGGGCGCAAGCACCCACCGTGACGGCAGCGATTTGTTGTCCCGGGTTGTGCAGAGCGCGCACCAGACGATTGACCGTCTGGCCGACACCGCCGCACCCCACGTTCAAAAGCTGCAAGACGGCATGAGCTCGGCTGGCGACACCGTCAGCGAGCGCGCAGGACAGGCTCGCGACGTCAGCGAAGAGTGGGCCGAAAGTTTGCGCTCGACCGTGCGTGAAAACCCCCTGGCTGCCGTCGCCGCAGCGTTGGCCGTGGGCCTGCTGGTCGCACGCATCACACGCTAGACCGCGCAGTGAGCGCCCCGCCTGCCGCCGAAAAAGCCCAGACAGCAAGGCTGCCTTTGAGGCAGCAGGCGTTGGCGCTCCTGGACGATTTACCGGGTTTGGTTCGCGACCGCCTGGAATTGATGGGGCTAGAGGTCAAGCGGGCCGCTCGTGCACTGGTGATCATGCTGGTGCTCAGCGTGGCCGCCGCGCTGATGGTCATGACCGCCTGGGCGCTGTTGTGGGCTCTGTTGGTGAGCCTGATGGTCCAGTTCGGACTGCCTCAGTGGGGCGCGCTGCTGGTTGCGCTCGCGGCCAACCTTGGCGCCGCCGCTGTGCTGGCTTGGCAAGCGACGCTGCGCTGGCCGCAACTGGATCTGCCAGCGACACGCCGCCATTTGTCCTTCAGTCCGTCGCCCCGTGCTTCCATGCCTGATCCGCAGCGCGCCCAGCCCCCGCCCAACCCCATCACAGGCACGCCGCATGACCCCCAGCCCGCGCACTGAAGCTGCAACCTTGTCATTGGAAGAGCGCATCAAGCGCGTCGAGTTGCGCCTGATCGCTCGCGAAGAGCGGTTGTGGACTGGCGGGATCGCCTTGCGTGAGCGCGTGCGTGGCCAGGTGCACGAAGTCTTTCAGCCGCAGCGCCTGCTCAAACCCTTGGCGATCGCGGGCGGGGTGTGCGTGGCCGCTGCCGGAGCGTGGTGGGTGTTGCGGCGCACCAGCCGGCGGGCCCGCGTGATGGCATCGCGCGGACATGAACGAGCTGAGCGACATGAGCGACATGAGCGACATGACCGACATGACCGACGTGAGCGACATGAGCGACCTGAGCCACGTACGCGGGCTTCCCACTTCCGTGCTCGGGTTGTCACTGCAGTGGGGCTGCTGAACCTGGTGCCGTGGATGCCAGTGTTGCAACTGCTCTGGCCCATCTTGCCGACCCAGCTCAAGCGGCGCACGACCCCAGGCGGCGCTGCGGCCACCCTTTTGGTTGCGCTGCCCTGGGTGGCGAAGTTCGCTGGGCCGCAGGACAGGTTGGGCCTGCTGCGGCTCTGGATCACATCGCTGAACGGCCTGTGGCAGGGCGTCCTGGGCATGAAGCTGCGCTCTGTGCGACCACAGCCTTCCCCGCAGGCTCGGCCAGGCTGAGCGGTCCCATCCGCCATCCGCCCGGCGGTCGGCGGCGAGCTGTCTACGGTCTGCGTGCTCTGCGCGCCCGGCCTGCAGCGCGAATGTCCCGTACCAGCGACGCGGTGCCCATCAAGGCCGCTGCGCTGCCCATCGCCAACGGCAGCATCGAGTCGAACTCACCACTGAGACCCGCGCCCACAAGAAGGCAGACGAAACCGAAGAGATAGTGGCGGAATCCGCTGCTTCGAAGGTGGCGCATGGCTTTGACCTGCTACGAGTGATGCGCGCAGTCTGAGGCCAGCCCACACCGGGAGGACCCGCAGTTGCACGGCCAGTCGGGGTCAGTTCGAGGCTTTCAGCGGTTGACTGCGCAGGTATGGGATTTGCCATCAAGTAAAGCCACTTTTTCAACACCCCCAGCCAGGGCACGCCGCTGGCTGATCCGAGGAGATGACCATGAGTTCTCTATCCATCGACGCATTGCATGACGTTCACACGGCCACCAACGACGTTTTGAAGGGCTACCGCGAAATGGCAGCCCGGGCAGAACCGGAGATTCAGACGGTGATTCGAAGACTCACGGAAATGCACGAGCGGCACGCTTCCGAACAACAGGCTGCACTGCTGCGATTGCGCGGAGCTGACCGGGACGACTCATCGTTGCAAGGCACGGTGAACAAGGCTGTTGTCATGCTGCGCGACTGGGTGTCGAACCTGGACCGCGACGTGCTCCCAGCTGTGCGAAACGGGGAGGAAGCGCTTGCCGATGAATACAAGAAGGCGCTCCAAACTCTGCAGGTTGGAGAGGACAGCTCCGTGGTTGCATTGCTGAGGACGCAATGCGATGCGATTGACAGCGAAATAGCACGGCTGCCCGAAGACTGAGGCAGCGACCGATGCTCTTGTAGAAGCTCGACACCGCGGCTGCGACTTGACCATCTGCGCCGCCGCAACAAGCCTTGACCATCTGCGGTGCAGCGGTGCAGCGGTGCAGCGATGCAGCGATGCGGCGGCGCAGCAACGCAGAGGCGCAGCGGGGAGGGGGCGAAAGGCGATCAGTCAGATCAGCGTTGCGGCGCTGGTGCAACCGGCGCGGGAGGCTTGGCCTGCCGCGGTGCTGGTGCAAGCGGCGCGGAAGGCCTGGCCTGCCGCGGTGCCGGTGCCGCGCCTTCAGTCCGCGGCTTCAACACGGGCGCCATGGCGCAAGCGTCGCCGGCAGGTTCGCCGCGGTCGATCAGCGGCAGCAGCGCTGCAAGCGGGCCGGCAATGGCGCCCAATGCCGCGGCGCCCAGCACTTTCCCGGCCAACTTGCCGCCCTCGACGCCCACCCGCGGCTGTCCCAAACTGCCGGTGATGGTGATGGGCGCGCGCAGTGACAGCGGGCTGAAGTCATGTGGCTTGACCACCGCCCTCAGGTCCAGCGTTTCATCCAGCAGGCTGACCTGCCCGGCCACGCGGATCGTGCTGTCGCCGCTGTCCACAACCGCCACCCGCGGACGGGCGGTGCCCTGCTGAATGTCGAGGTCGAACTCGGCACAGCGCAGCGGCAACGGCCGATCGCCGCGCAGCAGCACACCCAGGGCTTGCGCGACATCCAGACCAGCAGCTTCGGTGGCCAGGTGCGACAACGTGCCATCACGCAGCGTCGCGCGTGCGCGGCCAGTCAGCGTGCCCAGGATTTGGGCCGTGGATTGGCCCTGCCCGCGCAGCTGCGCCTGCCCTGACAGCAGACCCGTGACCCAGGCGCGAGGCGCCGCGTCCGCCTGGCGCGCGACACGGCGGTCACTCGCTTGCGCCACGGTCCCCTTTGGCGCGGCGGGTGCGTCAGCGGTGCGCAAGCCAGTCAGCCAGGTCGCCAGGTCCACGGCCTCGAAGCCCAGGTCCAGTGTCCAGCGCGCGGGGGTGGCATTGCCGTCCAGGCTGGTCGTGGCTTTGAATCGGCCGCCGCCAGCGTTCGCCTGCAGCCCTTCGACACGCAGCACGCCGGCTTGCAACAGCAGCCGCGCACGAAGTGCTCGCAAGGGCTCTATGTTGGGGCTGCCAAAGCGCAACTCGTCGATAGCCACTTGCAGATCGGCATCCATGGCGCGCAGCGAAGGCAAGTCAAACTCGCGCTGCGGCAGCACGCGGCCGCGCCGGCCGGCGCTGTCGCTTTCGCCCGGCTTTCCCTCAGCACCGATCGCCGGGCCCAGGTCGGCCAGCGCCAGCCGCGTGCCCAGCAATCGCCCGCTCAGCTTGCCTGGCGCGCTGCGGCTGTCGTAACTGAAGTCGCCACCGAGCTGGCTGCGCCCGATGGACGCCCGCGCAGCAGACAGCCGCCACACGCCCGCGTCGTGCGCCAGACGGCCTCTAAGTTCGAAGGGCGCGGTCTGCGGCAAGGTCAGATTCAACGGTTCGCCCACCTTCGCCAATGACGGGCCGGCGAGCAGCAGATCACCATCGAGCCGACGGCCGCCCAGCAACGCGCCGGCCTGGCCGTCAAAACGCACACGCGCCGCACCCGCCTGGCCTTCGACAAACAGCGGGGCATTCGCGCTCGCTGCGTTCGGGGCGTCGTCTTCAAGCTCCAGCACCAGCGGCAGCACACCACCGGTCTTCAAGCTCAAACGCAGCGGCAGCGCGCGCCAGCGGCCGTTCACGGTGGCGCGGTAACCGGGGTTGGCGGTCGCGGCGTCGGCAGTCGCGGTGTCGGCCGGCGCGCCTTCGGCACCCTGGATTTCGACCTGCAGGTCGGTGTCGGTCAACGCATCGGACCAGGCGACGTGCCCTGCGCCTACCTCGATGCGGCCGACCCTGGGCAGGTCAGTCAGCTCCGCTGTTCTGCCTTGGCCCTGCGGCACTTGCCCCTGCAGGCCAGCCTGCGACCCCAATTGCCAACTGGCGAGGCCTTGTGCGTCGCGCCGCAGCCTGGCATCGAGCTCAGCGGCCACCAAACTTTCCAGCCGCCAGCCTTGGCCGCGCCAACCGCGCCAGACATCGCCCCACGTCCAGCCGATCTCGATGTCGCGGGCTTTGAGCAGGTGCGGCGTTTTTGTGGCGTCTGCCAACCCACCGCCAGCGCCAACCTGCAACCCGCCGACGCGCAATCGGGCCGGTGGCAGCAAGTGCAGTTTGAAGTCGCCTTCCATGCGCACGGGCACTTGCAGCCGCTGTTCGAGCTGGCGCGCCAGCGGGGTTTGCAAAAACTGCCAACCGGTGGCTTCGCCCGCTGCAAAACCCAGCAGCAGAACGCCCAACATCGCAACGACGACGCCAACAGATTTCCTGGCAGAAATTGCAGCCCAAGTCATGTCTTGGCGTGCGCGCGAACGTCAGGGTCGACTGCAGCTGGAGGCAGTGGCGGGGAAATTGGCGCGTTGAGGGACATGGGCTTTGCTGGTCGTGCCGCACCCCAGCACGGCAAGTCGCATGCCCACGGGGCCTCACCAGGCGCCCGAGCGCCCGAGCGCCCTAACGCCCGAGCGCCCCAGCGCCCCAGCGAAACAACGTGCCGGTGCGGCAGCCCCAGTCAGTCCCCAGAGGACGCAAGCTGCGGGTCCGAAGGCAACCAGGCCGTGAAGCTGCTGCCGTGGCCAATGCCGGCGCTGTGGCATTCCACATCCCCGCCGTGCATCTGCAACAGCTGCCTGACCAGCGCAAGCCCGATGCCCAGGCCGGTGTTGTCGTGCCGCCGGTTGATCTGCGAGAACAGGTCGAAGATGCCCTGCTGCATGTCGGGCGCGATGCCCCGGCCGTTGTCGCTGACGCGCATCACCACCCGGGGGCCCTCGACGCCGGCAAACAGCACGATGTGCCCACCGGCCGTTGTGTACCGGGCGGCGTTCGTCAGCAGATTGCCGAGCACCTGCGCCAGCCGGGTCAGGTCACCGTCGAGCCACACCGGCTGCTGGGCCACCTGCAACTCAAGCCGGTGTTTGGCGGCGACGAACAGCGGCTGTGTCGCTTCGACCGCATGCTCGACAACGGTCTGCAGGTCGATGCGCGAACGGTGCAGGTCCAGCTTGCCAGTGCCAATGCGCGACACGTCCAGCAGGTCATCCACCAGCCGCACCAGGTGGTGCAATTGCCGCTCCATCATGGCGCGGGTGCGTTCAGCCGCATGGCCGTCCGCCGGCATCTTTGACAACAGCATCAAGCCGTTGCGGATGGGCGCCAGTGGCCCACGCAACTCGTGGCTGAGCATGGCGATGAACTCGTCCTTGCGGTGGTCGACTTCGCGCAGCTGCTGTTCAAGATCGTGTTGCGCGGTCACATCGTGCGTCACGCCAAGCACATGCTCGACGCTGCCGTCGGCGCCAAATTCAGGCACCAGGCGCGACGAAAAATGCTGGCGCCGCGCCAGACTGTCCCAGCCGAAGGCAAACGCCCGCGGCTGGCCGGTGTCGAACACCGACTGCAAGGCTTCTTCCCACTGGTCCACCAGCGCCGGCAGCATGTCGAGTTCGCGGTTTGTCTTGCCGACCAACTCGGCCACTGCTCGGCCGGTGATGCGCGTGATGGCCTGGTTGACGAAGACATGGCGCAACTGCCGGTCGAAGCGTGTCAGCACGTCAGGCGAGTTGTCGGCCAGCGCGCGGAATTCGCGCTCGCGCTGGGCCAGCAGGCGGGTGCTGTTGCGCAACTCGCGCGCCATCTTCCAGCGCTCGACGGCGTGGGTCACCGCGCGGACCAGCGCCGCGGCCGTCAGCTGCGCCTTGGGCAGGTGGTCTTGCGCGCCGCAGCGCAAGACCTGCTGCCCGAGCTGCCGGTCGCTCGACCCGGTGAGCACGACCACCGGGCACACCACGGCCCCGTCGCTGTCGCAGATGGCCGCCAGAACTTCCTGTGCGTTCATGTCGGGCAGGTAGTAGTCGAGCAACAGGCAATCGGGTGGGCCGTCGGGTGACTGCAGGACTGCGGTGACTGCGGCTGCACCGAGCTCCGCTTCGTTGAAGACAAAGCGCATCTCCGAGCCGGTCAGCAGCAGGCCCCGCTGCTCGCTGCGGTCATCGGCGTTGTCGTCGACGATCAGCACGCGCAATCTCCGCTGCTGCGGCTGCGGCTGCGGC
>Ga0105046_10015140_pt1 | contig 11865 bp, 10 predicted proteins | sample MAT03_FD_78385 | JGI IMG/M metagenome (GOLD analysis project Ga0105046, IMG submission 78385) | Freshwater microbial communities from Lake Fryxell liftoff mats and glacier meltwater in Antarctica - MAT-03 (megahit assembly) | ecosystem: Environmental > Aquatic > Freshwater > Ice > Liftoff...
ACCTTCTCTGCGCGCATCGGGACCTTGGGTTGTTGGCTGTTCGACATACCTACCTCTTTGCTCACTGATCTCTCGGGGGTAGGTGGCGCAGGTCATATTGGCACAGGGGGCAGGTAGACATCGGCCAGACCGTACGTGCTGGCCAGGTGCTGGCCCGTCTGGACCCGGCAGATGTGCAATTGGGTGTGGACGTTGCAGCCGAGCAATTGCGAGCGGCAGATGTCGATGCCACCCAAGCGGCCAGCGACGCCGCCCGCTTCAAGCGCTTGCTGGCCGACGGCTCGGTGGGCGCTGCCGACCAAGAGCGGCAGCAGGCACGCGCCGACGCCGCTGCGGCACGCCGCTCGCAGGCGCAACGCCAACTGGACCTGCAGCGCAACCGGGCCGGCTACGCGGTGCTGACCGCGCCGTTTGATGGCGTGATCACCGCGCTGCGCTTCGAGACGGGGCAGAACGTGGCCGAGGGGCAGGCGATGATGACGCTGGCTCGTCCTGGAGAGCTTGAAGTGGTGGTGGACGTGCCCGAGGCCCTGGCACCCACATTGCGTGAACACAAGGCCAGTGCGCAGGTGGTCGAACTGGCTGCGCCCGTCAAAGCCACCGAAGCCCAGGTCCAGCGGCTGGAGCAGGTGCTCAAGGCCGACCCGCAGATCGCCAACTTCAGTGCCTACACCGGCGCTGGCGCGCCGCGCTTTTTCCTCTCGATCTCGGCCGACTTGCCCAACCCGGGGCTGGCCCAGATCATCGTCAACACCCGCAGCACCCAAGAGCGCGAAGCCGTGCGCGGCCGGCTGTTGGAGCTCTTCGCCAGGAACGAACAGTTCCCCGACCTGCGCGGGCGCGTCACCCGCTTCGAGTTCGGGCCACCGGTGGGCTTTCCGGTGCAGTTCCGCGTCGTCGGGCCCGACACGGCGCAGGTGCGCGAGACCGCTTACCGCGTGCGCGACACCGTCCGCGCCAGCCCCCTGGTGCGCGACACGCAGCTCGACTGGAACGAGCAGGTGCGCGCGGTGCGCGTGCAAATCGACCAGGACAAGGCGCGGGTGCAGGGCGTGACCAGCGCCGACTTGGCGGCCATGACGCAGCTGGTGATGTCCGGTGCGCCGGTGACGCAGATCCGCCGCGGCGAAGAGCTGATCGACGTGACTTTGCGGGCCGCACCCGAGGAGCGCCTGGCACTGGAGCGGCTGGGCGACATCAACCTGTTCACCCGCAACGGCACCGTCGTGCCGCTGTCGCAAGTGGCCACGTTGCTGCCCACCTTCGAAGAGCCGGTGCTCTGGCGGCGCAACCGCGACATGGCACTCACCGTGGGTGCCGATGTGATGGACGGTGTGCAGGGGCCGTCTGCCAGCGCCAAGATCTGGCCGACCTTGAGGCCGGTGGTCGACAGCCTGCCACCCGGCTACAGCATCGAGATGGGTGGCGCAGCGGAGGAAACGGCGAAGTCTGATCGAGCGCTCTTCGCCGTGTTTCCGTTGATGTTCGTGGTGATGCTGTTCCTGCTGATGGTGCAGCTGCAAAGCTTCTCGCGCATGTGGATGGTGTTCCTGACGGCGCCATTGGCGCTGATCGGTGTCGTCCCCGCGCTGCTGATCTTCAATGCGCCCTTCGGCTTCGTCGCCTTGCTGGGGGTGATCGCGCTGGCCGGCATGATCATGCGCAACTCGATCATCCTGGTGGACCAGATCGACAAGGACATTGCTGCGGGCACCCCGGCCCGCGACGCGGTGGTCGAAGCCACCGTGCGCCGCGTGCGGCCGGTGGTGCTGACGGCCGCGGCCGCAGTGCTTGCGATGGTGCCCCTGGTCAGCAGCGTTTTCTGGGGGCAGATGGCGATCGCCATCATGGGCGGGCTGATCGTCGGCACCGTACTCACGCTGGTCGTCGTGCCGACCCTGTATGCGGCCTGGTTCCGGCTGCGACCTGCGGCTGCACTACTGGTAGCGAGCATGGCGTGAGGTCTTCTATCCTGACGAAATCGACGCAGATTTCCGCTGCCGGTGGTCACACACTCATCACCCAGTCTGCGCTACTGTCGCATCACCGACGTTCTCGGCGGCAAGGGCGAAGGATTGCTTCAGATCCACGCCGCCACCGGGTTCGCCAGCCTGCGCATCCCGCCCGGAAATCGGATGGAAGCAATGAAAGCCCCTCTTTCAAAGGGGCGCACGTTGCTGAACCAGCAAGGGCTGTGGATGCCGGAATTCTTTGGTGGCTACGGCTTGCCCAAGCCACGCATTCGGCTTCAGCAAGCATGGGCAACGCTGCCTCGTTCCGGTGCAATGCCTGCAGGCAGGGCGTGCAGCCGCTGTCCTGCAGGCTGATCCGTGTTCCTCGGATCAACGCTTGTGCGTTGCGTCCTTGACCAGTTCTTTCGCGTCGCCAACAACCTGTTGGGCCTTGCCTTCGACTTCCCGAACACGTCCCTTGACCTGTTGCTCCGTGCTTCCCACAGTCTTGCCGACTTGCGCTTGCACCTTGCCTGCCGTTTCCTTGACACTGCCCTTGACCTGATCCTTGTTCATCGCGATAGCCTCACTGGTTGTTTGGATGCCTGGGGCGGCTCGGCCGTCACCCAATGAAGACAATAGAGTTCAGGGCGCGCCGGGTCTGTGCGCTCCCGTACAAGCCTCCATGCTGGAGTTCGCCTTTCGATGGACGGCTAAAGTCCGACGCCGACGCCGATGCCGTTTCTCCGCTGCCCCTGACTGCGATGCCCGACATGACCGACACCCCCAGCCGTCCGCCACTTCCCGACCACCTGTCGACCGACCCGCGCAGCCCGCACCACGTGGCCGCGGTGCTCGAACACGAGGTCGGCATCCGCTTCAATGACAAGGAACGCCACGACGTGTCGGAGTACCACATCAGTGAAGGCTGGATCAAGGTGCCCGCCGGCAAGTCGGTGGACCGCAGAGGCCAGCCGCTGCTGATCAGGCTCAAGGGCAGGGTGGAGGTGTTCTACCGCTGAAGTGCGTGCAAGGAGCCGTTCGTTCCCGCATGTCTCGAAGCCAGAAGAGCCTCGTGGTGGATCTCTGCACCGTTCGACCATCGTGCTTGTTTCGCAAGCCTGGAGCAGCGCACGGAAGTCGCCATCCGCAAGATGGGCAACTCGCGGGGCGACTCCTGCTCGCTGGGTAGCGCCCGCGCCTGCAGCAGCCAGCCGGAGGGCTTGGGGCCGCGCTCACCGGGGTGCTTGCGCCCCTTTGCGGCTCTTGGCGCCCGACGCCGCCGGCTTGACGGCGGCGCCGGCCGCGCCGCGTGCCAGCAGGCGGGCGCATTCGCTGTCCAGCCCGGGCCCGGCCTCCACCAGCGGGATCAGCGCCAGCAGCGGGTTCAACAGGCCGAGCACCAGCGCACCGGCGCTGCGCGCCACGATGGTCGGCTTGTCCAGCGTGGCCACCGGAGCAGCCAGGCTGCCGCGCAGGTGGATCGGGCCGCGCAGCGCAACGATGCTTGTGTTGCGCGTGTGCGGCACCAGCGTCAGGTCCAGGGTCTCCTGAGCCAGATCGATGGTGCCGCTGCCCACCACCGTGCTGACCTCGGTGTCGAGCAGCAGCGTCTGTGCCGTCATTACGCCGCGCTGCAGCTTGAAATCAGCCACCGCACAGTTCAGCGCCACAGTCTCGTCGCCGGTCAGCGTGAGCTGCAGGATCTCCAGCAGGTGCAGGCCCATCTTCTCCATCAGCAGGCGGCTGATCTCGCCGCGCTCGACCACCAGACGCAGATGACCGTTGGCGGTGGCCAGCATCCGGCCCACCGAAGGTCCCTGGCCGGCCAGATCAAAGTCGCCGTTGACTTGGCCTACGCTGCTCTTCGTCAGCACCAGGGTCGGGAACAGCTTGCTGATGAGGATCTTGCGCGCTTGCACCTGCGCGCTGGCCGCGATCTCGCTCGGCCGGCCATCGAGCCGGATGGTGGCCTTGAGGTGCCCACCGGCCACGCCGAAGTCCAGCGGCTCGAGCGTGAGCACGGCATCCTTCATCAGGACATGCGCGACCAGGTTTTCCAGCGGCAGTTCCTTGGCGCGCAGGATGCGCGCTGCACGCAACCTGACGTCGGCATCGAAGGCACGCCAGCGTTCGGTCTTGAAGGGGATGTCGGGCAGCACGCGCCGGGATGCCGCAGCGGCCGGCACCACGGCGGTGCCGCCGGGTGATGCGGCTGGCGTGCTGCCGATCACAGGCGCCAGATCGTCAAGGTCGAGCACTTGCGACGACACCTCGCCACGCAACATCGGGCGTACGCCGGCCAGATCGACCTGCAGGTCGCCGGCCACGTCGCTGCGGCCCACGCGGCCGCTGAACTTGTCGTAACGCCAGGTCTGGCCGCTGCGCACCAGGTGCCCGGCGGCGACATAGTCGCGCGTCTCGGGCATCCCGATGCCCAGCAACGGGAACAGTTGCGCCAGGCTGTCACCGCGCAAGGCCACCTGCAGGTCAACGGCGATCAGGCTGAGCAGGCCGGTGACGCGGCCTTCGACACCCACGCTGGTGCGGCCCACGGTGGCATCCACCTTGAGCGGATAGGACGTCTGGTCATCACCCAGCGCGAGCACCGGGCCGCCGCGTCCCTCGGCGGCCAAAGGCAGACCCTTGAAGCGGCCGCGGGCCTTGAACACCAGGTTGCCGGTGGCCGCATCGGGGGTGTTCAACTCGACATGCAACCGGGTCTGCAGCCGCGAGTCGGTGTAGTTGAGTTGCCCGCGGTCCAGGGTCAGCAGCCCGATCCGCACCTGGCTGTCCTCGTTGCGCTGCTCGGTGTCTAGCAACCAGGTCTTGCGGCCGTCTTCAGACGTTTCCAGTGTCACCACCGGCTGTGCCAGGCGCACGACGGGGAACACCAGCTTGCGCTGCCACAGCGCTGGCAGGTCGACGTCGATATCGGCACTGGGCAGGGACAGCATCTGCGGCTGCACCGCCCAGGCCGGGTTGGCGAATCCGACCCGCTGCGCGCGCACGCGCGCCGTGGGCCAGCCCAGATCGACCGTCAGGTCGCCCGCGATCACCAGCACACGGCCGGTTTGCGCCAGCACCCGGCGCTCGAGCGGCGCCCGCGCCCAGTTCCAGCCGAAGATGGCGATGAAAAGCATCGCCAGCAGCGGCAGTGCCAGGACGGCCAGCAGCACGGCGGCCAGGGGTTTAAGGTACTTTTTCTCCAACACCGGTTTGTGCGGCATGGCCCGCTCGTTGTCTGTGTGCCGGTTCAGTTCACGGCTCGCAATGCGAGCACGGCGTTCGTGCCGCCGAAGGCGAACGAGTTCGACAACATGGTTCGGCCAGCCGCGCCCACGCGCGCGACACCGGCAACGTAGTCCAGATCGCAATCCGGATCGGGCACGTCCAGATGCATCGTCGGCAAGGCGACGCCACGTTGCAAGGCCAGCAGCGAGAGCACGAACTCCAAGGCCCCCGCCGCGCCCAGCAGGTGCCCGTGCAGGGCCTTCGTCGCGCTGATCGGTACCTGGCTGGCGCGGGCGCCGAACACGCGCTTGATCGCCGCAGTCTCTGCCGTGTCGTTGGCCTCGGTGCCGGTGCCATGGGCGTTGATGGCGTCCACTTCATCGGCGGCGATCCTGGCCGCGGCCAGCGCTGCCGACATGGCGGCCGCCTGGCCTTCGACGCTGGGCCGCGCGATGTGGCCTGCATCGGTGGTCAGCCCGTAGCCGAGCAGTTCGCCGTGGATGGCGGCGCCGCGAGCCAGCGCGCGCTCCCAGAGCTCGAGCACGACGAACGCAGCCCCCTCACCAAGCACCATGCCGCTGCGGCTGCGGGAGAACGGTTTGCATGAACGTGCCGGGTCTGCCGCGTCTTCGCTGGCCAGCGTGTGCATGGCTTCCCAGGCCTTCAGCGAGCCCAGCGAAAGTGGCGCCTCGGCGCCACCGGCGATGGCAATGTCCATGGCACCACAGGCCAGGCGCAGCCAGGCTTCGCCAATCGCCACGCTGGAAGACGAGCAGGCCGTGGAGTAGGTGAGGTTGGGGCCGCGCCAGTTGTTCTCGATGCCGATCCAGGCGGCGGGCGCGTTGTGCATGCCCTTGAGGATCATCATCGGCTTGATGCGGTCGGAGTTTTCGCCGTACAGCGTCTGGTAGCCCTCGTCGATGCTCAACGTGCCGCCCATGCCGGTGCCCACGAAGACGCCGGCGCGCTGGCGCTCGGCATCCGAGAGTTCGCAGCCGGCGTCGGCCAGGGCCCGCCTGGCCGCCACCACGGCGAACTGACTGACGCGGTCGAGCAACCTGAACTGCGGTGGCTCGAAGTGTTCGGTGCCGTCGAACCGAACCGTGGCCGCCAGCGGTGCCGCGAGCCTGTGGGCGCCTGCGATCTGCAGCCGGTGGATGCTCGAGCAACCGTTGCGCGCCGCGTCGAAGACCTCAGCGGCGCCGTGACCCAGTGGCGAGACCAGCCCGATGCCGGTGACCGCCACGCGCCTCATGTCGCGGTCTGCACACCATGCCTGACGGGGAATGGCGAAGAGGCCGCACGCTGGTCGGCCAGCGCTTCGTCGATGAAGCGGACGACTTCGCCGAAAGTGGCCAACTGCACGGCGACATCCGGCAGCTTCAAACCGAACTCGTCTTCGACATTGAAGACCAGTTCCGCCATGCCGATCGAGTCGACACCCAGTTCATCCAGCCGCGCATCGAGTGTCAGCGTGCCGGGGTCCAGCTTGAAGTCCTTCACCAGCAGGGCTCGAATGCGCTTCTCGGTATCGTCCAAAGTCATGGATCTCATGGATGTTCTCCTGGCAAAGGTCTGTGCAGTGCCCGCAACAACGTCGTCTGCGGCCAACGCTGGAGCCCGACGCCCAGAGCGGCGCCGTCGGCGATGCTGCTGACCTTGCCACCCCAGACGGCGCCGCGTGTCAGCAGGTTCGGAAAGCGTTTCAGCGTGGCCATCAGGGCGCTTGCGCCGGCAGGCCGCATGGCCAGGTGGGCCAGTGCGGCCGCGATACGCAGACGCGGAACGAAGTGGCGCCGCCATTCGGCCGTGTAGCGCTGTCGGGCGTCGCGCTGCCAGTTGGCCTGTGCGCCGGCGCCGCGACCCGGCTGCGCGGTCTCCAGTTGGGCGCACAGCAGCCAGGCCGACTGCAAGGCCATGCTGATGCCTTCGCCAATGATCGGATGGGCTTCTCCGGCGGCGTTGCCGATGCGGAAGACCTCGTCGTCTTCGCGCAGTCGAAGGCCGGGGCGCAAGGGCCCCGACGCCTGCCAGCTGCCGCAGCGAGTCGAGCCAGCCAATGCCTCACTGACACCCTGGCATTCGCGCTTCAGCATGTCTTCGACCACTGCGCCCGCAGCGCGGCCGGGCGCAGCCCTACGCAGCGCATCGAGACGGTCGGCACGGATGCAGCACGCCAGCGTCAGCAAACCGCCGTCTGCCAGCACCATGCCGCCATAGCCGCCATCGAAGGAGAGCACCGGCAACAGCCCTGCCGCAAGGTTGCCGTCGCTGAAGTTGGCCTTGAAGGCGAACAGGTCGCTGCCACTGCGGGCCATGTGTTGCGCAGCCCGTTCCTCGGGCAGGGGTTCCCACGAGCCATGGGCCAGGATCGCCACCGGTGCCCGCACAAGCTTCAGCCGCCCGCCTGCGACCTCTCGCACGGTGCAATGGTGACTGCCGGGCCCGCCGCTGACTTTCTGCCCCGCCCAGGGCTGCAACACCGTTGCGCCTGCGGCCCTGGCACGGGCCAGCAGCAACGTGTCTAGCGTCTCGCGGCCCAGGGCCCGCCCCCAGGGATGTCGAGCATCAGCAGCGGGTGGCAAGTCGGCCCAGACACATTGCGTCCCCCGCATCAACGCGACGCGTTTCAACTCGGGCCCGGCCTGCTTTGCGAATTCGCTGCCGATGCCCAAAGCGTCCAGCAGCGGCAGATTGCTCGCGGCGATGCATTCGCCACAGACCTTGCGGCGCGGGAAGGCCTGCTTTTCGATCAGGGCCACCGACCAGCCCGCCGTGGCCAGCAGGATCGCGGCACTGCTGCCGGCAGGGCCGGCGCCGATGATGAGTGCGTCGAAACGGGTCTGCATCAGCGGGCCCCCATCCCCGGGCCTGCGGCTCGCGACCCCACCAAGCAGTGGCTGAAGAGGCCGGCAGCGGCCTCGCACAGGTTCCAGCCCGGTGTCGAGGCGGGCCAGAGTGCTCGCAGTTCGTGGTCACGAAAACCGGCATGCACGCTCAGCACGGCGTCTTCTCGCGTCACCGCGTTCGCGCCCAGAACCCCGACGAGGTGGCTGCCCGCCCAGGCCAGCCAGGCGCGGCGCGGCTCGCAGGCGACGAAGTGCGCGCTGCTGCTGGCCACTGCCGCCAGCAGCAGGGCCAGCTCGGCGCTCTTGAAGTGGTGCAGGAACAGGTTGGCGACGATGAGGTCCCAACGCGGGGCGGCCGACGGCGGCAAACACCCGGCGCGGGCTCTGGCCGCCCAGTCGAGGGCGTCGCCGACCTCGGCCGTGGCGGTCCAGCCCGCCAGGGCGTAGTCGGCCACGGTGGCCGCTGTCAGCAGCGGCTGGCGATCAAGCAGCGTCAGATGCACGACCGGCCACTCGCCTTGCAACGAGCGCGCGACGCCCAGCATGAGGCTGCCGTCGCCGGCACCGAGTTCCAGTACCCGAACCGGTGCTGACGGCACGGGGCCGGCGCGCTCCAGCGGCAGTGCCCGCAGCGCGCGCAACAGCGTGCTGCGCGTGCCCATGGCGCGGTGCACACGTTGCAGATCGCGGCGCGAACGCTGGGCGGACAGGTCCTCTGCAGCCAGCCCGTCCAGCACTTCGGGCAGCACGACGCGGGGCAGGCGCATTCCCATCGCGCGGCCCATCGTCCCGCTCATGCGTGCACCCGCAGCAATGCCCCGTGGCAGCTGAAGCCGGCGCCGAAGGCCGACAGCCACCACCAGCCCTCCGGCGCAGCGTCGGCTATTGCCGCCTGGAGCACGAAGTAGACGAAGGCGCTGGACAGGTTACCGTACTCGCGCAGCATGGCAGCGCTATAGCGGAGGTCCGCAGGCTGCAACTCGAAGCGGCGCTCCACCGCCTGCAGCACGTCGCGCCCCCCGGCATGAACGATCCAGGCCGCGATGTCGTCGCCGTGAAGACCCGCGCGCGTCAGCACCGTCTGCATCACGCGCAAGGCGTGGTCGGCCGCCAACGCCGGTACGGGACGCGTCAACACATTGCGCAGCATGCCTTGGCGGGTCTCGAACTTGAGCGCATCGCGCTGCGAGGGGTTGAGCAGAGAGCTGTCGTCAACCCATTCGATACGCCGGTAGGCAGCGCCCGCAGCCGGTGCAGTGCGCGAGAGCACGGCTGCCCCGGCACCGTCACCGAAAAGGCAGGCACTGATCAACACCCCGGGGTCGTTGTCGAGGTACATCGCCGCGCTGCTGACCTCGACGCAGACCGACAGCACACGCTCGCACGCGCCGCTGGCCAGCAGGGCACGCCCCAACTGCATGTTGGGCAGGGCTGCGGCACAACCCTGGCCCACCAGGTCGAAGGCCCGGATGTCCGCGCGCAAACCCAGCCGCTCGGCAACATAGCCCGACAGGCCAGGGCAAAGGTAGCCGGTGCAGGTGCTGACGACCACGGCGTCGATGTCCTGCACGGCGACCTCGGCCGTCTTCAGCGCCTGAGCGGCTGCGCTGGCGGCGAGAACAGGCGCGTGCTCCAGGAAGCGCTTCGCGAGCGTGTCGGGGTCGATGCGAAAGACCTCGTCCAGCGTGGCCACCGCCAGGCGCCGCGCGTCGATGCCGTTGTCGCGCTGGAGCACGGTGCGCGCGATGAGGTGTGAACGCGCGTCAAGGCGGCCGAACCATTCCGACTGCTCGAATGCCGACAGGCACTCGGCCTTCGTGTAGCGCCTCGTCGGAGCGGCTGTGCCGACACCCCGGATGAACATGCCGGCTTGCGGTGTGCGGGGGTCTGTCACGCGATGCTTCGCCCAGTGCGGCGCGAAAGGTGACCAGCAGAGCATGTCGTCATGAGGCATCGTGGCATTCAGAGGGCGGGCCATCTGTGCGCTGACGCACCGACGACCTGCTGCGGCGGCCCTTCGGTCGCATTCGAGGTCACCGCGGTTGTCGGGTTCCTGGCGGCCGGGAAGACGCGGCCATCGGAGAGGCAACGCTCGGTGCGCAGCCTGGCCTGAGGCCCGCCCGGCGGGGCCGCAACGCCCTACAGCCGGGGTTCGCCGAAACGGTTGACGCTGATCGTCCGCCCTGGCTCGCTGCTCATCTGAATCTGATGCGGCACGCCCTGGAAGCTGTAGCTCACGTCCCAATAGGCCGGCACCGTGCTGGGCACGCTGGTGCACCGGCGCACATCCTGGGTCGGTCCGGGGTCGCCGTCACGCCCGCTTCTGGATCCGATCACGGCGCCCGTCACGGCGCCGCCGGCGGTGGCCAGGTCGCGCCCGGAGCCGCCGCCGATCTGGTGGCCGATGACGCCACCGATGACGGCGCCGAGCAGGGCACGGCCGGCCTGATTGCCGCTGCTGCCGCTGTCGTTCGTGGCCTGCTGCTGCTCGATCCAGCAGCGCTCGGTCGGCGCGCCGACGACGGCACGCACGGCAGTGACGGGCACCTCGAACAGCCGCTCGTTGGGCCGACGGCGGTACTCGTAGTTCGCGGTGGCCAAAGGCGGCGGGGCGTCAGGTACCTCGGCGCGTCGCTGGTCGGTCGGGCGCGCCGACGTCAACTGGTCGTCGAGGCCCATGCCGCTCAGCGTTTCGTAGCTGCCCTGGCGCAGCACCGTGCAGGGACCGCGGTAGCCGACGCCGCCGCAGACCTCCCAGCGCCCACCCTGCACCACGGCAGAGGAAGCGCGGTCGTTGAAGCCCGCGCTGCGAAAGTCCTGGGTCGGCTGCGCCGTGGTGAAACTGCGTCCTCGGTACCCTTCGAATTCGTAGAAGGTGATCTTCGGAGCCGGCACTGTGGCCACGGGCACCGGCGCCTCGGGTGGGTCGCCACGGCGCGGCTCGGTCGGGCGTGCAGACGACAGGCGGTCGTTGAGGCCGACGCCGCTCAGCGACGGGTAGTTGCCCGGGCGCAGTACGGCGCATGAGCCGCCGAAAGCGATGTCGGCGCAGACCTCCCATCGACCGCCCTGCACGACGGCCGAGGAAGGGCGGTTGTCGAAGCCAGTGCCGCGGAAGTCGCGTATCGGTCCGTTGGCAGTGGCGCTGCGACCCTGATAGCCCTCGTTCTCGTAGAAGGTGATCTGGGAGCCGGACAGGGCGGGTGCCGGCGGCGGATCAGCGCGGCGCCAGTCGGCCGGGCGTGCCGACGACAACTGATCATTGAGGCCCATGTCGCCCAGCGATGCGTAGCTGCCCGGGCGCAGCACGACGCAGCTGCCGCCATAAGTGGCGTCCTCGCAGACCTCCCAACGCCCGCCCGCCACCACGGCCGACGAAGCGCGGTCGTTGAAGCCGTTGCTGCGAAAGTCGCGCATCGGCTCTGCGATGGTGAAGCTGCGGCCACGATAGTCATCGTGCTCGTAGAAGGTGACCTGAGCCCAGGCCGGGCACATCAGCAAGCCGGCGGCCAGGGAGATCGTGGTTTTCTGCAGGGTGTTCATGAGGGTCCTCTTCGGTGACGACAGTGCCCGGGCATTGCCTCGGGCACTGCACAGCCGCGAGCCTGGCGCAGACACTGCCGCTAGTCTGTGCGACAGGAAACACTCGCGTCGCGCCCCGTCCGTCCGTCCGTCCGTCCGTCCGTCTATCCGTCTATCCGTCTGTCCGTCTGTCCGTCTGTCCGCCAGGCCCCTGTGGCGGGGGCGACGCCCCATCGCCGGCTGGTGTCGGCCAGATGGCCGCGATGGACGCGGCTGGCGATCCACGCTGCACGCGCAGGCCAGCATCG
>Ga0105046_10015143_pt1 | contig 11864 bp, 7 predicted proteins | sample MAT03_FD_78385 | JGI IMG/M metagenome (GOLD analysis project Ga0105046, IMG submission 78385) | Freshwater microbial communities from Lake Fryxell liftoff mats and glacier meltwater in Antarctica - MAT-03 (megahit assembly) | ecosystem: Environmental > Aquatic > Freshwater > Ice > Liftoff...
CGACAATTTTGCGACGATTGTGGCCGCAGTCGAAGAGGGGCGCGTTATCTACGACAATGTGCGCAAATTTGTAAAATTTTCGGTGGCCGGCAATATTGGCAAAGTATTGGTCATGCTGCTGGCGCCCTTCCTGGGTAAACCGCTGCCGCTGTTGCCGCTGCAACTTTTATGGTTGAATCTGCTCACCGATGGCTTATTGGGATTGGGGCTAGGCGTCGAGCCGGCGGAGCGCAACACGATGCGCCGCCCGCCTTACTCGCCGCAAGAAAATATCTTTAGCCGCGGAATTGGGCTGCATATTTCCTGGGTCGGTGTGCTAATCGGGGCGCTGGCGTTGGGGATGGGCGCGTGGTATTTCTTTGCTGGCGCAGCGGCCTGGCAGACGATGATCTTTACGACGCTGGCCTTTGCGCAGGTCTGGCAGGCGCTGGCCACGCGTTCGATGCGCGAATCGATCTTCTCGATTGGTCTGCGATCAAATCCGCTCTTGCTGGGCATGGCCGGCTTGGTGGTCGCGCTGCAACTGGCCGTCATCTATGTGCCATTCTTGCAAGATTTCTTTCAAACGGTGCCGCTGACGGCCCTGGATCTGACCTTGAGTGTGGCCGTCAGTAGCTTGGTCTTGATTTGCGTCGAATTCGAAAAGTGGTTGGCGCGACGCAACGATGCGGCTTTGACGCTCCACGCAATGCCAACCCCTCTGGAGAACGCACGTGGCTAGGATGACAAGCTGATACGGCTGGTTTATCTTACGAACGAATAAGGAAGGTCAAGATCCTCTGAGAAAATATGTCATTCTGTAAGAATCTGTGGTTGTCCTGACTAGGGATGAAAAGCAGATTCTTACAGAATGACATACTTTCCTGTCGGGTTGCAAGATTGCTCCTTCGTTTTGAATGATGCAATGTCAGGATCAGCAAGCATTTTGTGTCAGGTGGCAAATTCTGAGCATTTTGTAAGATAGACCAGCGGTATCACAGGATGAGAGGATGATAGGATGAGTCGTCTCGCCCTTCATTCTAAACCGCGCAAGAAGTCGCGAAATTGAATCGTCTCGGAGACATTATCGCATTCGTTGCAATGCTCCCAATCTTGCCAGACATATTCGATGCCCAGCCAGCCACTGTACTTGTTGGCTTTGATCGCATCCCAAACGCGCTGGTAATTGATCGTATTGTGGGCAAAGCGCTCTTGCAGCCGGCCGGTGCGCGCCCCGCGAATGTGAAAGTGGCTGGCATATTTAATCAGCGGTTCGATCACTGCGTCCGGCATGCCAGTGCGGGTAAAATGCGTATAGTCCAACGTCAAGGTGAGGCCGGCGACGCGCTGCACCAGGGCTTCGGCGCTGGCCGGGGTCGGTACAATCGAGCCGACATGCGCCTCGACGCCAAAGACAATGTTCTGAGTTTGCGCCTGTTCGACACGCCAGGCCAACTCATCCACCGCGCGGTCTAACGAGGTGTTAAGCGACTCGCCCGCGAAGTGGACCCCTGGCAAAATCGTGACGTGTTTGGCGCCTGCTTCGTTGGCATAGGTCAGCGCTTTGCTAAACCAATCGCGCGCCTTGGCGCGGCGATCGGCTTCTGGATGATTGATCGCAAAAGCTTGAAAATCGGGGTCCATTTGTAAAAAGATGTCGGCCGCCTGCAAACCAAGGGCGTCCAACTTGCCCTTCAACTGGCGCGCCGACGTTTCCACTGCCGCAAATTCACGTGAGGGCCACAAATGGGAGCGTTGCTCGAAGAGACCAATATCCACCCCTTGCAGATCCAGCATTGCAATTAGTTGCAGCGCCTGATCGTGGGGTAAAAGGGGAAAGGTGAAATCGGCACAAGCCAATTGAAGCATAGTCGTTCTCCTTATTCGGCCAGGGCGCGTGCAAGCGCAAATAAACTTAGATCGATCAGTTTTTTACTGGTCACTACTTCGGCCAGCGGGGTAGTGACAACCTCACCTTTGATAATGCCCACTAAGACACCATGCTGATCGCGGGCCAGACATTCCACCGCTGCGGCCCCTAACCGTGTACCGAGCAGGCGGTCTTGGGCGGTGGGTGCGCCGCCGCGTTGGACATGGCCCAAGATCGTTGAGCGCAGATCAAAACCTAGCCGGTCACGATTGGCTTCAAAATATTTGCAAAGCGCTTCGGCATCATAGGTGGCGCCCTCGGCGACGACGACAATCGCATGGGCTTTGCCGCGCTCATAGGCGCCGCGTAACTCGATGGCTAGCGCTTCGGGATCTGTCTCGAGCTCGGGGATCAGAATGGCTTCGGCGCCGCCAGCAATGCCCACCATCAGCGCTAGATAACCACAATCGCGCCCCATCACCTCGACCAGGAAAGCGCGGTGATGGGATGAAGCCGTCACTTTTAAGCGATCGACCGCCTCTAGCCCAATATTGACCGCCGTGTCAACCCCAATTGTGATATCCGACCCGTACAAATCGTTGTCGATGGTCGAGGCAACACCGACGACCGGGAAATTCATTTGGGCAAGCACATCCGCACCGGCCTGCGAGCCATTGCCGCCAATCACCACCAAGCCAGAAATACTGTGTGCACCCAGTTGCTGTAGCGCGGTCTGGCGACCTTCCAGCGTCATAAATTCTGGGCAACGGGCGCTGCCCAAAACAGTGCCACCTTGCTGAATAATGCCACCCACCGTGCGTGCGCTCATCGGTATAAAGTCACCCGTAATCAGGCCGGCATAACCGTGCTGGACGCCGAAAACTTCCCACCCCAGATCAATGCCGGTGCGCACCACGGCGCGAATGGCGGCGTTCATGCCGGGGGCGTCGCCGCCACTGGTTAAGACTGCAATTCGTTTCATGTTACCTCCCGTGTAGACAATGTTTGCAGTCGATCATAGATCGCTCGCGCCGGATCGACAAATTCAGCGCGCGCGGGCCTAGCAACTTGTCGCGCACGAATAAGCGCTGACCAGAGATTGGGGATTAGAGATTGGAGATTACTCGTCTAATCTCCAATCTCTAATCCCCAATCTCTGACCTCTGAGCAACCTACGTCCGCACGACCGCGGCCTGCGTCACATAGGCTTTGATCACGTCAATGATCAGCGCAATATCGTCTCTGGCTTCCTCAACTGGCGTGCGACAGGCGGCGCCGTTAACCACACAATCGTAGAAGTGACGCAACTCGCGGCTAAAGGCGCTCTCCCAATCGATGGCCGGCTCCATGCGATAGGTTGTGCCATCGGCATCCACCCCTTGCACCGTCACGGTCGAGAGGATGCCACGCGAGAAGCCGGTGGGGTAGGTGATCAGCACGCGCTTGTCATCACCATAGACTTCTAGGGTCTCACGGAAATCCCACAAATCGGGCAGATCCACCCAACTGGCAACACAACGCGCGCCATTGGGGTATTCTAGCGTCATCGTGACGGCGCGCCCGTTAAACCAGATGTCGGAACTGACAACCTTGGTGGGCAGACCCAGCATGTGGCGCATGCCGTACAAATCGTGGATCATGCTGCCAGAGAGCAGATAGAACGCACCCTCAACTGGCGGTGGCACATCACCAATCGCTGCCTGGCGCGCCGTACGGCGGGCCTCGCGCGTCGCCTCCATCACGCCGGCAGGGATGTCGTCGAAGCGTTCGACATGAAACTGGCGCACGTGCAGATCATTGCTTGGATGCAAATGGTTGACCTGTACAAAACGGATATTATCCATGCCGTCCACTTCGCGCTTGGCATACTCGTAGGCTGGATCGTAGACCTTCATGTAGCCTACCTGGCCTACGGTGCCCGCGCGTTGGTGGGCGGCAATAATGGCGTCGGTCTCTTGCAGCGAGAAACACATTGGTTTTTCGATAAAGAGATGTTTGCCCGCATCAAAAACGGCAATTGCGACCTCAGTCTTGGGGTCAGACTGGCAGAGGAGCACGGCCTCGACATCGGTAGCCAGCAGATCGCGGTAGTCGGTAAAGTGCTGCGGCACCCCAAAACGTTCCGCAACATAGGCCGCCGTACCGGCGGAGACATCACAGACGGCGGTCACTTCAAACAAATCTTGCAGCCCGTGTAAATTGGGCATATGGTGCACCTGGGCAATCGCGCCGCAACCAACGACGCCCATGCGAATCCGTTTCATGGTTCTCTCCCTTGTTTCCTAGCAGTTTTAAGTGGTCGAATGCACAACGGGAGAATTTTACAGTTGAAAGCAATGTAGAGCAAACGCCGATAAAATCTGGGCGGAGGGGAGCTAGGGAGACAGGGAGACAGGGATTCCGCACTTATCTACCTGTTTACCTTCCCCCTAATAATGTTCCGCTAAATACTCATTCCAACCCGCTTCAAACGTCTCGGCGCTGACGCCGTAGATGGCGGGGATGAGGTCGGACCAGAAGCGATGTTCACCAAAGCCATGCGCCAGGGCTGGTAAATAGTCGCGCCCATAGGTGGCAATCGCATAAACGATAACTGATTCTGCGGCGGCATATTCGCCCATCAAGTGTGCCTGTTCACCCTGGGCGCGGCTGTTCCAGGCGGCCAGATCGCGCAGATGCAGGGGCGGCTGATCGGCGCGCTGCTGGCGGAAGTGATCGGCGGCTTGCTGGTGCCAGGGCGAGGGTTGGCCAAGCAAATCGGTGCGCAGCCAACCATTCAAGGCCCAGCTCATCATCTGCCAGCGGGCGCTATAGCTACGGCCCTCTGCATTGACCGCTTCCTTTACCGCGCTGTCAACGGCCCGCTCGATGAGAAGGCTGACCATCTGATGCATCAGAAAGGTCTCATCGGACAGGCTTTGCGGGATGGTGGAGAGGATTGGCGAAGTCAGGCGTAGGCGGTCGTTGTTAGATTCATCCCATTCGTCAACTGTCGCTGGTTCCAGCACAAAGGTCAATTTTACGTGCAACGATGGTGGCGCCAGATTAAGCAGTTGGTGGAGGGTAACATAGTGGGCATCGATCTGTTCCGCAATCGACTCTACCGCGGGCAGATCGCGCTCGGTAAACTCGAAACGCAGATGGGCCGTTTCCAGGCTATGTTGGGCGCCCCAAAAACCTGGCGCCGGCTTTGCGCGCACCCAACCGGCTTCAGACTGTTCGTAAAAGCGTGTTTCACGGTAGGGGCTAGAACGCCACCACTCTGCTGCCGGCCGGTTGATCAGTACGCTGGCCAGAGCCTGTTCGCCTAACGGTTCAATTTGTAAAAGGCGGACACCAGCTTCAGCGCTAATTTTCTCATTACCAGTCCACCATGCCCGCCAGTCAGCAAATTGTCCGTCTGCCGGCGGGGCGGATGGCGTGGGCGCCGGGGTTGGTGTTGCCGCTTCCTCTTGGGCCAATGCCACCTGAATGCCGGCCTTCACTTGTTGATAGAGCAGTTGGCTGGGCGAGAGCGATGAACCGGTGACCGCTACAATGCCCACCAATATCAAGACGACAATCCGCACCGTGCGGATTAAAAACCATTTTTCACGCGCTGTTAAATAATACATCCGCCGCGGTGGTTCTTCAACCGACGGTAGACGGTTCCAACGCTCGTCATCTTCGATGACGTGCCATTCAAACCCGACTGTTTGACGAGCCATCCGTCTTATTCCTTCTTTTCCTAAAACCTAACGCATACAGCCACCACCTGATCCAACACGGTTGGCGCGTCGTTAGTATACGCGTCAACCGACTGGGGATGGGGTATGGACGCTTCCTATCTTGCGGCGGGGGATGATGCATGCCAAGAAATTAAGCCGGTCCTAGGGGATGGTTTATCGCCCGATTTATCCCATTAAGCAATGTAACAAGCCTTGTACCATGCAAATACACAGCAATGGTACAGATCTGGCGCTTGAAATGCCCGCTATTTGCGCCAAACTGGAGCCAGTACGGCTTTACACAAACTATCATCCTTTTATCAAACGTACAGGAGATCCCAATGCAAATCCAAAGGCTTACTCAACACAGTATCGCACTCTTTATCTTGGCGATCATTCTCTTTCTCGGCGGCTGTGCCATGCCGGCGGCAGCGCCTGCCGGCCAAAGTGCTCCAGCTGCCGCAGCGCCCGCCGCAGTCGGAGCACCCGCCGCCGAAAGTGAGCGCCCTGCCTCTACCGACGCCTCTGCGTCCATGCCTGCTAGTAGTGGCGAAGCGGCGCCCAACCGTGCCAATCAGCATGAAGCTGTCACCGCTGGTGTTACCGATGACAACGAACAGTGGGCAGAGTATCTGGATTATCGCCAGCGCCATGCCGGTCTGTGGGTCAACGAACGTGATATCAGCGAACGGTATGTGATCCATCTGTTGGATGAGAACGCGTTGCCCGTCCACGATGCCACAGTAGAAATTTACGCGGGTGACCGTCTGCTGTTCGACGGTCGCACCGATGCTGGTGGTCAGCTCTTATTCCATCCGCGTGCGCTAAATGATGGCGGACGCTGGACAGACGAATATCGCGTCGTTGCCCAGAAGGGTTACGTGGCGCAAAGCCAAATTTTCGCCCGCAATGGGGGTGACCAGTGGTGGCTGACCCTGACCGGCGCCGCGCGTGCCGATTATACGCAGTTGGATCTGGTCTTTTTGATCGATGCCACTGGCTCGATGGGCGACGAAATTAACAAGCTTAAGGCGTCGATGGCCGACGTAGCTGATCAGATCGCGACCCTGACTGAAAAGCCGGATGTCCGCTACGGTCTGGTGGCCTATCGCGACCGTGGTGATGCCTTTGTGGTGCGCACGCACGACTTTACCTACAACCTGGGTGATTTTCAACAGAATCTGGCCGATGTCTATGCCGACGGTGGTGGCGACACCCCCGAAGCACTTAATGAAGCCCTGCACCGTTCGCTGCATGACCTGAGCTGGCGCAATGAAGAGACTGTACGCCTGATCATCCTGGTGGCCGATGCCCCGCCCCATCTGGATTACAACGAACCGTTTGCGTACGACACTGATATGATCGAAATGGTGCAGCGCGGGATCAAGCTCTTTCCGGTGGGCGCCAGCAATTTGGACGAAACGGGCGAATATGTCTTCCGCCAATTAGCCCAATTTACCGGTGGCAAGTTTGTCTTCCTTACCTACGAAGATGGCAGCGACCCCAGTAGCGGACCGGGCACGGAGACCGAGCACGATGTGGACAACTATTCGGTGGACACGCTCGATCGGCTGGTGGTGCGCCTGGTGCGTGAAGAGTTGGCGAAGCTATCCAGCGTTGTGAACGTAGCGCAGCCGCCGGTGGCCCAACAACAGCCCTCGCCGGTGCCCACACCGCGTTCCTCTGTTCAACCTGTCACATGTACACTAGATCTGGTGGCCAGTCGGCATAATTGCAACCTGCCTGGTTTGATTACCGTCATGGAAGAAGGTGATGATCGCATCGTGGTGCGGATTGCGCTGGATGCGGAACACAGCGGTTATGCCCGTGCTCGCTTCGAGATCGCCTACGACGACATGCTACGCGGCGCCACTGTCCATATCGGCGACTCGATCTCGAATGATGGCGATGGCCGCGATGATGGCGACCAGAGCAACGATGCTGAAATGCTGATCTTCGGGGGTAACCTGGTTGTGCAAGGCAACGACTTGATCCCGGCGCACGAAACCAGCAATGGTCAGCGCCAGCTGTACACCTTGCCCGATGTAGCGCGCAGCGGTGAAACGATTGTGCTGGAGGTGGCAAATGAGCACTTGGGCATCAACGGGCCGGGCGGCATCGATGTGATTGAATCCCCCTATCTCTTTGCCCTCGCCGGCCAGCCAGACCGCGAAGGCGCCGTCAATTACGACATCTACGCGGCTTTCAACCAGACCGTGAATGGTGAAAGCCAAGGCGCTGGCGTCCGCACGGTGCTGATTACGCTCTCCCCGGCGCGCTAAAGGTGCAGGTTTGATGGGTCCGTGGGGTTTATCAAACCTACAGCTTATTTTTGGAACAATTAGCGTATAGAATTCGTTGCTTGAATGCACCCTAATCGTAAGTTAACCGCATATCTACTACACAATATCCACAACTTATTGAGGAGAACCAATGTATGAACGCTTACGCCCAGTTCACGTCTTCAAGCTTTGCGCGCCTGGTGGCAACCATCGGGTTGACCGTCGCCCTCGTAGTCGGTTGGTTCTGCTTGCCGGGTCCGGCTTGGGCCCAATCGAGCCCCCATACGCCCGATGTGTTGGGTAGCCTGGCTGGTGTCGTCACCAACGACAGCGGCGAGCCATTGGCCGACATCGAAGTGCGCACCTATATCGAATATGTCAATGGCTATCCATCGCTGGATCAACCTGTACGCATCACAAAAACCGATGCTGCCGGCGCCTACAAAGTCGCTGCCTTGCCTGTCGGCACCTATTATCTGCGCTTTACGGATCCGGCCCACATCTACGGGGCTGAATATTATACAAATTCGGCAACTTTTGAGGGCGGCAGCGAACTTGTACTCACCGGCAACCAACGTACGGGGATTAATGCTGTTCTCGGCGCCGGTGGCCGCATCACGGGTACGGTGACATTGCAAGGCGAAGCTCTGGTTAGTAATGCAACCGTGACGCTCTATGCCCAACACGCATCCAGCTGGGAGATTGTCGCCACGCACACCGTGACGCAGACCGGTCGCTATGATTCTAGCGCCCTCTTGCCTGGCATCTACCGGATTTGTGGCGTGACTTGGCTAAGTGGTAGCAATAGCCAGCTCGTCGGCTGCTACGGTGGCAGCATGACGGTGGATGAGGCAACCGATGTTGTCATTGTTGCCGGAGAGATCCAAGCCAACCAAGAGATTTCGCTGGGGGATGGCCAATTTGATGGCGCCATTGCCGGTGTGGTTACGGCTAATGGCGTACCCGTTGCTGGCATTGAAGTTGATCTATATACTTATTTCTACTATGGCTATTTTAGTAAGCCACAAGCGTATGTCGTGACCGATGCTGCCGGTCGCTATCGCATTGATGGATTGGGCACGGGTCTCTATCAAATTGGGTTTTTCGACCCAGCGGGCGTCTATGCCACTATCTTTCATCCAGATCGCCCCACCCTGCCGCGTGCGGGCTTTGTCAGCCTGCAAAGTAGCCAGGTTATCTCGGACGTGAACGCCGCGCTTGTGCATGGTGGCAAGATCAGTGGCACAGTGCGCCGCACTGGCGGCGCACCAGTGGCTGGCGCGTTAATTCAACTCTTCTGGCAGTCAGCGCTTGATGATCAGAGCTTTGAGCATACCGGTGCTTTTGTTGAGACCGACAGCGCCGGCCACTATACGCTAACCGGCGTATTGCCCGGTATCTATCGCGTGGGCGCCTCTTCCTGTCAACCGCCCTATTCTTGTTACCTCGAATATTATGGCTCAGATTTCAGTCTCTACGCTGCCAAGAGTGTAATCGTCGAGGTCGATAAGACGACCAGCGGCATTGACATCACGTTAGGGCCAGATTACCAACTCTTTTTGCCACTGACCCAACGCTAATCGGCGCAACCTGGCTATTAAGGAGATTAGAGATTGGAGATTACAGCGGCAACAATCTCCAATCTCCAATCCTATTGGATCGGTCAAGGCAGATAGAATCTTGTCTTGACTGATCCAACACCCAGTCTTTTTTCCACAACCTTGATAAGGAGAAACCGAAGATGGATATCCAATCCCCGCTGCCAAAGCGCCGCCCATTGCATAAAATCGGTATGACGGGCGTCGTCTGTGCCTGCCTCTTTTCCTTGCTCCTCGGCGTTCAATGGGCTTTCGCTGACGCGACACGATTGGTGGCCCCAAAGACGGTGGATGTGGCGCCCGACGCGCCGGGGAGTATTGTCGGCATGGTGACCAACGCTAATGGTAAACCTTTGACAGGGATCAAAATCGTGGTTAGCCAGGGTGCAGATCTGAATTGGCAGCCCTCTCGGAGCCTAATCACAGACGACACTGGTGCTTACAAAGCTGGTGCGCTGGGCGCCGGCGTCTATCAGGTTAAATTTTATGATCCAAACCAATACTATGCCTTTCAATTCTATCCTGGTTTAAACACGATTGATGAGGCAACCGACATTATTGTCACTGGCAACCAGGTGACAGGTATTGATGCGGTAATGTTACCCGCTGGCTACCTCACTGGTACCATTGCTGGCTACCCGATCAACACCCCTAACCTCCAGAGTGTGGCGCTCTATGCCAGAACAGCAACGAATGAATGGTCGCTTGCTGAGTGGCTTAACTATGAAAAATCACTGCGCGATCAAACAGTTGCTTACCGTTTTGTAGGTCTGCCTGCTGGCATCTATCATGTTTGTGTGGGCGCCAATTTCGATTTCTCTGGCGATGATGCAAGCGAATGCTATGATGATGTGTTACGAACCGGCAACTTTGCTAACGCGACTGATATTACAATCACGGCTGGGATCACAACCGGGCAGATCAACTTTCTGTTGGGTGAACCACCAGACGATTATCCGGAATTGGCCAAGATCAGTGGCACAGTTTCCACCTCGGATGGTCTGCCAGTTGAAGGTATCGAGGTGAAAGCGTTTTTGTACTACAACGGCAACTGGCAGGGGGAAGGAGCCGTCACGCATTCTGATAGCTTGGGACGTTACCATTTGTGGTTGCAACCCGCTACTTATATTCTGAGCAAAGTTGATCCACAAAGCCGTTATGCGCCCGAATTCCACTTTCATGCTCGCACTCCACAAGATGCAGTAAAATTTGAGGTAAAAGCTGGCGATCGGTTGACGACTCTAAATCTGATCCTGACACCTGCATCTCACATCACCGGCGTGGTAACCTTGGCTGGCGAGGTAACTGGTGCCAACGGATGGGTTTATGCCTATCAAAAGGCAGGTGCAATTTGGAAGAACATCAGCTATTCGCCCATTGACCCTACCACAGGTCAGTATGATATTGGCGGCTTACTCAGCGGTGCCTTTCGCATCAAAGCCGAGCTATACGCCGGCGCAACCGACTACGGCCACTTGATTGGATTTTATGGCGATGCAACTGCGCTAGACGATGCCACAGATGTGATAGTTGGTGAAAGCCAGACCGCCGCCAATATCAATTTCGATCTAGGTCAGGGCCAGTTTGAGAGTGTAATTACAGGCTCGGTCACAGCAGAAGGCAAGCCTCAATCCGGGATCCAAGTCGAAGTCTATACGAACAACGAGATCCCCGTTCGCATTGTTTATACAACGACAAATCGCAGTGGACAATATCAGCTTAGCGCTCTTTTCAATGGTCGCTACCACCTACGCTTCTACGATCCAACCCATACCTTCGCACCTATTCATTACAATAATGCACGCCTATGGACAGAGGCAACCCCGATTGTAGTGCAGGGTAGTGCTCTTATTTCTAATGTTAACGCATCACTTGTGCGCGCTGGGGCGATTCATGGGCAGGTGCGGCGTGGCGATGGTATGCCGCTGCATAATATCCTGGTGAGCGTCAATCGGCATGATCCACCACCAGGAGAAACGGATGGCACGGGGTTTGGAGTGTTGACGGCAACGGATGAGCAAGGCTATTACCAACTTGTTGATCTAGCGCCTGGTTACTATCGTCTCTGGTTTCAAGATTTAACCACGGGCATTACCGAGTATTATGGCTCAGCAACAGACCTTGCTCAAGCAAACGATATACTTGTTGAATCCGGTATTGTGATAACTGGGATTGATATGGTTTTAGGGCCCGATGTATTGATCTATGCGCCGCTGTTAATGCAGTAATGTTCTACCGATGCAAAAGTTGTGCGCTTGGCAAAATATCTGTAAACTAAGTGAACGATGGTCTGTACCCATTCGTCAATCGTCATTCGTCGTTCGTCAAATTTGATTCCAAGCGAGAGATACTGCCATGGCGCGCCAACCCTTGATGCTTACGTTTGCCAACCCGTTGATGAAAGCCTTGCTGCGCTCACCCTGGCACA
>Ga0105046_10015146_pt1 | contig 11861 bp, 6 predicted proteins | sample MAT03_FD_78385 | JGI IMG/M metagenome (GOLD analysis project Ga0105046, IMG submission 78385) | Freshwater microbial communities from Lake Fryxell liftoff mats and glacier meltwater in Antarctica - MAT-03 (megahit assembly) | ecosystem: Environmental > Aquatic > Freshwater > Ice > Liftoff...
CAGTGACTTGACGCCCAGTGACTTGACGCCCAGTGACGAGGTGCGCAGCCAAGAGCCCCAATGATTGCGGCGGTCGTTCTGCATGATTTCACCTGTTGTATGCATCACCGGTTGTAGGTCGTCGAGTTGAACCACCACTCGGCGCCGATACCCACGAAATGCTCGATGCCTCGGATGTTGAAGACATCGTCCACCGGGTAGAAGGCCTTGGCGATGTCATCGCGAAAGGCCGCCGCGTAGATGAAGCGGATCTGCGGACGAGAGAAGCTGCCGCGCCCGGCCGGCGACAGGAAGGGCACGACGCCGAAGCGCCAAACCGTCGCAGTCTTGGGACCACTCGGGGGCGCCGCGTCGTCCTCCGGATCGGGCGAGACCACGCCGCGCTGCGCGCGCTGGTAGCCGCCCTCGAGCGATAGGCCGCCCAGCTCGCCGAAGAAGACGCTGGGGCGGATGGTGACGGTGCCCTCGTCGACATCGTCGTAGTCGAGGCCCGGCGAGGCGTTGCGGAAGCTCCTGAAGTAGGAGCCGAGGAGGATGGCGACTGGGCCGAGCTCGGCGTTGCCGCCCGCGGCGACGAGAAACTCGCTGGCGCCGGTGGTCGTATCGTCCACCGTGAGCTGACTGGGCGTCGCGAACTGCCCGTAGGCGGCGAGCCCGGACGCGTAACGGGCGTACAGGTTCATGTGGGTGCCCCGGTCGCCGCTCCACGCGCCGATCTGCCCGCCGATGAGGAAGCCGTCGTCGGCGGGGAGCCTCTCGTAGGTGCGCGGTAGTTCGGTCTCGCGCTGGCCCGACGGCAGCTCGTGCAGCTCGCTGTAGAGGATGCCCTTGATGCCAGACTTTTCGCCGATCGTGCGGGCGTACTCGGCGCGTGCGCTGCCGATGAAGCGCTGGCGATCGAGGATCTTCACGGCGCTGCTGCCGAACTGGTCGAGGGGCGCCGGGCGCTCCACGCTCTGCGTAAAGAAGGTCGAATTGGGCTGGGAGAGGCCGCCGTTGAGCTTGAAGTGCAGGCCGACCGGATGGTCGTAGCTGATGCCCGCGCCCATCTCGTTGAGGTTGTCGAGGGGCCACCAGTCGAGCAGGTAGATGTCGTCGCCTCGGACCATGCGCGAGCCAACCCACACTGCGAGGCCCTCGATACCGAGGTCGCGCTCCTCGATGTAGAGGTTGCGCACTGCGATCTTCGCGTCGAAGTCGCCCGTGTAGTGAAAGACCGGGCTCGCGAAGGCGAGCGTCGCGACCAGGCGCGTCCGCGACGCGGTGACCGGCCACTCGTCGTCGCGCCGCAGCTCGAGCTCGACGTAGTTGCTCTCGTCGAGGCGCGAGCCGTGCGCGACGATGTCGGCGTCGCGGCCCCCTCCGCCACGGGCGTCGGTCGCCGCGATCATGCGACCGTAGCTTCCGAAGGAGAACGCGCCCTGGTGCTCGGGCTCGGGGGCTTTTTCGGGTGCCTTGCCGTCCTTGGCTGCAGCCGGGTCGACCTTGCCATCCTTGTTCGCAGTAGCGGCGTCGTCGGGCGCGACCACCGACTTCGGTGCCGCATCCGGCGGCGTCGCCGGGTCGGGCGTTGGCGTCGGCTGGGGTGTGACCGGAGGCGCCGCGGGATCGGCCGGTTGCGCCGCACCATCGACCAGCGGATCGGCCGGCGTCGGTGTGGGCTGCGCAGCGGCTCTCGACGTCGCGAGGAGCCCAGCGAGGCCGACGAGGCCGACGGCCATCCGCGTGCCTCGACGCATCGACGCGTCGCTCATTTCATACCTTTCGGCATCTTGGTGGGGGGCAACGTGCCGAGCATGACGCCGGCCCAGATAATCTCGGGTCTTCCGCGCAGGACCTCGACCAAGTCGACGAAGGGCTTGGCCTGGCCCGTGTCGCGCGACGCGGCGAGCGCGAGGAGCGTGAGCGCGCGCGCCTCGAGCGGGCCGGTCGCTTCCACCTTGGATTTGCCGAGCGCCGACTTCGCTGCCTGGAAGGCGCCGTCGCGGCCTCGCAGGTACGCCAGGGCGAACGGCGAAAGCACGCCAAGATCGTTCTTGCCCGGCTTGGGTGCTCCCGGCTTGCTGGCAGCGGCAATCTGCTCTTCCATCGCGGTGGACGCCTTCTTTCGTTCGGCTTTGGACTCCGCCGCAAGGAGGATCGCTTCGAGCTTGGCCCAGCGCTGGTCGCCCGCGGCGAGCAGGGCCTTCGCTGCGCCCGGGAGATCGCCTCCAATGCGCTTGAGCCGCGCGAGGCGCAGCGCGCGGGACGGGTCCGGCTTGTCCGCCCAGGTCTTGACGATCTTTCGGGCGCGATCGATGTCGCCGGCGTCGAGCGCGAAGTCGACCGCGAGCACGTCCGCCCAGGGCACACCCTCGTTCAGGAGCGCATCGGACTCCGCCGCGCCCGGTCGCTTGCTGCCGGAGCGCAACCGGCCCAGCGCCAGCGCCAGCGCCGGCCAGCGCGCGGCGCCCTTCTCGACCGCACGAGACTCCGCCTCGGCGAGCGCCTCGGGATCGCCGCTCTCGTAGGCGGCGATGGCGCGCAGCTCGGCCGACACCGCAGGAGGCAGCGACGGTTCGAGTGCCAGCGCCTCGTCGAGCTGGCCGCGGAGGAGGAAGACTCGCGCGCGCAGTGCGTGCGCGGGCGTCCATGCGGGCGCCATCGACGCGGCGCGCTCGCCGGCTTGCAACGCGGAGTCGAGGTCCTTCGCGGAAAGGGCGAGCTGACCGCAAAGGAGGAGCGAGCCCGGCGAGTCGGCGTCGTCGAGCGCGGCCTCGAGGCCCATGGACGCGGCCCCCTTCTCGTCGGGCGGCACCAGAGCGAGGGCCGCACCGATCGCGCGGAGGGGGCGCGGCAGATCGCCGACGTCGTCCCGAACGATGCGCGCATCGGTGTCGGGCCAGCGCTCGGGACGCTCGGCGCGCACCAGGAGCATGGCGAGCGCGTTGCGCGTCTTGTCGGGGAGCTTCGCGCCTTTGGCCGCCGTCCGCGCTTCTCCTGCCCGCCCAGCGAACACCAGCGCGCGCACGTGACGAACCACGGCAGACGAGAATTCTGGAGCGAGCTTGCGGGCCTCGGCATAGGCGTCCACCGCGCCCGCGTCGGCGAGTAGGTCGTAGGCCGCGCCGAGCGCCAGGCGGTGGACCGCGTCATCGGCACCGACGTCCTGGCGCTGGTGCTGCTCGATCAACATCTTGGCGTGCTCGGCGTTGCGCGCACCGACCGCCGCGGACAGCGTCGCGACCGCGAGCCCGACGCCTTCGACCTTGAGGCGCCTCGCGGTGGTCACGACGTCCACCGCGGCATCGGGCGCGACGCCGCCGTCGAGCACGTCGAGCGCCCGCGCATCCACGATGGCGCGCGCCGCTGACGTGCTCTCGGGCGACAGCTCGAGCGCATGCTCGGCGAGCGTGCGGGCCTTGCGAATGTCGCCCGCGTAAAGCGCCGCCCGGGAGGCAGCGACTTCGTCCTCCGCCGCCGACAGGTCGGCGACCGCACGACGACGATGCCACTCGCGGAAGCCGAACGTCCCGGCGGTGCTCGCCGCGGCCAGGCCGACCAGCCAGCCAAGCACGCGGCGGCGTCCGGGCTTCTTGCGACGCTGAGTGTCCTCGCGGTCGACCGGGCGCAGGGCCGCAGGCGACGGAAGCGGCAGCGGCGCCGAGTGCTGCGAGTCGTCGAGAAGTCCAGGCAGCACGCCGTCACGCGGACGCCCGAGCGGCCCAGGAAGCTGTCCAGGAAGCCTGGCGAGCGCCGGGGGCGGACCCGTGCGCCCCGGCGGATCGACGATGACACGCGCCGCCGGCGGGGGCAGTGGCTGCGGAGCGCGCGGCACGATGATCGGGTCGAAAGGCCGCGCCAGCGGGAACGCGTCGTCATCGCTGGTGAGCTCGTCGCGGAACGCAGGGTGGTCGGTGGTCGGGTCCTCCACCATCGGGTGGTGCGCGTGATCCATCGAGCGCGGCGCAAGTGCGCGCGCGATGGTGGGCACGACCTCGTCGAGCGAGCCGGCGGAGGAGCGAGGCGAAAGCGGGATGTTGGCGAGCGGAATGTTGGCGGCGCGCAGGGCGGCGAGCAGAGCGGGGCTGGCCTGGCCGACCGAAGTGGGGATGTTCTCGGTCTCGGTCGTCGCGTCGTCGTCCAGGTTCGCGCGCCGGACGAGCGTGAAGACGTCACTGGCGCTCTGCAACACCGAACGAAGAGGCGGGACGGGCGGCGCCTGTGGCCTCGGCATGTCCTTGGCGGAGAACTGCGAGGTCTGGCTGTCGTCGAGGTCGCTCGCGCGCTCGCTGTTGCGCGAAGACTGCGCCACGCGCGCTTGCAAGCGTGCCAACGCCTCGTTCGCGCGCGGATCGTCGGCGGCGCTGGCGACCGCTCCGTCGGAGGCCCGGAGGAGGGCGTAGAGCTCGTCGCGATCGAACTCGTGACGGACCGTGGCCTCGCCACTCTCCTCGGCGCCCGGGGCCATCGGTACGTCGGGACGGGACTGCAGCAGACGTGGCACCGACGCCGGACGCGGGATGACCGGGTGGGGCCGCGGTGCGATCGAGCTCGGCGACGCCCCGGGCGGCATCGAGGGTACGCCGGGCGGGGACGGCTGCGCGGCGTAGCCCAGGCTCCGCGCGACCTCGTCGGCGATCGCTTCGCGCGAGGCGTGCGTCGCATGACTGAGATCCTGCGCGAGCTGGAGGAGCTGCAGGTCGAAGCGGACGGCGGCGCCCGCGGCGCGCTCGAGCGAGCGGGCCGCGCGGCTCGCATCACCGCGACGCAGGAGCGCTTCGCCGAGCATGGCCCAGGCGCGCGGCTCGTCGGGCGCGATCTTCGCAGCTTGCAGAGTCGCGGCCTGCGCGTCCCATGTGGCGCCGGCCGCGAGGTGCATGCGCCCCGCCGCGAGGAGGACGTCGAGATCGAGGGCGAACCGCTCGCCCACGACGCGGCCGACCTCGCCGCAGAAAGCGATGTACTCGGGCCATCCCGCGGGGGGCGCGCTGCGGCTCGCTTCGCCGACCTCGGCCAGGCTCTGACAGAGGGCGAGCGTGGTGGCGGGGCGCGGGTCGGCGCGCCAGCGGCGAATCAAATTCCCGAGAGGCTCGAGCATCCTTCAAGATCCTCCCGAAGGAGGTGATGGCGCCCTCCCGGAGGTCGCCCGCCCGCAGGGTAGGCGAGCGCGGGGTGGATTGTCGCAATGGCAGCGCTTTCTTCCCTCTGGTAATTGTCGATCATGGTGGGGATGTCGTATCTGGCGCGTGTTTTCGGTCTCGTGACCCTTGCCGCGGTCGGCGGGGCCTGCGCAGCCGGGTCGGAACAACCGCCCACCGGCGCCGCGGCGACCGGCGAGCCGTCGACCGGATCGGGCGGCAACGACAGCGCGACGACCTCGGACGCCGCCTCGGGCGGGTCTGCGTCGAGCAACTCCTCCGGCACGCAGGCGACATCATCGTCGGGCGGTCCTGGAAGCGGTGGCGCGGGCGCTGGCGGCCCGGGCAGCGGCGGCGACGGCCCTGGCTCCGGTGGAGCGGGCGGCGTCGGCCCCGGGGCGGGCGGTGCTGGCGGCGAAAGCTCCGGCTCCGGCGGCGCCGGCGGCGGAGGCGGCGGAGGCGGCGCGGGACCGACCTCGGGCATCGTCACGTTTTTCGCGGTGAAGGCGATCGGCGCATTCGCCGCGGTCCGCGACCAAAACGGCGTGTACCAGACCGACGACCTGGGCGGCACCTACGCCAGCACCCGACCCGCCTTGACGATGCGGAACGCGACCGCTGCGACCGGCCTGGTGCGCGGCAACTCGGGGACGCTGCTCTACACGACGTTCAACGGATCGGCATGGCTCGCACCGGCGCCTGTGGGCGGCGCCATCACCACCGACGATGTCCCGGCGATCGCCTCGGCGCTCGATGGCTCGGCGCACGGCACGTTCCACGGCACCGACGACAAGCTCTACTACTCGCTGTTTGATGGCTCGGGCTTCGACCCGGACGACGATCCGGTCGGCGGCAGCGGAGCGTCGCAGGCGTTCGGACCGACGCCGGGTTCCATCGCCGTCGTCGACGGAGATCCGATCGTGGTCCAGGCCGGCGCTGATGGCGACGTCTACGTGCTCGCACGAGCCGGAGCAGGCTGGGCCGCGCCGGTGCAGATCGCGGTGACCGCGACCGACGCGGTGGTCACGCCGGCGATGAGCGCGATCGATCCCCAGAACGGTGGCGATGCGCTCCTCGTTTTCGCCGGTGCCGACAGTAAGCTCTACTGGTCGATCCGCGATGGCGGCTGGTCGGCGCCCGCCGAGATCGCTGGCGCCCTCAGCACCGACCCCCCGTCGCTGACCGCCACGCCCGACGGCGCGGTCGTGGCGTTCCGCGGAACCAACGGCGGCATCTACGCTGCGCTCTTCGACGGCAGCGGGTGGGAAGCTCCGGACCCGGTGGTCCCCATCTCGACGACGACGGCCTCGTCACCGGCGCTCGCACCGGGCGCCGGCGATGCCGACGCCGAACTCGCGTTCGTCGCTGCGAGCAACGGCTCGGTCGTCCACGTGCGTCTCCAGAACGGCGCGTTCGGCGAGCCGACCACCGTCGGTGGTACCGGCCTGATCGGCGTGGCCCTCGCCGCCTCTCCCTGACTCATCGCGACGCGGCACTTGCCGCCGCGCCGCGGATCCGCCGAATATCGAGGGAGATGAAGCGTCATGACCTCGTCCTTTTCGCGCTGGGCCTCTCCGGCGCAGCCTCGTCGCTCGCGGCTTGCAGCCCCGACGCGGCGACCCCGGCGACCTCGTCCGCAGCAGCAGGCGGCGGCGACGACGACGGGGGTGGCGGCGACGCCGACGACGGGCGCGACGATGACGGGCGCGACGACGACGGCGACGACGACGACGGGGGCAGCGGCGTCTGTCTGCTGCACAACTGCGCCACCGACGACCAGTGCGACGGGTGCGCCGAAGGCCGGACCTACTGCAAGGTCGACGAAGGTCGGTGTGTCGCCTGCGGCACCGGCGGCGAATGCCCCGACGGCCAGGATTGCTCGAGCTTCGGGCAGTGTGTCCCCGAGGGTCTGACCTGCGAAGCCGACGCCGCGGGCACCCCGACCATCGCCTGTCAGACCAGCGCGGACTGCCTGGCGTGCGACCCCGCGCACCAGGTCTGCGAGACGAATACCGCCACCTGTGTCGCTTGCACCGCGACCGACACGTCAGAATGCCAGTCGACCGACATCTGCCGGGACGGGCAGTGCGCCCAGGCCTGCTCCAGCGACTGTGAGACCGCCAACGACTGCACCGACTGCGAAGGGGCCAAGGCCTGCGCCAACCACAAGTGCTCGGAGTGCAGCGACACCTACGCGTGCCCGGCCGGGCAGTACTGCACCGACAACGGCACGTGCGCATCGATCTGCGGAAGCGTGGAGGCCCCCGGGGTCTGCAACTTCGATGCGGACTGCAACGGCTGCGGCAACGTCGTCGCCACCGACAACGAGTTCGTCTGCAACACGCCGATCAATGGTGGCGCTGGCGAGTGCATCCCGGTCGCGGCGGGCTGCTCCGATCTCGGCGGCGTCGCCCTGCCGCCTCCCTACAACGAGGTCACCAACACCTGCTCGGGAGACGCCGACTGCGCCAACGTCGGTGTCGAATACAACGTCGGCAAGGCGCTGCGCGAGCTCACCGGCTTCGGCGAGCCCGGGGACTTCGTCGAGATCGCCGACGCCAACGTCGAGTACCCGATGCCGGTCTGCGCGACGATCCTGACCGTGCCGGGCGGCGGCGAGGACCCGATCGAGTGCGGTCTGTGCGTTCCGTGCCGCCAGGACTCGGACTGCCAGGACATCGACATCGACGGACTCACGGGCCAGCTGTTCCCCGGCCTCGCGGGGGCCGCGGTGGCCGTCGCTCTCGACTATATTTTCGGGCCCAACGACCGCAAGATTTACCTCTATTGCGAGACAGTGGCGGCAGGCTACGGCGCCTGCCTGCCGTGCCCCGGCCTGCTCAACGACTGCGGCGTCGACGGGGGCGGCGGGGGCGGCGGTGGAACCTGCGATCACCCCACCGATCAGGCCGGCACGCCGCTCGATCCGAGCTGCGACGACTGCGCCGCCAGCGTGTGCGCGTTCGACTCGTTCTGCTGCGAGACCGAGTGGGACGACGCCTGCGTCGACCAGGCCGCCGCGACCTGCAGCACGGACAGCTGCCACGACGTCTGCGAGGTGGGCGGGCCGCTCGGGCCGTCCTGCGGCGACTGCGCATCGCAGATGTGCGACTTCGATGCGTACTGCTGCGACACCTCGTGGGACAGCCAGTGCATCGCGCAGGCCGACGAGCTCTGCGGCTCCGGCTGCCTCGAGTGATATCGACGACCGCATGAGCCTCGCCGAGCTGCCCCCGGGCGCCGGAGCGCGTGCAGGGGTCGTTCATCTCGTGGGCGCCGGCCCCGGCGACCCCGGCCTCGTCACCGTTCGTGCCCTCGAGCTCTTGGCGACGGCCGACGTCGTGCTCCACGACGAGCTCGTCGCGCCGAGCTTGCTGTCGCTCGTGCGTCCCGGCGCCGAGATCCGCTGGGTCGGCAAGCGCGGTCATCGTCCGGGCGACAAGCAGAACAAGCAGAGCGAAATCGATGAAGAGCTCATCGCTCTGGCGCGCGAGGGCAAACGTGTCGTCCGCTTGAAAGGGGGCGATCCATTCCTCTTCGGACGCGGCTCGGAGGAGGCGGAGTCGCTGGTCGCCGCAGGCATCCGCTTCGAGGTGGTGCCCGGTGTGACCTCGCCGCTCGCCGCCGCCGCCTACGCCGGCGTCTCGCTCACACACCGCGACCTCGCTTCGAGTGTCACCTTCCTCACTGCAAGGACGCGCGAGGGCGCACGCTTCGACGTCGCGGAGCTGCGCGGTCTTCGGGGGACGATCTGCGTGATGATGGGCCTGCGATCGCTGGGCGACTTCTGCCGCGATCTCATCGACGTCGCTGGCTTCGACCCCGCGACACCGGCCTGCGTGGTGTCGCGCGGCACGCGTCCCGATCAGCGCGTGGTCGAGGGCACGATCGTCGACATCGCCGCACGAGTGGAGGAGGCGGCGCTCGCCACGCCGGCGCTCGCCATCGTGGGTGCGGTCGCCGGGCTGCGAGGCGTCCTGCGCTGGTTCGATGCCGCGCCGCTCTTCGGCAAGCGGGTGCTGGTCACGCGGGCGGCGCACCAGAGCGGTGCGACCGCGGCCTTGCTCGCGCGCCGTGGCGCCGCGCCGATCCTGGTGCCGACCATCGAGATCGGCTCGGCCCCCGATCCGTCGCGGGTTGCCCGCGCCGTCCGCGAGCTGTCCACCTATGACCTGGTCGTGTTCACGAGCGACAACGGCGTCGCGCGCTTTTTCGCGGCGCTCGCCGAAGCCGAGCTCGACGCCCGCGCCTTTGGACGCGCCGAGATCGCTGCGATCGGTGAGGGCACCGCAAAGGCCCTCGCGGCCCTGGGCATCCGGGCCGACTTGGTGCCCACCTCGTTCGTCGGCGAGGCCCTGGCCGCGACGATCCTTGCGCGCTTCGAAAAGGGTGGCGGCGCAGCCGGCAAGCGAGTCCTCCTGCCGCGGGCGCTGGTGGCGCGCGAGCTGGTCCCCGAAGCGCTGCGCTGCGCCGGCGCGACGGTCGACGTCGTGGCGATGTACGAGACGCGTCCGGCGAGCGCGGCAATCGCCGAGTCGTTGCGCGAACGCCTGCGAGCTGGCGAGATCGACGCGGTGATGGTGACCTCGAAGAGCACGATCGACGGGCTCTGCGACCTGCTTGGCGACGAGGCATCGTCGCTCCTGCGCAGCGTCGCCGTGGCCAGCATCGGGCCCGTCACCAGCCGCGCAGCACGCGACCGCGGTCTGGTGGTGGCGACGGAAGCCGAACCGAGCACGGTCCCGTCGCTGGTCGACGCCCTCGAAGCGCACTTCGCGTCGAAACCCGCGTCATGATTTGCACGTAGGGAAAGGGTGCGAGTCAGGCGCACTGCGCACTTGACGCGCCAGGTCATGGGAATAAGGTCCGCCGCTTCTTCGTTCGTTTTGTCGCAGCGCGGCAATATCTGATTCGAGTCGCGACGTATTCGCGGCAGCAAGCGCGGACGCAGTGTGGAGTCGGCCGAGCAGCCCACCGGGGACGAGAGTGGGCGCAGGGATCGTCAAGGCGGCAGAGGTGCCGAACTGCGGGAGGCCCCTGGGGCCGACTGACGCTGGAAGTATGCTCATGCGGAAGTTTCGACCGGAGCTCATCGAACGTGAGTCGGGCGGTTGGTACGTCAGCGATGGCGACCAGTCCGTGGGACCCGTCGCCCTCGAGCTCCTGGTCCGCGGTGTCGAGTCCGGCCGCGTCCCGGTTGATGCGTTCGTTCGCCACGAAGCGTGGAAGGTCTGGCGACCCCTCACCGAGCTGACCACCGTCTCGGAGACCGTCAGCGAGCCGAACGACGACGAAGGCCCCGCGACGATTCGCGAGTCGAGCCCCGTCGGCGGCATGCCCATCGCGCCCGCGATCGCGGCGCAGCAGGCTCTTGCCGCGGGAAGCCTTGCCGAAGGCCGATTCCCTCCACCGCTGGCCGGGCCGCTGGCCACCGACGAATCGCACGTCGTCGATCTCGCTGCGACCTTCGAGGCCCTCGCGCGCGCCCACGGCCTTCCCAGCATCGGCGTCGTCGGCACGTTCGAGGCGACCGATCACACCCAGGTCACAAGCGGGCTGGAGAGCCGCACGCCTCACGCGCCGCAGACGCCCGCGCGTGACGCGCGCGCTCCGAGTCGGGCCCCCGGCAGCTCGGCGACCCGACGTCCGATCAGCAAGCCAGGCGGCGCTACCGACGACATCGCGAGCATCGCGCGGCCCGCCGAATCCGCCGACCGGATGGACGGCGACGAGCTCGCCGGGGCCACCGATCTCAGCGAAGCGCTCCTTCTCTTCCTCGGGGCGCTCGTTCGCCGCCTCGACGCGGACGGTGCACTGCTTCACCGCACCGACGACGAGGGCGCCATCGTGGCCTGTGCCCACGGTGACGGCGCCGCCGAGATGCTCGGCGCGCGCATCCGTCTCGTCGACCCGTCCCTCCTCGCCGCTTCTTCGGGACACATGATCATCGCCGAGCCCGTTCCGGGCGGCGGCGGCGCGGTTCTCACCGCTCGCCTTCGGGGAGTGTGCGGTGGGCCTCCAGCTCCCGGCGGCGCCGGCATGCTGCCGATCGTGGCGAGCGGCCGTCTCCGTGCCTTCGTCGAGATCGGTCGCCGCCGTCCACTGTCGATGCGCGACTGGGCCGAAGGTGAGCGCCTCGTCGAGTCGCTCATCGCGCGCATCCACGCCGAAGCCTGGTAGCGGCCCCGACGGCCTGAGGCAAGCTAGGCTGCGCACCGTGTTTCCCCAGGTCCGCCCGCGTCGCCTTCGTCGAACTGCATCGCTGCGCGCCCTGGTGCGCGAGACCTCGCTCGCACCGGGGGATCTCGTGCTGCCAATGTTCTTTCATGCCGGCCTCGACGCACCGAAGCCGATTTCGACCATGCCCGGCGTGTTCCAGCTGCCGGTGAGCGCAGCGGCGGAGCAGGCGAAGCTCGCCCAGAAGCTCGGCCTCGGTGGCGTGCTGCTCTTCGGCCTGCCGACCACCAAGGATGCCGAGGGCACGGGCGCATTCGATCCGAACGGGCCGGTCCCGCGCGCCGTCGCAGCGATGAAGGATGCCGCGCCCGACCTGGTCGTCATCACCGACGTCTGCGTCGACGAGTACACCGACCACGGGCACTGCGGCGTGCTTCGCGAGACGTCACGCGGCGAGATGGTCGTCGACAACGACGCGACGCTGCCCATCCTCGCCAAGTCGGCCTGCGTCTACGCGGCCGCCGGCGCCGACGTGGTCGCGCCGAGCGACATGATGGACGGTCG
>Ga0105046_10015150_pt1 | contig 11860 bp, 14 predicted proteins | sample MAT03_FD_78385 | JGI IMG/M metagenome (GOLD analysis project Ga0105046, IMG submission 78385) | Freshwater microbial communities from Lake Fryxell liftoff mats and glacier meltwater in Antarctica - MAT-03 (megahit assembly) | ecosystem: Environmental > Aquatic > Freshwater > Ice > Liftoff...
CCAGCGCAGCGCCCTGCTCCACCGCCTGCGCCTCGCGCAGGCGCTGCATCTGCCACTGCACCTGCTCGAGCGCTGCTTCCAGCACCAGCGTCCGCTGCAGCAGCAGGTAGGGCGCATCAGAACGCGACGAGACCAGCATCGCCAGCGCACGCTCGGCGTCGACGTCCTTCAGTGGGTCGGGCTGGCGCAGCAGGTCGTTGACGACGCGGGTCATCAACTGCCGTTCATAGGCATCCATCATCGGTTTCCTTGTCGGGTCCTACTGATGCCAGCACTGCCGCGCATCGTGCCAGCGAGTCTGCACCGGGTTTGCGTGAGCGTGCTGCGCGGCACCTTGCGGCCTCGCGCCGTCCGCACCCGCACTTTAAACTGGGCAGCACCCCTCGCCCAGTGCCGGACGTCGAAGTTCCCGAGGGTCGGGTGGGCAGTGGGCCGCCAATGTTCGTGGTGCGTCGCGGCATTGACGGTGAGGAACCACAGTATTACGATAAGTCGTTTCGTAATGCTTGAAAGCATATCATGGCAAATGCCACCACGATGACGATCAAGGGTCAGGTGACCGTGCCGCGGGATATACGCGACCGGCTCGGGCTCAAATCCGGCGACAAGATGGCCTTCATGATGCTCAGCAACGGCACCGTCGTGATGCGGCCGATCACGCGGCGTCTGGCCGAACTGGCGGGTTCGCTCACGCGGCCCGGGCAGCCCGGGGTCGCGGTGGAGGCCATGAACCCATTCAAGATGGCGAGCACGACAAAGGCCGCGAAGGCAACGAAGCGCTGAGCCGATGAGCATTGCCATCGACACCAATGTGCTGGTGCGCCTGCTCGTGCGCGACGACGAAGCACAGTACGCGGCCGCACAGCGCCTGGTCGATCAGGCCGCTGCCGCCGAGGCGCCAGTGCTGATCTTGCTTGGAGTTCTGCTCGAAACCGAGTGGGTGCTGCGCAGCCACTACAAGCTCGACAAGGCCAGCATCGCCAGCGCTTTCACCGCGCTGCTCGAATGCAGCGATGTCGAGTTCAAACACCCGCCCACCGTGGAAGAGGCGCTTTATGTCTGGGCCCAGCACCCCGCAGCCGACTTCGCGGACTGCCTGCTCACGGCCCACGCTGCGCACCTCGGACGAGGCCGCTTCGTCACCTTCGACGCCCGCGCCGCGCACTTGCCTGGGGTGGAGCTGCTCGCATGACAGCGGCCGCTGCGCAAACGGGCACGGCATCAGGCCCGAACCGGAACGGTAACTCGGCGTGTTTGGAGACGCGCCATAAGCGGCGATCGGATCACCGATTCCATGGCGCTGCCTGCCGCAGGCGCCATCGCGCTACTCTCTGCCTCAGCAACCGCTGCACACGCCACCACTTTGTCACCAAGCGTTGAAGAGATCAGCGCGTCAACGCCGCTGCAAGCTGCGCCTTGTTCATCGATGACCGCCCTGTCACGCCCCGCTGGCGGGCCTCGTTGCGAAGCTGCAGCACGGTTCGACCAGCCGCGCCCTCATGAGGCCGCAGACCGCCGCGCCTACTGCCTGAGATGTCGTTGATCGAGGACGGGCTAGCTTGCACGGACCCGTCATGCTGCGCCCACGCCCTGTTGACCACCCGTGCCGCGATCTCTTCGGCAATGGGCTCGGGTGTACCCCGGACAATCAGGCCATCCTTGATGTGCGCGTATTGGCGCTCGCGTTTTGCGCTCCAGGTTTTCGTGGGCATCGCGGCTCGTAAGTTCAGGCGGGTGTGCATCGTGCTAATGGGCTGGTGTTGCTCGGTTCGGTCGCGGTTGAGGCGAGATTTGGCTCGAAAAAAGTTCTTCGCCTGCGTCACTTCGGCCGCGGGGGCTTGATCGCACTGTCGGGCTGGCTCAAGCGCCCAGCGCGTAGCTCCTCGACCGCAACCACCACCGAGCGGGCCACATTGCGCACCTCCTCCTGGAAGGCGCTGTCCCGGTCCAGTGCCTCGTGGCTGTTGTAGTACGGCTCGTAGTAGCCGATGTAGCGGTCCAGCTTCGCGGCAGCGCCAGCGTCGATCAGGCCCATCCACTCCAGCCAGTCGCACAGATTGCGACGATGGTCTTCCACGCCGGCCACGTCGCCGTGAACGACCACGCCGAAGGCACGGCCGGCCAGGTGCTTGGGGAAGTCCCAGCCCTGCGCTTCGATCTGCTTGGCTTCGGCCACGCGCTTGCCGTGGGTGGTGGTGGGATCCGGGTTGCCCCCATCGGCACACACCAGCCGATCGATCATCAGTTTCAGCGGGCTGGGCGACTGATACCAGTAGGTCGGCGCCAGCAGAATCACCGCATGCGCCGCAACCCACCGTTCATATATCTCCGCCATCCAGTCGTGGGTCTGCGCGAGTGCATGGTTCGGGTAACAAGTGCAGGGCCAATGGCACAGCGGCATGGCGCTAGAAACACAGCCCTTGCACGGGTGGATGTTGCGGCCATACTCCGAAGTGATGAGGCTCAGGTCGAGCACGTCGGCTTCGACCCCGGCATCCTGCACCACCTGCTGTGCGATCTCGGTCAGGCGCCACGTCTTCGAGATCTCGCCCGGACAGGTGCCATCGTTGCGGGCGCTGCCGCAAATCAGGAGCACGCGCGACTTCGTGGCAGGGTTGCCCCACGCCAGCTGTGCCAGGTCAAGGGCCTTTCGGGTCGCCAGCCACTCCACCGACATCGGATAAGTCGGGTCGGCGTAACCCGGTCCAGCCAAGCGGGTCACTGGGGCCTTCCGGCCTTCGTCGTACGCCTGCCATGCTATATCTTCCAGCCGCGCGATCGCCGGAATTTCCACGGCAAACGCGGGATCGACGAATCTGGCGCGGTAGCGTTCTCCAAATTCCTGCCTGGACAGCGCTGGCGGCGCCTCACCCTTGCGAACGTCAACCATTGCAGTCCTTCATCAAAGCATCCTCTTCTTTAGACAGAAGCATGCAGCGGCGTAGAGACAGCCGTCTGTACGAAAGCCAACACAGCGAAAGCCAACACAGGGCGGTTGCGCTCTACCGCCCAAACCAGGCGAGCACCCCGCGCCCCGCAGAGGCCGCGATCATGGTGACCACTATGCCTGCAGTCATGTCGATGAGCGAGATTCGCAACGGCCAGTCGCGCAGCGTGGCGAGGTTGGTCAGGTCATAGGTGGCATAGGCACACAGTCCGAGCACTGCGGCCGCGATCAGGGTGGCACGCCATGGCGCGTTCACGGTGGGGATCACGACGAGGTAGACAATGCCGATTGCATAAATTGCATAGAAGGCCAGCGCGGGTATCAGCTGGACCTGCTCGGCCATCAGATGGCCAATCTGGCTCCGATACAGCGATTTGGCGATCACGCCCAACCACACGGCATCCAATGCCATCATCGCCAGCAACGAGGCCGCATAGGCCAACAGATAGTTCATCGGCAAAGACTCCCATAAGACAACGCACAAGCGACAATTCACCAGCCCGGGGTCCGACCCTATGCAACTGTGGGCGCACAGCCTGTTCCCGCCTGTTCAGGCGCACACACCGGTCAGCGTCTGCATTGCTTTGGTGAGCATTGAGCCGTTGCGGGCAGCGCCAGTATCCTTGGCGCTGGCGCACGGCGTATGCATTCTCTGGGCAGGCCAGGTCATTGCTTCCAGAAGAAGATGCAGGCGCTGCGTTCCGATAGCGGACTCTTCCGCACTCCAGCCGGCCTCCTCAATCTTGGGCATCACGAATTCGCGGCGGTACCGGCGTCAGTCATGTCGTCGACCGTTCATCAGCGTTCCCGGCTTCCCGACGAGCCGGCCCAGATTCCTGCGAACTGGAAGGACAGCTCGCGGTGGTGCCGGATGGACAGCAGGTGCACCCGGGGGTCGGGTGTTGCCAACGCGTACAGGATCAGGTAATCGCCGTGCATATACTCGCGCAGGCGATCGACAGCGCCGCCCGGCAACGCTGCCAGTTAAGCCAGCGCCTCGGCGGACTGTGGCGGCTGGTCGACGTCGCGCCTGCCGATGCGCGGGAAACGCCGCAGGCTGGCAATGACAATCGTGCGCACCTCGTCCAGCAGGCTGTCGTAGGCCAACGCAGCGTCCGCCTCAGTGAGGAAGGCTTCGATCGCCGCCAGCCTCTCCAGAAAGCTGGCGGTAAGCTCGACGCGGACGCGCGGTTCAGCCACGCTTGCGAGCAGCGTCCCTGGTGGCCCCAGCGGACTTCGATTTGCGCTTGGCGCCATCCGACGAGGCGTTGGCGCGCCGTGCCTGGAGGCCGGCGATGGCGGCATCGGCGCCCTGGGTGCGCCCGGCCGCGATGTCCGCCAGCCCCCGACGCGCGTCGTCGATCAACAGCAGATGGATGCACTCGCGCTCCAGCCGGTGGTAGTAGTCCAGCCGGTCGGCGTCGATGAGCGCCACGTAGCTCTCGCCATTCTTGGTGATGATCTTCTCTGCGCCGGCCTTGACCTGCTCGGCCAGGTCGGAAAGGGTGGCGCGTGCCTGGGTGAATGGCACCACGTCGCTGGCGGAGATAGCCATGGCAGAACCCTTTGCTGAGTTGCAGAATTCTGTACAGTCCATGTCTTTCCATGGATGCTGGTGAGCCGGGCGCAGCTGGCCGGGTCGAGGGCGGGCGAAGCCCAGCGTGGCGCAGCGCGGAAGCCACTGACGCTTACCAACCCGCGCTTACCAACGTGCGACTGACACCATTGGTACTCACGCCACTTCGGACCGCAGCGTCGGAGAGTGGCAGAGGTGTCGTAGCACAATTGCCATACCCTCAGCCTATGCGTTCTGCGACCTTCCCCCCCATCCGCGTCGAGCCCGAGGTCAGGGCCGAAGTCGAGGCCGTCTTGAGAGAGGGGGAGTCGCTCACCCAATTCATCGAAGAGGCGGTCGTTGCCGCGGCTGCCAGGCGCCGGGTTCAAGCCGAGTTCGTTGTTCACGGCGAGGCCGCGATCGAGCGATGGAAGCAGCAAGGCGGGGGACATAGCGTCGATGAGGTCATGGCAGATCTGCAAGAGCGCTTGAACGACGCCAAGAAACGGGTTGCCGAGCGCGGCAGCCGGTGACCCCGGTCTACGCGGTCACTTTGACCGACGAGGCCCGCGCCGACCTTCGCCGCTTGGAGACCTTCTCGATCGAGCGGGAACTTGTGAGCGCGACGCCGGATTGGACGACGCCAGAGCGGGCGCTGGAGGCAATTCGCCTGGGTATGGACATGTTGTCGTGGTCGCCCCTCTCATGTCGCAAGGCGGAGGTCGGGAACGGGCGGTCAAGGGAACTCATCGTGCCCTTTGGCGCGACAGGCTACGTCGAACTGTTCAAAGTTGTAGGCCAGCAGGTGATCGTGGGTGCGGTCCGTCGCCAGCGCAAAGACGACTACGGCTACTGAACCGCCCGACGAATTGACGTGGGAGCACGTCGATCAGCAGCCACCTTACTGCAGATCGATCACCGCCTGCCCCATCCTGTCCCCGCGCTCCACCGCCTGGTGCGCCTCGACCACCTGCACCAACGGACAAAGCTCGGCAATCGCGAACTTCGGGATGCCGGCTCAGTCTGGCTTGACGTTCGCCGTCTGCACCACCTGCCGCCAGCGCGCGATCTCGGCCTTGAGGAAGGTCTCGAACTGCGCGGACGTGCTGGCGACCACGTCGAAACCGAGATCGTCCATGCTCTGGCGCACCTGGGGCAGCTTGAGCGCGCCGACGATCGCCCCTTCCAGCCGGTTACGAACGTCTTTCGGCAGGCCGCGCGGCGCGGTGAATGCCTGCCACGAGTACACCTCGAAACCACCAAAACCGAGCTCGATCATCGTCGGTACATCGGGCAACTGCGGCGCGCGCCGGTCGCCGGTGACCGCCAGCGCGCGCAGGCGTCCCGCCTTGATATGGCCGGTCGCCGCGCCCAGGTTCTGAAACGAGGCATCGACCTGGCCGCCGATCATGTCGGCCATCGCTGCCGCACCGCCCTTGTACGGCACATGAATGCCGGTGGTGTTCGTGCGCTGCCAGAACAGTTCGGCCGACAGGTGATCGGACGAGCCGGTGCCGGACGACACGAAGGTGAGTTTGCCCGGGTTCTTCTGCAGCAAGCCGACCAGGTCCTTGACGCTGGTCGCACTCACCTTCTGGCTGGTGATCAGCACGTTCGGTGTGCGCACCGCGACCGTGAGCAGATCGAAGTCGCGCAAGGGGTCATAGGCGAGATCCTTGAACAGCGCGACGTTGATCGCGAACACGCCGATCGAGCCGACCATGAAGGTGTAGCCGTCGGGATTGGCCTTGGACAGCAGTTGCGCGGCGATCGCGCCGTTCGCGCCGGGCCGGTTGTCGACGATCACGGTCTGTCCGAGCGACTCCTGCATGCGCACCCCGACTGCGCGCGCCACGATGTCGGATGATCCGCCGGCGACGAACGGCACCATCAGGCGGATCGGCCGCGTCGGCCAGGACTGGGCCTGCGCCAGGTCCACGACCGATGCCAGCGACACGGCCATCATTGCCCATACGCCGGTGGCACCCAGGATGCGACGATTCATGATGACTCCTCCTTGTGATTGGGTTGCTTTTCTTGTGCCCGTAGCCTACCCGAAACCCCCTCGCCAGGTCAGCAGGCGATAGCAAAGGGTGCAGCACAGCCGTTGGCACAGTCAATCGCCCCGCCAAAAGCGGGGGGACAACCCCCGGCGCGACTGGCGCACGAATTTTGCTAGTACCATCGCGCATCATTCTTGCGGCCGTCTGTAATGGAAGCCTGTCTTTGATGGAAGCCTATCTGCTCGACTGGGTCAGCCTGCTGCTGCGCTGGCTCCATGTAATCGCCGGCATCGTCTGGATCGGCGCCTCGTTCTACTTCGTCGCGCTGGACAACTCGCTCGACCCGCCCAACCCGCCGAAGAAGGGCGTGCTTGGCGAGAACTGGTCGATCCACGGTGGCGGCTTCTATCACAAGCAGAAGTATGTGGTCGCGCCCGACCGGTTGCCGGAGCGCCTGCACTGGTTCAAGTGGGAGGCCTACTGGACCTGGATCAGTGGCTTCGCACTGTTCGTCGTTGCCTACTATGTGCATGCCGACACCATGCTGGTCGACCGGTCGGTGCTCGATATCGCGCCCTCGACCGCGATCCTGCTCAGTCTCGCCCTGATCGTGGCCGCCTGGGTGGTCTACGATCTGCTCTGCCGTTCGCCGCTGGGTCAGCACGAGGGCTGGCTCGCCAGCGTCGGCTTTGCCCTGATCGCGCTGAGCGCGTGGGGCTGTGCCCAGATCTTCGGCGGCCGGGGCGCCTATCTGCAGGTTGGCGTGATGATCGGCACGATCATGGTCGCCAATGTCGCGATGGTGATCATCCCGGGCCAGAAGAAGATGGTCGAGGCGATGACCGCTGGCCTCGCACCCGACCCGAAGTACGGCCGCTGGGGCAAGCAGCGCTCGGTGCACAACAACTATGTGACGCTGCCGGTCGTGTTCATCATGATCTCCGGCCACTATCCGATGACCTACGGGCATCCGCATGCCTGGGCGGTGCTGGTCGCGGTGTTCCTGATCGGCGCGGTCGTGCGCCATTACTTCAACCGGCTGCATGCCGGGCAGAGCCTGACGTGGCTGCCCGCCGCCGCGACGGCCATGGTCATCGCTCTGGCTTTCCTCATCATGCCGCGCGCGCCGGAGATAGTCCCCGGCAAGACCGCCTCGCTTGCCCAGGTGCAGCAGGTGATGGCGCTGCGCTGCGCGTCCTGCCATGCGGCCACACCGACCCAGCCCGGTTTTGCCGCAGCACCCGGGGGCATCATGCTGGACACGCCGGAGCGGATCAACGCCCTGGCGCAGAAAATCCATCAGCAGGTGGTGCTGACCAAGGTGATGCCGCCGGGCAACCTCACCAATATCACCGATAACGAGCGTGCGATCATCGCTGTCTGGTTCCAGAACGGCGCCGGCGGCAGGTAGCCGATCGACACAGGCGGAGGCAACACCCATGGGCATGCTTGACGGCAAGGTAGTCGCAGTCACCGGCGCCGGTGGCGGTATCGGGCGCGATCTGGCGCTCGCCTGCGCGCGGGCCGGGGCGCAGGTGGTGGTCAATGATATCGGCGCCTCGCTCACTGGCGAGGGGCTGAGCGCGGGCCCGGCGCAACAGGTGGTCGACGAGATCGTCGCCGCCGGTGGCCGGGCAGTCGCCAATACCGACAGCGTCGCCGATCCGAAGGGCGGTGAGGCCATCGTCGCCAGCGCGATGAACGCGTTCGGTCGCATCGACGGGGTGATCAACAACGCCGGCATTCTGCGCGACCGCTACTTCCACAAGATGAGCGAAGTCGAGTTCGATGCGGTGATCAAGGTGCATCTCTACGGGTCGTACCATGTCGCGCGGGCGGCGGCCAACCAGTTCCGTGAACAGGGCAGCGGCGCCTATGTGTTCATGACCTCGACCTCGGGGCTGATCGGAAACTTCGGCCAGGCCAACTACTCGGCGGCCAAGCTCGCGCTCACCGCACTGTCGAAGTCGATCGCGCTCGACATGCAGAAATTCAATGTGCGCTCGAACTGCATCGCGCCGTTTGCCTGGAGCCGGATGATTGCCTCGATTCCGACCGACACTCCGGAGCAGCAGGCGCGGGTCGCCAAGCTGCAGCAGATGACCCCGGAAAAGATCGCGCCGCTGGCGGTCTACCTGCTGTCGGACGCGGCCAAGGCGGTGAACGCACAGGTGTTCGCGGTGCGCAACAACGAAGTGTTCCTGATCAGCCAGCCGCGCCCGGTCAAGAGCGTGCACCGTGCCCAAGGGTGGACCCCTGAGACGATCGCGGAACACGCGATGCCCGCGTTGGCGAGCGCCTTTTATCCGCTGGACCGCTCGCAGGATGTGTTCAGCTGGGATCCGGTCTGATCCGAATGCCTGCGGCCGGAAGACCCCGCGACATGCGCTCCATCGCCTTCGCCTCGGCCGGTGGGATCGCCCGCCAGATCGCCCGGGGCGCGCTTCGCGCCCGCGACGCACTCGAGTTCTTTCTCGACCGCCAGCAGCGCCTGCATCCGACGCTCAACGCGGTCGTGGTCACCGACCTCCCCACGGCGCACCGGCAGGCCAACGCCATCGACCGGGCGATCGCGCGCGGCGAGCGTATCGGTCCGCTCGCCGGGGTGCCGATGACGGTCAAGGAGTCGTTCGACATCGCCGGGCTGCCGACCACCTGGGGGCTGCCGGCACACAAGGACAACATCGCCGCGCGCGATTCGCTGGTGGTCGAACGGCTGCGCGCCGCCGGCGCGGTGATCTGGGGCAAGAGCAACGTGCCGGTGCTGCTCGCCGACTGGCAGACGTTCAACCCGGTGTACGGTACGACCCACAGCCCCTGGGGCGCGGGACTCACCCCGGGCGGCTCCTCCGGCGGTGCGGCGGCCGCACTGGCCGCCGGCCTGACCGCGCTCGAGTACGGCTCGGACATCGGCGGCTCGATCCGCGGTCCGGCGCATCTTTGTGGTGTCTACGGGCACAAGACCAGCTTCGCCATCGTGCCCGGGCGCGGCCATGCGCTGCCGGGCTTCTACTCGCCAGCAGAGATCTCGGTCGTCGGGCCGCTGGCCCGCTCGGCCGGCGATCTTGCACTCGCGCTCAAGGTCACCGCAGGGCCGACCGGCAACGATGCGCGGGCCTACCGGCTGCAGCTGCCCAAGCCCGAGTTCACCGGGTTCAAGGGCTTGCGCATCGCGGTGTTGCCTTCGCACCCGGCGACCCGGGTCGCGCGGGAAGTATCGAGCGAGATCGAGACCCTTGCGCATTTTCTGGCTCGCCAGGGCGCGAAGGTACGGATGCCGGTCGAACTGCCGTTCGAGGTTGCGGAACATGACCGGCTCTACATCCGGCTGCGCCGCGCCGCGACCTCGATGCGCGCCTTCGACGAGGCCGGATACGCCCGCGCGCTAGTCGCGCGCAACGCGCTGGATGCCGGCGACCTGAGTTTCGCTGCCGACCAGTTGCGCGGCAACACGCTGACCCATCGTGAATGGATGCTGCTCGAGAACGAGCGCCAGCGCATCCGGCTGCTGTGGAACGACTTCTTTCGCGATCACGATTTCCTGCTCTGTCCCGGGGCGGCAGTCGCTGCCTATCCGCAGAATCAACACGGGCAGCGCTGGGATCGGCTGATCGATGTCGATGGAGAACCGTTTCTCGACACGCTGCAGATCTTCTGGATGGGCTTTGCCAGCCTGGGCTGCCTGCCAGCCACCCAGGCGCCGATTGCGCTCACTGCGAACGGGTTGCCGACCAGCGTGCAGATCATCGGGCCGCAGTTTGCCGACCTGTCGACGATCCGCTTTGCGCAGTTGATCGAGCGCGGCTACCACGCGTTTACACCGCCGCCGGGATTCGCGTGATGCCTTGGCCGCATGGGCCACAGATTGCGGGGACAGACCCGATTCCGGGGACAGACCCTGAGGGTCTGTCCCCAGGGGTCGGTCGCCGGCTTGCCCGGATTGCTCTTTCCCTGGTGGTGGCTGGCGCTCTTGGCCTGACCGCGGCCCCCTGCACAGCGCAGGCGTGGCCGGCCAAGCCGTTGCGCATGATCATCCCGTTCACCCCCGGGGGATCGACTGACCTGCTCGCCCGCTCGCTGGGCGCACGCATCTCCGAAGGCGTCAACCAGACCGTGGTGTTCGACAATCGTCCCGGCGCCAACACCATCATCGCCTTCGAACTTCAAGCGCGCGCGGGTGCCGACGGCTACACGATGCTGATGGGCGGCTTCAACGGCATGGTGATGAACCCGATCTTCTATCCCAAGCTGCCCTATGACGTCGAGCGCGACCTCGCACCGATCGGGCTGGTCGGTGACTCCCCGCTGGTGGTGGTCGTGCACCCGTCGCTGCCGATAAAGTCGATCAAGGACCTGGTCGAATATGCGAAGGCCAACCCGGACAAGCTCAACTTCCAGTCCGCCGGCAACGGCAACATCACCCATGTCTCGGTCGAACTGTTCATGACCATGACTGGCATCCGCATGCAGCACATCGCCTACAAGGGTGGCTCGGCCGGCATGCCCGATCTGATCTCGGGCCAGGTGCCGGTCAAGTTCGATACGCCGATCACCTCGCTGCCGTTTCTCAAGACGGGCAAGCTGCGCGCGCTGGCGGTGACCTCGGCCAAGCGGCTGTCGATCTTTCCCGAGCTGCCGACGATTGCCGAACTGGGCTTCAAGGGCTACGAGGCGGTGACCTGGTTCTCGCTGGTCACGCGCAAGGGCTCACCACCCGAGGTGATCACCCGCCTCAACAAGGAGATCGCGCGCTTCGTCAACAACCCGGAAGCGCGCGAGCAGTTCGCTGCACAGGGCATCGAACTCAGCGGTGGATCGCCAGAAGAACTGGTCGCACGGATCAAGCGCGACCGCGCGCGCTGGAGCGAGGTGGTGAAAAAGGCCGGGATCGTCGTCGACCCGATCTAGGGAAAGCGCAGCGCAGGGGGACAGACCCTGAGGGTCTGGCCCCAATTGTGCTGACCCTTTTCCGATCGCGCTGCGCCAGCGTTGGGAAAGGGGCCAGACCCTGAGGGTCTGTCCCCCACCAGGCGCTACGCCAGCGTGAACGCCTCGTGGATCGACGACTGAATCGATCCACCGACGATCGGCCCGCCACCGGCGACATACAGCGTGTTGTCGATCGCCACCGCGCCCAGTCCATGCCGGGGGGTCATCATCGGGGCGTGCGACTCCCAGCGGTCGGCCTTGAAGTCATAGCTCTCGGTCTGGCCGAACACCCGGCGGGTGCCTTCGCCGCCGACCACGAACAGCTTGCCGCCGATCATCCCCACGCCATGCCCACTGCGCGGCGTAGGCAATGGCGCACGCTCGGCCCAGCGGTCGGTCTTCGGGTCATAGACGTGGTGGATTCCG
>Ga0105046_10015152_pt1 | contig 11859 bp, 15 predicted proteins | sample MAT03_FD_78385 | JGI IMG/M metagenome (GOLD analysis project Ga0105046, IMG submission 78385) | Freshwater microbial communities from Lake Fryxell liftoff mats and glacier meltwater in Antarctica - MAT-03 (megahit assembly) | ecosystem: Environmental > Aquatic > Freshwater > Ice > Liftoff...
CGCCGTGTTCATGACCCAAGAGGCAACGCACCTGAAGTGCCGGCCGTGCTGCCGAAGGCCTCCACCCGGTTGCGGCCGGCGCGCTTGGCTTCGTACAGCGCCTGGTCGGCCCGGCCGTACAGGCGGTCACCCGCCAGGGCGGCGCCCTCATCGGCCATCGCCACGCCGGCCGACACCGTCACGTGCACCGGCTGGCCGTTGTCGCTGGGCACGGCAATGGCCTCGACCTCGGCCCGGATGGCTTCCAGCAGCCAGCGGGCGCCGGCCAGGTCGGTGCCGGGCAGCACCAGGCCGAACTCCTCGCCGCCGGTGCGGCCAAACACGTCGGAGGCCCGCAAGCGCTCGCGCACCGTGTTGGCAAAGGCCTTCAGCACCGCGTCACCGCTGCGGTGGCCGTGCAGGTCATTCACCCGCTTGAAGTGGTCCAGATCCAGCAGCGCAAAGGCCAGCGGCGTGCCGGTGCGGCGGGCGCGTTGCAGCTCATGCTCCAGCAGCGCGTCGGTGGTGGTGCGGTTCCAGCAGCCGGTGAGGCCGTCGTGGGTGGCGGCCTCTTCCATCTGTTGCGCCACGCGCTCGAACACCGCCAGCACGAAGCCGAAGCCCGCTCCCAGCAGGCACATGAAGGCGAACAAAAATGTCAGCCCCTGGCCCAGGCTGGCCTGCATCAGATCGACATAGTCGCCCGGCGTGGCCACGGCATGCACCGCACGCAGCAACAGCGCGGCCATGGCGGCGGCCATCGTCAGCGCCACGGTGCGCAACGAGCGCTCGGCAAACCAGCCGTGGCGGGCGATCAGCAGCACGCTGGGCGCCAGCAAGGCCGCATAAACGCATGACAACACCGCCGTGCGGCGGTGCAGCGGCCAATCCAGCATCAGCACCAGCGCCAGCCAGATAACGGGCTGCGCCAGCACCAGCCAGCGCGGCGCCGGGCCGCCCAGCAACAGCAGGTAAATGGCCTGGGCGTACACCGCCAGCCCCAGGCAGATCAGCCCGTTGCCCAGCACGATCGACAGCTCTACCGGCACCACCTCCCGCGCCGCCAGCGCGGCAAAACCGCCCAGCAGTGCCCAGCAGCCCAAAGTCCAGCGGCGGATCTCGGGCCGCGCACGCAGGCCTTGCTGCGATACGCCCAGCTCCAGCGTCAACAGCAGGAAGCCCAGCAGCAGGGCCAACATCAGGGTAGGAATGTGCAGCATCGGGGCGGGTTGGCCGCACGGCGCGGCGGCGGCCAGTATGCATGGCGGAAATCTGCCACCACCCGCCCGTTGTCTGTCCAATACCCCCGCCAGGTGCGTCACGCATCCGGATCGCGTTTGGCCCGCGCCCGGGCCTGGCCGGCGCGGCCGCGGGCCTTCCACAGCGCCACCTGCTCACGCCGCTGCAGCACGGTCAGGCTGTCGCGGCCGGCCTCCCGCAGCAGCTTCTGGTAGTTGCGCAGCCGGGGCTCGGGCACCGCTTCGCGCACCGCGCAGCCGGGCTCCTGCTGGTGCCGGCAATCGCGAAAGCGGCACAGCGGCGCAAAGCGCGCCACGTCGCCAAAGGCGTCGGCCAGCTGGTCGGCGTCTTCCACGTCCAGCCGCAGCGCGCGCAGACCCGGCGTGTCGATGATGCAGGCGCCGCCGGCCAGCGGCAGCAGCGTGCGCGCCGTGGTGGTGTGGCGGCCGCGGCTGTCGTCGGCCCGGGCCGCGCCGGTCAGGCGGCCGGCCGGGTCTGGCACCATCACCGCAGCCGCCGCGTCGCTGAAGGCCTGCATCAAGGTGTTGGCCAGCGTGCTTTTGCCGGCGCCGCTGCTGCCCAGCAACACCAGGGTCTGGCCGGGCTGCAACCAGGCCGCCAGGGCACCAGCGGCAGCCGGCCGGCGCAAATCCAGCGCCAGCGCCGGCATGTTCGGCGGCAGGATGTCAGCGGCCTGCGCCAGCCGCTGCGCGGCGAGCTCGGGCGCCACGGTGTCGGCCTTGCTCAGCAGCAGCACCGCCGCCACGCCCGCCAGGCGCACCAGCGCCAGGTAGCGCTCCAGCCGGCGCAGTTGAAAGTCGTGGTCCAACCCCATCACCAGCAGCGCGGTGTCGACATTGCTGACCAGCACCTGGCGCTGCGCCGCGCCACGGCCGTCCTTGGCGCGGCCATTGGCGGTGCGCCGGGCAATCTGGCTGTGCGGCAGCAGCCGGCAGGTGATCAGGCAGCCGCCGGTGGCATCAGCCCGGGCCAGCACCCAGTCACCCACCGCCAGCGCGTCGTCAGCGGCCGCCAGGTCATGGGCCAGCGCCGGGCTGCAGCGCGCCCGGTGCGCCGCATGGCCATCGTGCAGCAGCCAGTGCTCACGCTGCACCTCGATCAGGCGCATGGGCCGCGCCTGTGCATCGGCCACGCCGTGGGCCAACTGGCCGCGCATGGCCTCACCCAGCCCGATGGCCCGAAGGGCACTGAAATCTGTTTGAACGTCAGTCTGGAAACCGGCCAAGCCAGCGGCCGGGCAGTCGATCGTATCGATCATGTGGTCATCAACCCTGTTTGCCGATGGGCCCGGCCGCGTTGGGGCGGCCGGCCACATCGGCCAACGGCGTGGCCAGCGATTCAACGCGGGCCGCACCAGAACGCCGCAGCGCCAGCCAGGCGCGCTGCAGCACAAGTTCAGTGGGGTCGGGACGCGGGCGACGACGCTGCGGCGCTCGTCAAACCACCGGTGGACACCGGCTGGGGCTGGCTCGGAAGCAGGTTCCGGGCGGAGGGCGCCGCGTGGCGCCCGGGCGGCGCAGGATCAGCGCGCGCGTGCCGACAGGAGGGGGGTGTGGATTTGGGTCATGGCACGCTCCTTCAGGTCGGTCAATCGAGGGGCGGAGTTTGGCCTGCCGGTGCAGCACCGTCAATCCTCGATCGTGATGAACGCCACAGTCACGCCGCCGGCTGGTTGGCCGCCCTACCCTGACACTGCATAAAACAAGGGAAAACCCTATACTGCACCGCAACATGGTTCCGACCCGGATGCCATGACCTTGTTTGGAGTCAAGACCATGAGCAATTCATCGATGACTTTCGGCCGCCCTGCACGGCTGGTGATCCCCGCTGGCACGACCTGGCTGGCAGGCATCACCGCCACGCTGATCGACGGTTTGCGGCGCCTGGACCGCTGGCAGCTGAGCATGCAACACGCAGAGCCGCGAACTGCGGAAGAAGTGATGGCCTGGGCCGACCGCATCGAAAACACCGAGCCGGGCTTTGCTGCCGACCTGCGTTCGGCCGCGCTGCGGGCCGACGTCGAGACGAGCGTCGCCAAAAGGCCCTGAAGCCGCGCGCCGGCCCGAGCCGCCTGGCGCTGAAAAAGCGCTGACAAAGCGCTGGTGTGTCGCTGTTGTGGCGCTGTTGTGGCGCTGTTGTGGCGCTGGTGGGGCGATGTTGTATCGCTGGTGGGGTGCTGGTGGGGCGCTGTTGTGGTGCTGGCGGGGCGCCGATGTGTGACGATGTAGCGTGGACGAGGGTTTGCACTGCCAAGGCAGGGCTCGCACGCGGTATCGCCGCCGCTACGATGCCGTTTTTGGCATTTCGGCACCTTCGGGCGCCGGCAAGGTGGTGTTGTGGCAATCAGCGGCTGGAACTCATCAGCGCCTTTGGCGCCTGCTGCAACGGGTGATGCCCTGTCTGCTGGCCCGGCCAGCCGCCGGGCCTGGCTGGCCAGCGCCGCTGGCTGTGCCATGTCGCTGGGCGGGCTGGCTGGCTTGGGCGGTTGTGCCGGCATGGCCGGCCGCGGCGGCCATGCCACCGCCGGCCCGGGCCCGGTGCCGCCGACGGCCGCTGGGCATCCAGCGTCTGCCGAAGCGCCCACCGCACTCATCGCGCCCGATGCCCCGCCCGCGCTGCGGGTGCTGCCGTTTTCCACCACGCCACCGGGCGGATCGCCGGCCGGCTGGGCGCCTTACGCGATGCGGCGTGATTTGAAGCCCACCCGCTATGCCGTGGTGCGTGATGGTGACCGCCACGTGCTGCACGCCCGCGCGGCCTCGTCGGCCACCGGCCTGCGCTGTGCGGTCAACATCGACCCCACCACCACCGGCCACTTGCAGTTCAGCTGGCGGGTGCGCGAGGTACCGCTGCGTGCCGACGTGGCCGCCGCCGAGCATGACGACTGCCCCGCCAGGCTGGTGCTGGCGTTTGGTGGTGACGACACCCGGCTGCCGCTGCGCGACCGGCTGTTTTTCGAGCAGGTGGAGCTGTTCACCGGCCAGCGCCTGCCCTATGCCACGCTGATGTACGTGTGGGACGGCGGTCGCCACGCGGTGGAATCGGTGCACCGCAACCACCGCAGCAACCGCATCCAGTACCTGACGGTGGAATCCGGCCCGCAGCGTGCCGGCCATTGGCTGCACTATGAGCGCGACGTGGTGGCCGACTACCAGCGGGTGTTCGGCGAGGCGCCAGGGCCGGTCGTCGGCGTGGGCGTGCTGACCGATGCCGACGCGCTGAAGACCGAGCTCGAAGCCTGGTACGGCGACATCACGCTGATGCCGTGCCCGGCCCGGCTGGGCTCGGTGGCGCCATCGACACTGGCAGCCACAGGCTGACCGCCAGGCCCGGCGCGGCGTTGTGCAGGTGCAGCCGCCCGCCATGCGACTGGGCCACCAGCCGGCACAGGTACAGGCCCAGGCCCACGCCGCCGGCCGACCGGGTGCGGGCTGCATCGGGCCGATAAAAGGCCTCGCCCAGGTGCGGCAACTGGGCCTCGTCGACGCCCGGGCCGTGGTCGCGCACCGTCAGCTGCAGTTCGTCATCCACAATCGCCGTGGTCACGTCCACCGGGGTGCCCGCGCCGTGGCGCAAGGCGTTGTCCAGCAAGTTGCGCAGCAGCAGTTGCAGGCGGGCGCGGTCCAGCGCCAGCGTGGGCAGGCCGTCGGTCAGTGCCAGCCGCAGCGTGGCGCTGCGGTCGGCAAACTGCGCGGCCACCAGGTCGCGCACCAGCGCATTCAGGTCGGTGGGCTCACGCTGCAACACGGCGGCGCCAGCGGCCAGGCGTTCACTTTCCAGCAAGTCGCTGATCAGGTCACGCATCTGGCCCAGGTCGCGCAGCAGCGCGCTGCGCTCGGTGCCCTCGGCCAGCAGCTCGGCGTGCAGCCGGGCGCGGGTAAGCGGGCTGCGCAACTCATGGCTGATGGCCAGCAGCAGGCCGCGCTGGCCTTCCAGCATGCGCTGCAGGCTGGCGGCCATGGCATTGACCTGGCCGGCCAGCTCACCCAGCTCGTCACGCCGGCGCTGCGGGATCGGCGTTGCAAAATTGCCGCTGCCGTAGCGCAGCGTACCGGCGTGGATGTCTTCCAGCGGGCGCAGCAGCCGGCGCACGATGGCGTAGGCCGCCGCGGTCAGCGCCAACAGCCCGGCCAGCGTGAGCCAGCCAAAGGCCCGCGGCCGATCTTCCCAGCGCCAGTCGCCCAGGCCAAAGCGCAGGCGGTGGCCGTCTGCCGTGCTGCGCTCGAAGGCGCTGCGCCAGGCCGGGTCTTGCGGGCCGTGTTCGCTGCGCTGCGGGTGTGAATCCCACTGCACCCGTGGCCCGCTGATGCGGATGGCCACCGGCAGCCGCTGCACCAGGGCCTGCGCCCGGGCGATGCTGGGCGGGCTGCCGATCTCCCCCGCCAGGCGGTCAAGGTAGTCGGCCACCAGCGGGCGCGCCAGCTCACGCCAGCCGGTTGAAAACAGCTCACGCGTGCCGGCCACGAAGATCAAGGTGGTGCCCAGCGCCAGCGCCAGAAACATCAGCACCAGCCGGGCCTTCAGTGAGTGGCCCAGCGCGGTGCGCCAGCGGCGGTGCCAGCGGGGGGCATTCATGACACCACCTGCCGCGCCAGCGCCAGCGTGTAGCCGGCGTTGCGCAGGGTTTTGATGCCCTCCAGCGGCGCCAGCTTGCGGCGCACCCTGCTGACCAGCAAATCCACCGCGCGGGTGTACAGGTCGGCATCGCGGCCGCGCAGGCGGTTGAGGATCTCGTCGCGCGAAAACACCTTGTGCGGCTCACGCGCCAGCAGCAACAGCAGTTCGAATTCGGTGCCGGTCAGCGCCACCGGCGTGCCGTGGCGCAGCACCTCGCGGCGGTCGGTGTCGATCTGCAGGCCGTCGAACTGCAGCAGCGGGCCGGCAGCCATCGGCAAACCTGCAGCAGGCAATGCGGCCACCGCAACCGGGGGCCGCGCACGGCGCAAGATGGTTTGCAGCCGCGCCGCCAGCTCACGCGGCTCGAAGGGCTTGGGCAGGTAGTCGTCGGCACCCAGTTCCAGCCCGACCACCCGGTCGCTGAGCTCACCACGGGCGGTGAGCATCAACACCGGGATGTGGCTGGTCTGGCCGCTGGTCTGGCCGCTGGTTTGGCCGCTTGTTTGACGGATGCGGCGGCAGACCTCGAAGCCGTCCATCTCGGGCAGCATCACATCCAGGATCACCGCGTCGAAACCGCCGCCGGCCAGCAGCGCCAGGCCGTCGCTGGGCCGCAGCGCGGCCTGCAGCTCGAAGTCGAAGCGCCGCAGGTAGGCCGCCAGCGGCGCCGCCAGGTGCTCGTCGTCGTCGATCAACAAAACGCGGTGCATGGCCGGGATACTCGCACGAGACGGCCCGCCTGGCAGCCCGCCTGCCGGCTTGCCGCTGGGCAGGCCTGCCGCCGCGCCGGCCTGCCGCTGCGCCCGGGCGCGCCGGGCTCGCCAACCGCCGTCAGCCGCGGCTCCAGCCGCGCCGCTTCTGCAGGTAGTCACGCAGTTGCTGCTGCTGGCCGGGTTGCAGGCTGTCGAAGAAGTCGGCCATCGCCACCACCACTGCCGGCGCCTTGTCGCGCACCGCGCCGGTCTTGGCCTCCACCAGCGCCTGGGCGCGGGTGCGGTCGAACTGCGGGCCGGTCATCAGCGCTTGCAGCTCGGCGCGCGGGTTGTCGGCACCCGCCATCAGCGCGGCGCGCTGGTCTTTCAGGGCATCGGCCAGCACGCCGAGCTTGGCCTTTTGCGCGGCGTCCAGCGCCAGCTCACGGCCGGCCTTGTCGATCACCCGCTCGCGCAGCTGGGTGATGTCGGCGTCGGTCATCGGGCCGCGGTGCGCGCGGTGCGAGCAAGCAGCCAGGCCGCCAAGCAGGACGGTGACGGCGGTCAGGCCGATGAGGGTGCGTTTGATCCAGGGTTTCATGGGGGGGCTCGGTTGAACGGGGTTGAACAGGTGCCCATGGTCGCGTCCGGGCGGCCGGCTGTCCTGTCGGCGCGGTATCGGCGTGTATCGTTTGATGTCGACCGGGCGGCCGGCGCCCGGCCCAGGCAACACCGCCGGGCCCTGCCGCTGCCACGCCGGCGGCCCATCGTTATGCTGCGCGCGGTGACCTCCACCTCGGCAACTGCCACGCCATCCACCACGTCATCCACGCCCCCAGCGCACAGCCTGCCGCCGCAGCACGTGCCTGGCCCAGGCTGGCGGCTGGTTTACCAGGATGCCCACGTTCTGGTGGCCGACAAGCCCGCCGGCCTGCTGTGCGTGCCCGGGCGCGGGCCCGAGCGGGCGGATTGCCTGGCCAGCCGGGTGCAGGCCGAGTTTGCCGACGCGCTGATCGTGCACCGGCTGGACATGGCCACCTCGGGGCTGGTGCTGTTGGCCCGCGGCGTGGCGTGGCAACGGCAGTTGTCGATCGCCTTTGCCGCCCGGCAGGTGCACAAGCGCTACGAGGCGGTGGTGGGCGGGCTGCTGGTGGGTACCGGCGGCGCGCTGGCCGGCGAGATCAACCTGCCGCTGGCGGCAGACTGGCCGCAGCGCCCGCGGCAGAAGGTGGACCATGCCGCCGGCAAACCCTCACTGACCCGCTGGCGGGTGATCAGCCACGATGCGCTGCACCACACCACCCGGCTGGCGCTGGTGCCGGTGACCGGCCGCACGCACCAATTGCGCCTGCATCTGGCGGCCATCGGCCACCCGATCCTGGGCGATGCGCTGTATGCGCCGCCGGCGCTGGCCGCCGCCGCGCCGCGGCTGCTGCTGCACGCCTGTGAGCTGGCGCTGACGTTGGATGAGGCCACACTGGCCTGGCACAGCCCGGCGCCGTTTTGAGCGGCAGCGCCGGCAGCGCTGGCTGATCAGCGCGGCCGCCCCAGGCGATCAGCGCGGCGGCACCGGGCGATCAGCGCGATGGCACTGGCGCCGAGGCCACAGCGGCCGCCGCTGCCACCAGCGGCGCCCGCAGCCGCTGCGCAAAATCCACCGGCGCCACGTACTGCAGCACCCCGCGCTGGCCCGGCGCCACGGAGATGCTCAAACCCATCGCCGGGTACAGCAGCACCGATGCGCCACCGGGCTGGGCCAGCACCTCGGCCGGGGCACCAAAGCGCTGGCGCACATCGGCATCACTCAAACGCACGGTGGGCAAAAAGCTCAGCCCCACCAGCCGGGCGCGCCGGGCCTCGTCACGGTCAGCCGGCCGCAGCGTGAAGCGGCGCACGCCGCCTTCCATCGCCGCGGAGCCCAGCACCTGGCTGCGCCAGCGCGCCAACTGCGCGGCGGGCGGATCAAAGGCCAACACCAACCGGCCCGACACAAAACCCGCGGCAAACGGGTCGACCAGCGCCTCCAGGGTGGCCGGCTCACCCAGCCGCGCCACCAGCGCCACCTGCATCGCATCACCCAGCCGCAGCTCGGCATCGCCCAGCGTGTCTTGCCCCGGCAGCAGGCCGAACACCTGCGACTGGCCGTTGGGCAGCACCGTCACATGCCAGGGCAGGCCGGCCTCGGCCACCGGGCTGCCGGTGGGGCCGGTGGCCTCGCCCATGTGCAGCAGCGGCAGCGCAAAGGCCACCAGCAGCACGATCACACCGGCCGCCAAGGCGATCACCCAAGGTTTTGTCATCGGCGCGATTGTGAGCGGGCCAAGCCTGCGGGCGCCTGACAAACGCCCGCCACGCCGCCCTGAAGCGCCCCGCTACAAACCACAGTGAACCCGATGGTAGGCGCGCGCTTGCGCGCTTATGCTGCCAGCCCATGACCCCCACCGCCCCCGCCCAACACCTCTACATCGTCACCGGTTCGTCACGCGGCCTGGGCGCCGCGCTGGTGGCGCAACTGCTGCAACCCGGCCACACCGTGCTGGGCCTGGCCCGGCGCCAAAACGAGGCCCTGCAGGCCCAGGCCACCACCGCCGGCGCAACGCTCACCCAATGGCCGGTGGACCTGGCCGAGCCGCTGCCACCGGCCGAGCGCCTGGCGGCCTGGCTGGCCGGCTTTGACGGCACCACCATCGCCAGCGCCACCTTGATCAACAACGCCGGCCTGCTGAGCACACCCGCGGCGCTGGCCCAGGTGCCGCTGCTTGAATTGAGCCAGGCAATGCGCGCCGGGCTGGAGGCGGCGCTGCTGCTGACCGCCGGCTTTTTGGCCGCCACCACCGCCTGGCCGGGCGCGCGCCGTGTGCTCAACATCAGCTCGGGCCTGGGCCGCCGGGCGATGGCCGGCAGCGCCGCCTACTGCGCGGCCAAGGCCGGCATGGACCACTTCAGCCGCGCCGTGGCGCTGGAAGAAGCCACGCTGCCCAACGGCGCACGCATCGTGTCGATGGCGCCCGGCGTGATCGACACCGACATGCAGGCCCAGCTGCGCGGCGCCGATGCGGCAGCCTTCCCCGAACGCGAGCGCTTTGCCCAACTGCACGCCCAAGGCCAGCTGATGAGCCCGGCCGACTGCGCCCGGCAACTGCTGGCCCGGCTGGCGCGGGCGGATTTTGGGGCTGAGGTGGTTGCGGACATCCGCGAGTAAAACGGCCCGATAAAACTTGACCCATCAAAGGAACAAACCATGGCAACGTTACGCAATGGCAACAAATCCATCCTGCTGATCGTCGACGTGCAGGTGGGGGTGGTGAAGGCCGCCTGGGATGCCCCACGGGTGATCGGCAACATCGCCCGCGCAGCGGCGCGCGCCCGGGCACAGGCAGTGCCGGTGATCTGGGTGCAGCACGCCGATCACAACCTGGCCCACGGCAGCCCCGAGTGGCAGTGGGTGCCAGAACTGGTGCCCGCAGCGGGTGAGTTGCGCATCCACAAGCACTTCAACTCATCGTTTGAGCAGACCCCGCTGGACGCTGAACTGGCCCAACTGGGTGCCACCCACATCGTGCTGGCTGGGGCGGCCAGCAACTGGTGCATTCGGGCCACGGCCTATGGCGCCCTGGAGCGCGGTTATGACCTGACGCTGGTATCGGACGCCCACACCACCAACAGCATGCAGGCCGACAACGGCACCCTGATCGAAGCGGCCAGCATCGTGCAGGAGCTGAACATCGCCATGACCTGGCTGAGCTACCCGGGGCGGAAAAACGGCACCGCCAGCGCCGAGGCGATCAATTTTCTGGCATTGGGCTGAGGGAGCACGGCTTGCCAGTTCGCAGGTCGCTTCAGTGATTTGTAGGGCGCGGATCCAGCATGTAATGGTAGACCCACTCGTAGATCAGGTAGATAAACGGGTAAACCATGAGCACTGATCCCGCTGCGATAATCTCATCAAACGTTTTAGGCACATGTTTGAGCGCGCCAAACAATCCAGCAAGTATGCTCACCGTGTAAAAGCCGAGTTCGATGTAGGTCGTACCAGAGGCAAGCATAGCGATAACGCGGTGATCGGGATTGAACCACTTTTTTCGACCCAGGATGTCTCGCGGCAACTGATACAGCCGGTAGAGCGACATTGTCAAAATAATAGGCAAGAACAGCAGCGCGACAACCGTTATCATGTGCGGCCTACTCTTGCCTAGGGGCCAATGCCAGTGATGGTGCGCCTATAAGGCATATGAATCTCATGAAGTTCATCTCGAAACCGCAACCGGCGGCATCTGGCTCGATGAGGGCGAAAGGCGCATGAAATGACTTTCTCATGGTCTGAATCGATTGAAACCGTCGATTGGCAAGAGTTGGAGCAACTCTACCGGTTGGCGCCGCTGGGTGACAAAAGCGCCGAATTCCTGAAAACCGTGTTCACCAACAGCCGGTACCGCAGCTTTGTGCGGGACAACGGCAAACTGATTGCCGCCGGCCGGGCGCTGGCCGATGGCGCTGATGCGTCATACATCTGTGACGTGGCGGTGCTGCCCAGCCACCAAGGCTCGGGCATCGGCAAGGCGGTGGTCAATCGCCTGGTCGAATTGTCAGCGGGGCACAAAAAAATCATTCTGTACGCCGTGCCCGGCAAAGAGGGTTTCTACCGCAAGCTGGGGTTCCTGCGGATGTTGACCGCGATGGCGATTTTTGAAAACCCGCAGAAAGGGATTGAGCGCGGTCATCTCAGTGAAAGCTGATGTTGCTGAAAGGGCCCGTCAATATCTAGCCGTGCCTGCGCTCGCCAAGCTTGACACGCAGGCATTGTTGAACTGATGGGCACCACCCTCAAAGCCCAAGCGTTTGTAAAACGCCACGGTCGCATCAATTGATCGGCTCGGCAAAGTTGGGATGGCGAGATCGACCTGTTGCACTGCCTGCATTGGACTTGCTCCGGTTGACGAATTACTCATTCAATTGCCAAGGCGGCCCCGCGGTTCACTGACCCTCGGGCGGCTGCCAGAGTTCAACACGATTGCCTTCAGGATCTTGAACCCAGCCAAACTTGCCGTACGCCGACTCATCGACCTTGTCATCAACATCGCAGCCTTCCGCGCGTAGTTGCGCCAGCAGGGCGTGCAAATCTTCAACACGGTAATTGACCATGAAACTTGCCTGGCCGGGCGAAAAATAGGCCGTGTCGTCCTTGAATGCATTCCATTACACACAACTCACCCCGTCGCCCGAGTCACGCATGAAGCGCACGCCAGCGGCGAAATCCATGACGCGCTGCAGTCCGATCCAGATGGTTTTGACGCCGGGTTCACCGTCGCCC
>Ga0105046_10015153_pt1 | contig 11858 bp, 9 predicted proteins | sample MAT03_FD_78385 | JGI IMG/M metagenome (GOLD analysis project Ga0105046, IMG submission 78385) | Freshwater microbial communities from Lake Fryxell liftoff mats and glacier meltwater in Antarctica - MAT-03 (megahit assembly) | ecosystem: Environmental > Aquatic > Freshwater > Ice > Liftoff...
CACGGGCTCGCCGTAGGGTGAGTAGACCACGTACTGAAGCGGACTTCCATCAGACTTCGTGATCGCCACCACATCAGCACGCCAGTTCTGCACGTAGTAGCGGCGTTCTTCGAGGGTTCCATCGGCAGCGCCGGGCCGGCCGCCCCCGCCGTTGGCGTCACGACCGCGCAGGATCGCCGAGTCGATGTAGCTCGACCCCCCTCCGCCTCGGCCAGCATTTCCAGCCGCGTGATACACGAAGGACTCTCGTGGTGCCGACCCTGAATCCCAGAACGCGCCGACGATCCGCCAGCCTTGCACGCCGCCCGCAGGGCCGTCGTACATGTAGTAGTACCTCTCCGTTGAGCCGATCGTGCTGCTGGCGTCCTCATCGTACCGCCCCATGATCCTGTGGCCAAGCTCATTGCAATAGTAATCGGCGATGGGATCGGGTTTGGGATGAGGTCCCCCGCGTGTGCGCGTGGGGCTCGGTGCGCGTATCGTGAAGAATGCAGCAGTTGGCTTTGTACGAGCACCGGACCGCCGCGATTCTCTCGATTGGGGATGAACTGACCTTGGGTCAGTCACAGGACACGAACGCGCGGTGGTTGGCGAGCCGCCTGATGGCGGTGGGGATTGTGCCGGTTGAGATTGATACGGTCCCCGACGATCTGCGTCGGCACACGGCGGTGCTGCGGCGCTTGGCGACCGAGGTGGATCTGATCATCTCAACGGGCGGGCTTGGGCCGACGGCGGATGATCTGACTCGCGCGGCGTTGGCAGACGCGATGGGCGATGCGCTGGTGGAGGATCCGATCGCGTTGGCGCAGGTGGAGTCGTTCTACGCCGCGAGGGGGCGAGGGATGCCAGCACTGAATGCGGTGCAGGCGCAGCGGCCATCGCGCGGGGCGTGCCTCTCCAATCTTCATGGAACGGCGCCGGGGTTGCACGCCCGGATCGCACGTGGCGGCGGTGGTGGGGCTGGCGGAGGAGGTGGAGCTGGGGCGGAAGCGGGCCTGTGCGATGTCTTCTGCCTGCCCGGGCCGCCGAAGGAGATGGGGCCGATGTTCGAGTCGCACGTGCTGCCGCGGCTGAGGCCACGTGCGGGATGGTCGGTGCGGAGCCGGTTTCTGCACTGCTTCGGGATTGGCGAGTCGGACCTCGCCCAGCGGCTGGGCGGGCTGATGGATCGCGGGCGCAATCCGCTGGTGGGGACGACGGCATCGGGGGGCGTGGTGACGTGCCGCCTGAGGTTTGAGGGTGCCGCGACGCCGGACGAGGCCGAGGCGGCGCTGGATGTGGTTGAGAAGCAGGTGCGAGGAGTGGCGGCGGCACACATCTTCGCGGCGGGTGATGAGAAGTTACCGGGCGCAGTCGTGTCGGCGCTCAAGGGGCGCGCCGGAGCGCGAGCCGACACCTTCGGCGCGGTCGAGTCGTGCACGGCGGGGCTGCTGTCGGGCATGATCGGTGATGTGCCGGGATGCTCGGGCGTGTTCCTGGGTTCGCTCGTGACGTATGCGAACGAGGCGAAGGTCGCGCTCGCGGGTGTTGATCCGGCACTGCTCGGGCCGGGCGGCCCCGGCGCGGTCAGCGCGGAGACGGCGCTCGCGATGGCGCGGGGCGGGCTGGCGCGGCTGGGTGTTGACCATTGCCTGGCCATCACGGGGATAGCAGGCCCAGATGGCGGGACGGCCGAGAAGCCGGTGGGAACGGTCTTCATCGCGCGGGTGTCGAGGTCGACGCTGGACGCGCCCGAGCGCCGGGAAGAGGTGAGGCGGTTTTTGATCGCATCCGACCGCGGAACCGTGCGTGACTGGTCGGCCAAGAGCGCACTGATGATCCTGTGGCAGCACCTGAAGGGCATTCGGGGTGAAGAGGGCGGGAAGGTGCGGCTACTTCGGGAGGTTGCGTTGTCGGGACCGATGAAGTGAACATGGCGGCGAGATTTGTGGAGCGCGTGCATCTTTGCGGGTTGGGTGGCGGTATTGTGGTGGGACGTAGTAAGAAGTAGTGTGATGTGATGTCATGTCGAGCACGCGGACCACGACCATTCCGCCAAAGCTCGGAATGATCGTGGCACAGCAAGTGGCACGGCGTGTGCGCGGCAAGTGCACGGGAAGTGGTTGGCACAATGGACTGGAGTCAGGCCATGGGACGCAAGGGCTTCACGCTGATCGAGCTGCTGGTGGTGATCGCGATCATCGGGATTCTGGTGAGCCTGCTGCTACCATCGCTGGGCAAGGCTCGCGACGCCGGGCGGCAGATCAAGGATGCTTCCAACATCCGCAGCACGATCCAGGGGATGGTCATCTGGGCGACGACTCACGATGACAACTATCCACTGCCGAGCAGGCTTGACCGAGGCGACCAGACGATGGCGGTTGGGGGCCAGCCGTCGGGCGTGAAGGACAACACTGGGAACATTTTTTCGGTGATGGTGTACAACGGCTTTGTGCCGCCGGAGCTGCTCGTGTCGCCGGCGGAGGTCAACGCGCGGATCGTGAAGGACATCCGGTACGAGTACTCGTTTCCGAGCCTGGCCCGCGTGCCCGAAGCGGCGCTGTGGGATCCGGGGTTCGCAAGCTTTCCGGGCGAGAACGGCGCGAGCGGGACCGGCACGGGCCGGCGCGATGGCGGGCAGTTTGGCAATACGAGCTATGCGCACACGCCGCCGTTTGGTGATCGCGGCAGGTCGTGGAAGAGTACCTTTGACTCGCGCCAGGCGGTGCTCTGCAATCGTGGTCCGGCGTACGACGGGCTGCCGGGCACTTGGCGGCTGCGCGGCGGGCCAGCAGGGACCGAGTCACTCCGGCTCAAGATCTTCGGAGGCCCGCGGACCTGGGAGGGGAACGTCGGGTTCAATGACGGGCGCGTCTCGTTCCAGAACCGGCCGGACAATGAGTCGCTGCCGTACACCTATCGCCAGACGATCAACGGCTCGCGAACGCACGGCGACAACGTCTTCGTCAATGAAGACCCGATCGATGGTGCACCGATCGGGGATCAGTTCGTCGAGTTCGGCGAGAACGCGTTCATGCAGGTGTATGGAGACGTCTTCTACACGCAAAGCGGGGCAGCGATCACGCCGTACATCGATTGAGCATGTGGCGGTGAACAACGCAGCGCGAGATCGAGCGAGTCACGGCGCCTCGGGCTCTTCCGGTTCGAGTGGATTGAGCTCGTCGGCGAGCACGTTGGCCTGCGCAACGGCGGTGGCGGTGCGCTCGCGCATGGTCGCGAGCTCGGTTTCGAGCGCGGCCTGATCGGCCGCCGTGCGCGTGGGGTCCGGGGGCGAGGCCTGGTGGCGATGGTGCTTGAGCCAGAGCGCAGCATCGATGACACGCCGACGCACGGGCTCGATGGTCTCGCGCGCTTCCTTGAAGTCCTTGATCGCGGCGTCCGTGCGGGTTTGGAAGTCATCGAAGCGGTTGCGGGCCTGCTCGCGCAGCTCGTCGCTGGTGTACTGACGCAGGTCGCGCCGCCACTGGTCAAAGAGCTCCGATGCCACAAACTCGACGCGCTCGGCGTGGTTCCCCGCGTCGCGGATGCGGCCCTCGGTCGAGAGCAGCGCGCGCCGGGCATCCTCATACGAGTCAAAGTCGGTGCGGCGTGCCTGCACCGCCTGATCGGCGTCGGTCAACGCGGCGTCGGCGGTTGCCGCGGCCCGCTCGTGCATCTCCGCAGCGGTGCGCAGTGAGCGAGCGAGCATGGCCTCGCGCTGCCCGGCGAAGGCCTCGGCCAGCTTGGGATCTGATGCATTGCAGCCCGGACCGATGATCACAGACGAGAGCGCAAGTAAGACGAGAGCGCAACCGCCAAGGACGCGGCAAAGCGTGGCTTGTGCTGCGTGCGGAGTGGCGCGCTGAGCGGCATCTGTCGGTGCGGGCTTCAACGGCGTCTCCATCCAGTGAAGAGGCCCACCGCGCTGGCCGAGGCGCTGGGCAGCAGGCCCTTCACAAATGTCTCGCCCGAAGAAACGAGTGACAACGCCCACTGGTGGAAGTGGTCGAAGCGTTCGCCGGAGGCAACCCACTTCACCTCCATGAGTCCGGCGTACTGGAGGCCGACGAGCGCGGCGAAGAAAAAGCCGAGCCGGAAGGGAATGGGCGACGTCGTGGAGGACGCGGCAGTCGCCTGGGAGGTGCCTGATGTGTCAGCGCCGAAGCCCACGGCCGACGCCGCGCTCGCTGAGGACTTTGCAGGCTCGGAAGCGGTGGCACCCTTGAAGATGCCCAGCGCCATGAGCGCCGCGGCGAGAACGAGCAGCGCCTTCGCCCAAAGAGGGCTGGCGCGTCGAGCGGGAGCAGCGTGCTGAGGTTGGGGTGATTCGTTGGTCATGGGGAGATGGTGCCAGCCCCCGAGCCACGCCCGTGAATCGGCTGGCGTGCCCGGCTACGGAACAGCGAGGCGGCTAACGAACGCAGCGATAGATGAAGACCGGCGGGATGTTCCGCCACACCATGCGCGTGGGCTCGACCGTCGTGAAGTGGGTCTCAAGCATTCGCCGGAGCGCCTTCGCGGTCGGCAGGCCGTCGGCGTGGTACGTGACCTGCGTCATGTATGCGCCCGGCTTCAGGGCGCTCGCGACGGCCCCGCACAGCTTGTTCTGCAGCTCGCGGTTGAAGAGCATCAGCGGAAGTACCGAGACCACGCCATCAAGCTGGTTGATGCCGAGCTGGCGGCAGTGCTGCTTGATGTTGGCGGCGTCGTCCACGATCACCTGCACGCCCGGCACGTTCTGCCGGAGCACATCTGCGAGGTTGGGCGAAAGCTCAACCGCGAAGAACTTGCACGCGGGCGGGATGTACTGCTTGATGATCTCGGTAACGGCACCCGTGCCCGCTCCCAGCTCGGCGAAGGACGACGCCTTCTCAAGCCCGATGTCACGGATCAACGCCCTTGCCACATGGGGCGAGCACGTGAAGCACGCGCCAATCTGCTTGGGGCTGCGAAGAAACTCCCGAAAGAAGGCCAGGGAGTGACGCTTGGGCTTTGGGCTGGTGACGATTCGTGGCGCCATGAGATCATCCACAGTGCGGGTGGGACAAAGGTGGAGCGTAGCGGAGTCGCGCGCCCGTTGCGCGGTCCCGTGCGTCTCCTGTTGTTTGGACTTTGCTTTGCTCACATGCTGTCCAGTCAATCCCTAGGGAACGTACTGTGGGGCACTGTCGCTACATTGACCCAAGTCAGGCGATGTCCCTGTTGGGCGTGGCTGATGCGGGGTGGCGGGAGCGAGCCAGAGGCTCCCGATGGTGGGAAGGAACTTGTATGGGTCGCGGCTTGGGCATCCGTGCGCTGGTGACGTTGATGGTCGTGACGCCGCTGGTGTTGGCGGTGGCACTCATGCTCGGTTTGCTCGTCGTGACGAGCCGAAGCATCGCCGAAGGACTCGGTAGTGAGGTCGTGGCCAACGCGACCAGCGACATCAGCGCAGAGACCGAGCGATATCTGGCCTCTGCCATCAGGACCAGCGAGCTCTACGCAAGGCGCGTCGAGCGCGGCACACTTCCGACGAGCGGCCTGCAGGCGTGGGAGCTCTCGATGCTCGACGACATCGTCGTCAGCAAACGCGTGGACTCCATTTGCTTCGCAAACATGCAGGGAGAGACGACGTGGATCCTGCGGGGCGTCGGCGGCCGGCTTGAGGTCGGGCGGGTGGCCGGGCCGGGACCTGATCAAGCCGTTGAGTTTGAGATCTCGCCCGCGGGCGTCGTCGGCAAGGAGCCGCTGCGCCAGCATCAGTTCATCGCGAGCGAGCGGCCCTGGTGGACGGGGGCGAAGGCTTCCCCCGTGCCGCTCTGGACGCCCGTCTACTTCTGGTTTGGTGAACAGGGAGGCGCGATCTCGACAGGCACCGGCTACACGCGCGCGATCACGGGTCCCGATGGAAAGCCCGCCGGCGCGCTCGTGATTGATGTCACGCTCGAGGCACTCAGCAAGTTTCTCAAGACGCTGCCCGTTGCGGACAAGGGCGAGGTCTACATCGTTGACCGCGAGGGCCTGATCGTCGCCGCATCGCACGGCGCCGTGGTGTCGAAGGCCGGCGAGCGACTGGCGCTAGAGGACAGCGATGGACCCATGGCCCACGCGGTCTCGGCGCACCTCGGGCCGCCGAGCGCATGGACCGGGCGGCCGCCGCCGCCACGAGCGCGGATCGGCGGCGAGTGGGCCCGCGTTCAGACGGTGCGCATCGCGCCCGAGCCGGGCATCGAGTGGCTTGCAGTGGTGGTGCTCCCCGAGGCGGCCTTCATGGCCGATGCCCAATCGGTCCAGCGCCGCGCGCTCGTGGCAGCGCTCTTCACGATGGCCGGCGCCGCGGCCCTGGGCTGGATCGTGAGCCGCAGACTCGCAAGGCCCGTGCAGGCCCTCTCGGCCCATGTTCGCAAGATCGGCGCGGGCGACTTCTCTTCACGCATCGAGCTCAAAGCGGCCCGCGAGTTTGAAACCCTCTCGGCCGAGCTCAACAAGATGTCCGGAGGTTTGCGCCAGAGGCTCGAACTCGAGCGCGCCCTCGAGGTTGCTCAGGAAGTGCAGCAGAGCCTCCTCCCCGAGCACGATCCTGACCTCACACGCCTCGACGTTGTGGGCCGGGCTCGATACTGCGACAGCACCGGAGGCGACTACTACGACTTCATCGACGTGCGTGGCACCATCCACGGCGGCACACTGATTGCCCTCGGCGATGTCATGGGCCACGGCATCGGCTCCGCGCTGCTCATGGCAACCGCCCGCGCCGCCCTTCGCGCCTACGCGGAAGAGGGCCACCCCCTCGCAACGCTCCTTGATCGCGTGAACAGAGTGCTCGCGGCGGACGCGCGCCACGGGCGCTTCATGACGCTCGAGATCGCACTCATCGATCCCTCAGCGGGCACCATTCGCTGGGCCAGCGCGGGGCACGATCCCATCATGGTCTACCACCCCACGCGCGATGAGTTCGAAGAGCTGGGCACCGAGGACATCCCACTCGGGATCGACCGCGACTGGAAGTACCGCGAGCACTCAATCGCCGGCCTCGGGCCCGACACCGTGCTGCTCATGGGCACAGACGGAATCTGGGAAACTCGCAACACCGACAAGGAGTTCTACGGCAAGGAGCGAATGAAGAACCTCATCCGCAAGCACCGCAGCGGCACCGCAAACGACCTGGCAGTCGCGATGGAGGCAGACGTCAAGACTTTCCGAGGCAGCGCCGAGAAGCTCGACGATCTCACGTACGTCGCGATCAAGATTAAGCCCGAGCCGCGCGACAAGTCCGTGCCGCTGGCGATGGCGGCGGCCAGCCCCGAGATTTGAGCCCGTCGCGAGCATCCCAAGCTCATGGCTCGTTTGGTTGGGGTCTGGCGGGTGTCGGTAACGGTATAGAATGGTTTGCGACCCCGCTTCGCGGCGTTTGCCAGCGGCTTTCGGCGAAGGCGGACTGCGGCGAACGCGGCCGCAGGGGGCGACTTGATGCACGCTCGGCGAGGATGTGCTATTCTCCATCCCGCCAGATGGCCCGGGTGCCCCGATGGGGCGGCTCGTTCATCTTGCGAGCGTTCTTCAAGAGAGGGCTTGGCTCCCAGACTGATGGGGCCGGGTTCGATTTGATCGGCAGCGACTGGGTCTGAACTGGGCTTAGCCCGGGCATCGATATCGGCACTGGTGCTTCCGGCCCGTGCGTGCAGACGAGTGTTAGTGGCGTGGCGAACGTTGAATCCCCGGGCCGTTGTGCGGCCCCGCAGCAGGAGTCTCCCGTGCATCCGCTTACCAAGATCTTTGTGCTCGTCTCTTCCGTGCTCGCCCTCCTCCTCTCGGCCCTGACCGTCTCTTACGCGGTCAACACCGACAAGGTCCTCGCGGACTACCGCAACGCCCTCGCCCGCGAGAGCGCGGCGATCGCGAGCTCCGCCGCGGGTGCCTCGCAGTCCGCGTCCAAGGAGCAGCGCCTCACCGCTCAGATCGAGCAGCTCGAACGCGACAACGCCTCCTCCTCCGCACAGGTTCGCACGCTCCAGGCCGAGCGCGCCACGCTCCTCACCGAGCGAAACAAGTCCGAGCTCGCCCGCCAGGGCATCGAGGGCAAGATCGCCGAGCTCGGCGAGACCGCCAGCACCCAGGCCACCATCATCGACAGCTATCGCAAGGAGACCACCACCCTGCGGTCCAACGAGCTCTCCTTCCGCCAGCGCAGCCTCGAGATGGAGGATCGCCTCAGCGATCTCGAGTCCCAGCGCGAGGTCCTTGAGCAGAACTACCGCGCCCTCCAGGAAGAACTCGCCGCCATCAAGCAGACCTCCGCCCAGCAGCTCGCTGGCGGCGGCGCAGCCTCAGGCCTGTCGAGCGGCGTCGACGCCCCGGTCATCTACACCGGCCCCATGATCCAGGGCCGCGTTGAAGAAGTGATGGTCCACCCCGCCACCGGCCGCAACATCGTCAAGATCTCCGTCGGCAGCAACGACCGCGTGCTGAACGGCATGAAGTTCCTCGTCGTCCGCGACGGCCGCTGGGCTGGCAACCTCACGGTCCAGCAGACCGACATGCAGTGGTCCATCGGCAGGCAGGGCCTGGGCGACATCCGCGTGGGCGACATGGTCCAGAGCAGCTCGATGTAATGGCCACGAAATAGCCGCCGCGGCCGCGAAACCTTCGCCCCGCGTGAACAACTAAACCGACAGCGGCGACAGCGGCGACAGAGAAGACAGAGACGACAGAGCCGACACGGATCACAGGGAGTAGCTCGATGAGCCAGTTTGGAATGCAGAACGCCGCCGGAGCCCGCCGCCGCTCCAGCTCGCCCGACGTCTACTCAGTGCTGGCCATCGTCTCGACGGTCGCCCTGCTCGTGGCCGTCATCGTCATGTTCGGAGCCGCATCCAAGGTCGGCCCAGGCGGCAGCGCCATGGCGATCCAGGGCGACACCATCCAGTTGTCAGGCCAGAAGTAGCCGCCAAGCCCGCCGCGGCCACGCCAAGCATCAAGCGCACCTCGGGAAGGCTTGACAAACGCTGCGGCAAGCCTAAATTTCCCTCCGCGATGGACTCGACCCCCATCGCCGCAGATTGGCAACCAGCCGGACTCAAGCCGGCAGCCTCAAGTCAGCACTCAACGCCAAGACAAACCCGTCAAACGGATTGTCAAGGCCCTAAGGGGTGGTAGCTCAATTGGTTAGAGCACCGGACTGTCGATCCGGATGTTGCGGGTTCGAGTCCCGTCCGCCTCGTTCGAAGACACCCTGCCATGCGGCAGGGTGTTTTGTCTTTTGGAATGAACGGGCACAACCGCCCATCGAGAACCCCACGGGCCGTCGGGGCCAGCCGCGCGCGTCTGGCCATTACCTCGGGCCTTGCAAGGCGGAACAGCGTTCGACTGCTGGCTGCCTCCGCTTGGGCGAAGCGCTCGGACAGTGGGCGCGATTGCCAGGGCCAGGCCCGCCGGCATGAATTCTGCCACCTTGGACCGCGCCCGTGCGCAAAGATCGCGACCTTGGACGCGATTGTGTTGCCTCCCGACATCGCGGCGGTATCGTGCGGTCGTGCGCGAGGTGTTGGGCTTGGTTGGTGGGTCTTCTCGCCTACCCTTGCCCCTTGCGATTGACCTGGTTACTGATTTGCCAAGGAGTTTGACGATGGAAACCACGCTCATCATACTGAAGCCCGATGCCGTTCAGCGGGGCCTCACGGGAAAGATCATCTCGCGCTTCGAGGACAAGGGCCTGCAGGTCGTCGGCGCCAAGCTGACCAAGATCAGCCCGCAGCTGGCCGCGACGCACTATGAAGCCCACAAGGAGCGCGGCTTCTACGCCGGACTCGTGAAGTTCATGACCTCGAGCCCCGTGCTCGTCCTCGCGCTCCGCGGCAACGACGCCATCACGATCGCCCGCAACATGATGGGCGCGACCTTCGGCTCCAAGGCCGCCCCCGGCACCATCCGCGGCGACTTTGGCGTCTCCAACTCCTTCAACCTCATCCACGGCAGCGACAGTCCCGAGGCCGCGACCCGCGAGCTCGGCCTTTTCTTCGCGCCCGGCGAGGTCCAGGAGTGGAACCGCAGCGCCGACGCATGGATCTACGACATGGCCGGCGGCAAGATCGAGTAACACAGTGGCCAGCACACGGTCGCCAGCGACCCGGCTTGCCAATGATCCATCATGGCAACCGCATCGAGCATGTCTGTCCCCACTCCGACCGGTGACTCATCCGCAGCGAAAGACGCCGCACGCGCGGCAGGCGCGAGTGGTAGTGGGGGTGGTGGGGGTGGCGGGAGTGGTGGGAGTGGCAGGGTTAGTGGGAGTGGCGTAAGTGGTGGGGAGTCGCGCGTGATTGAGACCAAGCCATTGGACACCGCGTCGGGTGGAAGTGGGCTGCGCATGAAGCCCGGCTGCGAGTGGAGCGCGGTCGCGCGGGCGCTGCGTGCCGCCGCCCCCGAAGCCTTCTCGAGCGATGGCGCGCTGCTGAACCTCACCGGCACGGAGAGCGCTCAGAAGCCCGGCGGTGGCGGGGGGAGTTGGGGCCGCCCCGGTTCGCCGCAGGCGATCTCTTCGCCGGTGGATGGAACGCCGCTGGGCACCCTGCCGATGCTCGACGCCGCCGCGGCGATCAAGGCCGTGCACGCCGCGGCCCATGAGGCGCCGGTCTGGTCCCGTACGCCGCTGGCCGAGCGCGTCGCGCGCGTTCTCGCCACGCTCGACGGCATGCGCAAGCATCGCGACGTGCTCGTCAAGAGCCTGATGTGGGAGATCGGCAAGCCCGAGCCCCTCGCCGCGTCGGACGTTGATCGCTGCATCGACGGCGTCGCGTGGTACGCCGAGAACATTGAGCCAATGATGCGAGGCCGCACGCCGCTGGGCTTGGTGAGCAACATCGCGTCGTGGAACTATCCGCTCAGCGTGCTGGTGCACGCCGTGCTGGTGCAAGCGATGGTGGGCAACAGCGTGATCGCCAAGACACCCACAGATGGCGGCGGACTCGCCATCGGCGTCTGCGCCGCGATCGCGCGCCGCAGCGGCGTGCCGATCTCGCTCGTGAGCGGACCCGGCGGGCCGCTCTCGAAGGCGCTGATCCGGCACGAACTCATCGACTGCATCAGCTTCGTCGGCGGCCGCGCAACAGGGCGCGACATCGCGCTGAACCTCGTCGATACAAGCAAGCGCTTCATGCTGGAGATGGAGGGCGTGAACGCGTGGGGCGTCTGGGATTTCTCTCAGTGGGACCTGCTCGCAGGACTCTTGCGCAAGGGATACGAGTACGCCAAGCAGCGATGCACGGCCTACCCAAGGTTCGTCGTGCAGCGCCGGCTCCTGCCGCAGTTCATGGACACTTACCTGAGCGTCGTGAAGAGCCTGCGCTTCGGCAATCCCTTCGCAGTCGCGCACGATGATGACGCGCTGCCAGCGCTGGAGTTCGGGCCGCTGATCAATGCGAAGAAAGTCAAGGAACTCCGCGGCATGTGGGACGAGGCGCTCGTGGGCGGCGCGATGCCAATCTACGAGGGCGAACTCTCATCCGGCCGCTTCATCGCAGGGCAGGACACCAGCGCATACATGGCGCCAGCCTGCCTGCTGAGCCTCCCGCGCAGCAGCCGCCTCTACCACGGCGAACCATTCGGACCGCTCGACTCAATCATTGTCATCGACAGCGTCGAGCAGATGGTCGCCGAAATGAACGTGAGCAACGGCAACCTGGTGGCCTCCATCGCAACCGACGACGCCGCCCTCGCCGACCGCATGAAGAGCGAACTGCGAGCCTTCAAGGTCGGCCACAACGCGGTGCGATCAAGAGGCGATCGCCAAGAGCCTTTCGGCGGCATGGGCCAAAGCTGGAAGGGCTGCTTCGTCGGCGGCAAACACCTTGTCCACGCGGTCACCCGCGGCGAGGGAGACGACCGACTCGCGGGGAACTTCC
>Ga0105046_10015154_pt1 | contig 11858 bp, 12 predicted proteins | sample MAT03_FD_78385 | JGI IMG/M metagenome (GOLD analysis project Ga0105046, IMG submission 78385) | Freshwater microbial communities from Lake Fryxell liftoff mats and glacier meltwater in Antarctica - MAT-03 (megahit assembly) | ecosystem: Environmental > Aquatic > Freshwater > Ice > Liftoff...
AGCCCGGCGAAGAACGCGGGCACGGCCGCAAAGAGAAATGCCGGCAGCACCCACGCGCCGATGCCCGGCACGTTCCGCTGGATCATGAATGGAATGACGTTGATGCCGGCACCGACCATCGAGGCGATGCCGGTGGCCGTCAGGGCGACCAGGCCCATGTCACGGGCAAGGCCCGGTCGGCCGGCGGATCGGGGAGGCGCGGTCTCGGTTGTCATCGCACGACAGTCTACGCACGCGGCTGAGTTCGTGCCGCAGCAGTCGTACGCGCTCAGCGCCGGTCCGTGTCCTCGCGTGCGCGGACCGGCACCGCGTCAGGCGCAGCGGCGCCGGCACCGGCACCGATACCGACACCACCGTTGGCGCGCGAGAAGCTTTCGGTCATCGCCTGCGTCAGGAAGCGCTGTCCCTCACCGATCCGTTCGACTTCGAGGGCCACGGCGTCGACGGCGCTTTCCATCCGGTTCATGCGCTCATGCATCGCCGCCGCATCGACCGCTTCCCGTCGCGAAGGCCCGCGGTTCGGTGCGAACAGGCGGCGGGCAAGGTTGATCGCGAAGGGCATCAACAGCGCGAAGCCGAAGATGATGACGAGGTTCCCGCTGAAGTCGAACGACCGTCCACCCGAGCCGCGTCCGCTCGCGCCGGTGGACGACTCCGATCGCGCCGGCGCGTTCGCGAGCTGCGCGGAGTTCGATGCGATGTCCTTCTCGATCTGCACCAGTCGCTCGTCCAGTACGCGCAGGCGATCCTGAAGGCCGGGACGTTCTGATGCCTGTGTCTCGTCGCTCCGGAGCTGATCCGCGACCTCGTCGCGGCGCTCCTGGACCGATTCCAGCTGGTTGCTCAACGCGTCGCGTCGCGCCCGCAGGAACGCGGCCCGCTCTGCCGGGATCGGACCCGTCGGCGCAGGTGATGCCTGGCCGACCTCCGCGAGTGGCCCGCCGGGAATCGGCGACTCCGGCGGTGCGGGAATGGCGGGCAGTTGAACGTCTGGAGCAGAAGATTGCGGCATGGTTCAGATACGCTCACCGATCGGGGTGGGTTTCGCCAGTCCGCGCGGCAGACGCGAGACCTTGCCGGCTGTGAATCGTCCATCCCGCATGGCATCGCACCCTGGTCGCGGCCGCCGCTGCGGCTTCACACTGCTCGAGCTGCTGGTGGTCCTCGTGCTGCTCGGGCTGTCTGCAGCCGTGATCCTCCCGTCGATCCGGTTGCCGTTTCGCAGCGCAGAGCGCTCACCGATCGAGCGGGCGCGGGCGGTGGCCGTCCGTCGCGGCGAGTCGGTCCGGCTGACGATCGGCGACACAGGTGTGTGGTCGGTCGCGGGAACTGCCGACACTGCCGGAGTGATCCTGCTCGCCGGAACGGGTGGCCTCGCATCCGGAGCCGGCGCGGCGCGATCAGTGGTGATCTCCGCGCTCGGGCTCTGCATGCCCGAGGGCCCAGCTGCTCGCGGCACACCGCCGTGGGATCCTGCCCGCTGCAGTCCGACGCGCTGATCCATGGGAATAGATGACGCTTCTCGAATCGATCGTTGCGCTCGTGATTCTCGGCCTGGCGGCCGTCGGTTTCCTGGAGCTCTTCCAGCGCGCCAGTGTCGCCACGCGCGACACGGCGAGCTGGTCGCGCGCGGTAGCGGCCGCAGAGCTCTCCATGGAAGGCGCGGTGATCACGACAGAGCCGTCGCGCGACACCGTTGACGGACTCGACAGGCGTGTCGAGGTACGACCCTGGTCGAACGGGTTGCGCGAGATCGTCGTCTCGGTCAACCTGTCGCCGGCCTCGGGCGCGAGCGTCGTGCTGCACCGGCTGGTCGCGGCACCGTGACATCGCGACGTGGCTTCACGCTGCTGGAAGTGATGATCGCGCTGCTGATCGGCAGCGTCGTCGTGCTGCTCGGGTATGGCACACTGGGCGCTGGCATCGACATCGAAGCACGGGTCGCCGCCGCGCGTGACGTGGATGCGTCGACGACTGCCTTTCGCGCGATGCTCACGGATGCGCTGCGGCATGCCGTCAGCGGCGATGGCTCTGCGTCCGGTGGACTGCCCATCGCGACCACCGGCACCGGAAAGACATTGCGACTCTCGTTCCTGTCGCGTGGTGTGACGCACCCCCTCGGTGGCAGCGACATCTGGCAGATCGACCTCGGCGCCGACTCCACGGGCGTCACACTCGATGCGCGCCCCGCGAACGTGGCGCAGACGGCACTGCACCTGACCGCGCGCGGTGCACGGGCGTTCACCGTGCGCTTTCGTGGGCGCGATGACGCGGCGTGGCGCGATGCGTGGAACGACCCGACACGCCTGCCGGCTGCGGTGGAAGTGCGCTTCCTGGACGCGGCTGGACATGACGCGAGCGCGGCACTGGTTGCGCGAACGTCGCCGCTGAGCGGTACATGAGACACACCATGCGACGCACGGATACGCGACGTTCGCGCACCAGCATGCCGGCTCGCGAGTCGTCGCGCCGACGTGGCGTCGCGCTGATGCTCGTGCTCTGGATCATCGTGATCCTCGGTGGCATTGCCGCAGCCGTCACCGCCGGGACGCGCACGACGGGCGACATCACGGCCAATGCGCGCGCGCGCGTCATCGCACGGTACGCCGCCGAGAGCGGGATCGTCGCTGCCGTTGCTGCGGCACAGCAGCAGATGGAGTCGGCTGGCGAGGATGTCGTGATGCGCAGGCTGGTGCTGAACGACCCGGCACGACTGCTCCGCGATGTGACGGGCTTCGAGCTTGGCGCGGCCAGTGTCAGCGTGGTGATGGTCGATGCGAGTGCGCGAATCGACGTCAACGCTGCGCCCGAAGCCGTGCTGGCGACGCTGTTCGCCCGCGCCGGACATGGTGCCGAGGCAGCGACCGCGGCGCGAGCCATTCGGCGTCACATCGACTCATTGCCGGGGCAGGCGCAGCTGCTCCAGTCGCTGGACGAGGTGGGCCGGCTCGCCGATGTCGGTGCGCCGCTGATCCGAGCCGTGGCACCGTGGCTGACGGTGGACGGTGACGGGCAGGTGAATCGCGCCACGGCTGATCCAGTTGTAATTGCGGTCGCGCGCGGCAGCCTGATCGACGAGCCCTCGCGGATTCTGTTCATCGCGCGCGGCTGGCAGCGCGGCCACCCGCTGACGCACGAGGTGCAGGCGGTATATGCGGTGCAGGGCAACCAGCTGGCATTCGTGCGCTGGCGGGAGCGTGACCTGTGAGCCGACGCGTTGCAGGCATCGAGATCGGCGCCGATCGTCTGCGCCTGGTCGTGCGGTCCGGCCGGTCGGCGCCTCGAACGTACGACGTGCCGTTCAGGCTCGACGCGATCGACGAGGCGGTCGCGCAGCTCGCGGCACTCGCCGGTGACGTGCACGCGATCGGTGTTGCGATCGGCATGGCACATCTGCATGTGAAGCAGGTGACGCTCCCGCCCGTCCCGCATGACGCGCGACGGCAGATGCTGACCGTGGAGCCCGAGCGCTGGTTCGCGATGGCGCCGGACACCGTCGCCGCGATCTGCCTGACCGATGCTGGCGAACTCGCCTTCGCGGCCGACGGTGCGCTGGTGGATGCCTGCGTGCGTGCGCTCGCCACCTGGGCCACGGTGCAGCGCATCGACGCGGCGCCGCTCGCCGTGCTGCGAGCGGTGCAGGGCAGCGCGACCCGGACGCTCACGGTATCGATCGAGGCCGGCGCGAACGAGTTCGGGATCGTCGGGATCGTCGATGGACAGCTTCGATCGGCACGCCGTGTCCGAACCGTCGATGCGGACTTCCGCCCCGCGCCGCAGCCACTCGTGGAGTCCGTCGACCCGGTGTACAACGTGGCACTCGGCGCAGCGATGTCACTGGACGGTGAGCTGGCGACGATGCTGCTCACGCCGACGCTGGAGCGCCGATTCGTTGCCGCAGCGCAGCGGCGCGTGGCATGGTGGCTCGCGGCCGCGTCGGTCGCGGTCGGCACGCTGGTCTGGGCGGCAGGCAGATCGCGCGTCGCGGTCCTGGATGCGCTCGAGGCCGAGCTGGTGACGGCGCGCGCTGGCGCCATTGAAGGCAGCGGGCTGGCGCTGCGCGCACTGTCCATCGACCGGGAGATGGCAGCCATCGACAGCACGCTGGCCACGCGCGCCGACATCCAGGGTGCGTTCGCGGCGCTTGGGGCACGGCTGCCGCTGACGGCCGTCGCGCAGCGCGTTCGCGTCGTCGGTGCCGACTGGCAGGTGGAAGGGAATGCATCGAACGCGTCGCAGGTGCTCGCGGCACTGGCTGCCGAGCCGCAGTTCGCACGTGTGCGCTTCCTCGCGCCCAGCAACAGGTTCCGCGACGGGACCGAAGACCGGGAGACCTTTGCCATTGCCTTCGCGATCCGCTGAGGGCATCGCGGCCCGTGATCGCCGCACCCTGCAGCTCGGTGCGGTCGCCGTGACGTGCGTGCTGCTGCTGCGCGCGGCGATTCCATTCGTGCACGGGTGGTCGGAGCGTGAGTCGCTCATTGCGGCACGACGTGACGAGCTCGCGCGACTGGCTGGCGTGACGGCCGCTGCGCCGATGCTTCGCGAGGCGGTGTCGGTGCGCACCGCGCGCGCAGAGGGGTTCGCACAACGCCCCGTCGAAGCGGCGACGGCGGCACTTGCAGCCGGTGTCTTGCAGGGCATCATGCAGCGCGACGCCGATGGAAGCCAGATGAGCGTCAGCGAGCTGAATGTCTCCGGCGAACCCGACTCCGCTGCCGTGACGGTACCGGCGCTGCCCGCGACGCTGATTGCGCTCGGCGATGTGTTCGGCGTCGCCGACCTGATCGACCGCGTGCAGCACGGCAGCGCGTTGCTCGAGATCCGCGAGCTCACGGTGCAGGTGAATCCTGCCCGTCGTGCCGATGGCGGTGGCGAACTGCTGCAGGTCACGCTCGTCGTGCGCGCACCCTTCGTGACACCATGACGCGCGCCACCATGCGCATCATCGCGCTGCAAGCCGTCACCGCAGGGGCCGTGACGCTTTCCGGTGCGCTGCTCGCGTTTCCGTCGCACCAGAGCATCGTGCCGCTCGCGCTCGCGTTACCCGCGCTGCCGGCAGAAACTCCGGCGATGCCAGCCAACACCGCTGCACTCACCGACAGCATCGTGAACTCGAACATCTTCTCACTCCAGCGTCAGGCACCGGAGGAGCGGACCTTCTCCGCCGCACCGGCCGATTCGGTGGTCGGGGATGCACCGCCTGCGTCGTACGCCGCCGATGCCGAGATGGGCGACACGCTCTCGCAGGTGCGCACGGATCGTGTCCCTGCGCTCTTCGGCATCATCGACGGACCTGCTGGTCGTGCCGCTCTCCTGCGTCTGGATGCTGCGGCCACGGGTGCGCGGCTGTTCCACGCCGGTGAAGGGACTGCCGGTCTGACGGTCCGCAGCATCGGTGCCGACCGCGTCGTGCTGAACAGTGCGTCCGGTCCTGTCGTCGTCACGCTGCCCACACGAGATATCGTGCCATGATGCGATCATTGTCGAGGTATGCCGTGCTGGTCTTCGCGCTCTGCTGCAGCATGCCGGTACAGGCGCAATCAGGACTTCAGGGACCGGCGAGCACTCTGCGCTTCGCCAACGCCAGGCTGGAGGACGTGATCGTGGCGATCGGCCAGATGCTCGGCCTGACCATCGTCACGACCGATGCGCCGGACAAGCGCGTCACGCTCACCACGGCCACACCTGTACGCGCTGCGGAACTCGGCAGCATCCTCGAATCGCTCCTCGAGTCGCACGGGCTCGTGATGGTACGCAACGGCACGGTGGCCCAGGTGGTGCCGGCCTCGCAACTCCCCATGGGCAGCCAGCTGGGCGTGGGCCTCGAGCTGCCGGATCCGGTCCCGGTCGGCGTGATTTCCCGACTCGCACCGCTGCAGCACATCCGCGCCGGGGAGGCCGTGGCCGCGTTGCGACCGATCGCTGGTCCGAACGCGCGCATCGAGGCGGCGGCCCGGTCGAACTCGGTCCTGATCACCGACCGCGGCACGAACGTGGCGCGGTATCTCGAACTGCTGCGTCGCCTCGACGTGCCGGCACAGGGTGAGGACGGCCTGCGGACGTACGTCATCAAGCTGCGCTACGCGTCGTCCGACGACCTGGCCGGTGTGCTGGGGCAACTCTACGGCGCAACGGTCGGCTCGGCACGACGCTCGTCGCTCGACGATGCCTCGCTCTCACGCAACGTGGGTGCATTCCGCGAGCGCGAGGCGGACACGATGCGTCAGCGCCGTGACCTCCAGCCACCCGCAGCAGTTGCGGCCCCGTCGGTCATGCGTGACAGCACGAGGAGCCAGGGCGGCATGAATGGCCAGACCACCGTCGTCTCGAGCCCGCCCAGCAACTCGCTCGTGATCCGCACGGCGCCGTCCAACATTGCGTTGCTGCGCGAGACGATCGACTCGCTCGACCGTCGCCCGGTGCAGGTGCTGATGGAGGTGACGGTCGCTGAAGTGGTCCTCGGGCGCGGAACAGAATTCGGCGTGAACTGGGCCGCAGCCACAGGTTCGGCGCGCAACAATCGCGGTGCGCAGTTCGGCCAGCCGCTGGTGCCGGACTCCCTCGACCCGATTCAGGATTTCATCGGCCGCGTGACACGGCTCGGCACGATCGACGTGCGCGCCGTGCTGCGCACCATCGCCTCGTCGTCCACCGTCACTGTGCTCAGCACGCCGGAGATCCTCGCCGTCAACAACCGAGAGGCGCGCATCCTCGTGGGGAGCAAGGTGCCGTTCATTGCATCCACACGACTCGGCAACGATGTCGCGATCGATCGCGCGGTGCAGTATCAGGATGTCGGGACGCAGCTCACACTGATTCCCACCATCAACGACGATGGCTACGTGAGCGTGCAGCTGCTGCAGGAGGTCAGCAGCCTCTCGAACCAGACCGTGGCCGCCGCGCTCAACGCGCCGGTGATCACGACGCGTGAAGCCTCCACCCGCGCGATCGTGCGAGATGGGCAGACGGTCGTCATCGGTGGACTCATCGGCACGGCCACGGAGCGGCTGGACAGCGGCATCCCGCTGCTGAAGGACATCCCCCTGCTCGGCTACCTGTTCAAGCGCCAGACGACGGCGAAGACGCGTACCGAGCTCGCGATCTTCATCACGCCTTACATCATCCGGACCGACGCCGAGGCCGATGCGCTGTTCGAGCGCGCACGTCAGCGCACGCGCGATCCCGAGCCCGGCGACGCCCGAACGCTGCGGCGTCCTGCCGTGCCGACGGTGCAGAAGCCGTGAGCGAAATGCTGCCTGCGACGGCGGCACCAGCGACCGACCTGCGCGATGCCGCGGCCGGTGCGCTCGCACGCCAACTCTCGCCGCGGTACCTCGAGGAGCATTGCCTGCTCCCGCTTGGCGTGGACGCCGATGGCGCGCTGATGCTCGCCGTGACGACGGATCCGGACGCGACGGTGCTCGACGAGCTGCGTCGCTTCTATGAGCGGCCGACACGGCTGGTGCTGTATCCCGCCGGCGAGATCCGCGCGGCGCTGCTGACGGCCGAGCGTGAGGCGCCGGCGGCCGATGTCGACGCAAGCGCCCCTGGCGATGGCGATGAGCAGCCGCTGGACGATCTTCGCGCACTCGCCGAGCAGGAGCCGGTGATCCGGCTCGTGAACGTCACGCTGCTCGACGCGCTGCGGGCCGGCGCGAGCGATGTGCATGTGGAGCCACTAGCGAACGAGCTGCGCGTGCGGTACCGGCTCGATGGTGTGTTGCGGGAGATGACCCGCATCGGACGGCAATATCAGGCCGCCGTGATCAGCCGCATCAAGATCATGGCCGGCCTGGACATCGCCGAACGTCGCACGCCGCAGGACGGACGCATCCGGCTGCGCCTCGCCGGGCGCGACGTCGATCTGCGCGTGTCCACATTGCCGGGCTTGCATGGCGAAAGCATCGTGCTGCGTCTGCTCGACCAGGGCACCACGACACCAGAGTTGCGCGCACTCGGCATGCCTGACGGCGTGCGCCATGCCTTCGAAGGACTCGTCGCGCGGACCGGTGGGCTGGTGCTCGTCACAGGGCCCACCGGTTCCGGCAAGACGACGACGCTGTACGCGGCACTCGCGCGCCTGAACACCGCCGCCGTGAAGATCGTGACCGTCGAGGATCCGATCGAGTATCGCATCGACGGCGTCACGCAGGTGCCGGTCAACGTGCGCGCCGGCATGGGCTTCGCTGCCGCACTGCGCTCGATCCTGCGTCATGATCCGGACATCATCATGGTGGGCGAACTGCGTGACGCAGAGACCGCGACGATCGCGATTCAGGCGTCACTCACCGGCCACCTCGTGCTCAGCACCCTGCACACCACCGACGCCGTCGGCACGGTGACGCGGCTGGTGGACATGGGCGTCGAGCCGTATCTCGTCGCGGCCACGATGCAGGGCGCACTGGCGCAGCGACTGGTGCGCGTGCTCTGCGACGCATGCGCGGAACGGCGCGAGCCGACTGCCGGGGAGCGGGCACGCTGGGGTGCCATGCCCGCGACGCCGCGTGTGGCGCGCGGCTGTGCGGCATGCGCGAACAGCGGCTACCGTGGTCGCCGCGGCATCTACGAGCTCTTCACGCCCGACGAGCAGGCCCGTGCCGGGATCGTGGCCGGTGCATCGCCTGACGAGTTGCGCGCAGCGGCTCGTCGGCATGGTGCTGCCTCGCTGCGTGAGGAAGGGTGGCGCCTGGTGCGAGACGGCGCGACGACGCCCGAGGAGCTCGTGCGCGCGCTCGGCGAGAGCGATCAGTGAGCATGCCGGCGCTCGAGGCAGGTGCCTCCTTCCGGTATCGCGCATCGACACAGGCGGGTGTCCTCGTCGATGGGGTCCTCCTCGCGGCATCACGCGATGCCGCGTTGCGCGAACTCCGTCGCCGCCAGCTGTGGCCAGTGTCGGTGGCTGCGGTGGGCTCGCCGGCCCGTCCGGTGGTGCGCAGCACGTTCGGCGGCGCATCGCGACGGCGCGCGGTCGCGCAGTGGACACGCACCCTCGCCACCCTCGTGGATGCCGGCGCGACGCTCGACCGCGCGCTGGCCGTCGCGCAGCAGCAGTGCCTCGACGCGGAGGTGCGTGTGGCGGCGCAGGCGGTCCGCGTGGCGGTGCAGGGTGGCGCGTCGCTCGCGGAGTCGATGCGGCTGCAGCCGGCGCACTTCGGGGCTCTGCATGTCGGCGTTGTGCGGTCGGGTGAGGCCTCCGGATCGCTCCCGACGGCACTCGAGACGCTCGCCGGATACATGGAGGACGATGCCGCGCTGCGCGCGCAGATCGCCGCTGCGCTGCTCTATCCCGCGCTCATGGCGACGGTCGCTTCGCTGGGCATCCTCGTCCTGCTGCTGTTCGTGGTGCCGCGTTTCTCGACGCTCCTGTCCGATCTGGGTGGTACGCTGCCGGCGTCGACGCGTGCACTGGTGATCGCGGGCGAGCTCGTGACACGCGGCTGGTGGGTGATGGCACTGCTTGCGGGTGCGGCCGTGGTCGGGACGCGCGCGCTGCTCGCATCACCCGCGAGCCGTCAGGCCTGGCATGCGCGACGTCTCAGGCTGCCACTCACCGGCGCCATCGAGCGGACGCTGGCGACGGCGCGCTTCACCCGCGCACTCGGTCTGATGCTGCAGGGCGGCTTGCCGCTGTTGCCTGCGTTGCGCCTCGCTCGGAGCGGCGTCTCGAACATGGCGCTGTCCTCGGAACTGGAACGTGCCACCACCGACGTGGCGCGCGGGAAGGGACTGGCGGCGTCGCTGCCCGGTGTGCTGACGCCGTTGGCGGTGCAACTCATCGCCGTCGGCGAGGAAAGCGGTCGTCTCGACCGGCTCTGTCTCAAGGCTGCCACGCAGCACGATGACGAGGTGCGACGCACACTTCGCACGCTCGCGGCGCTGCTGGAGCCTGCCCTGATCCTGATGTTCGGTGCCATCGTGGGATTCGTCGCCCTGGCCATGCTCCAGGCGATCTATGCCGTCAACGCGGGGATGTGATGCCGGGTCGAACGCAAGGCGAAATGCAACATCACTCGCAGTCTGCACGACTGGTCGTGCGCCGGCGCGGCTTCACGCTGCTCGAGATGCTCGTGGTGCTGGTGGTCCTTGGCCTGCTGGCAGGCCTGATCGGGCCGCAGCTCTTCGGCCGCGTCGGCGAAGCGCGTGTCACCACCGCGAAGACGCAGATGGCACTGATCGGCGTCGCGCTGGATGGCTATCGGCTCGACAGTGGCGGCTACCCCGTGACCGCGCAGGGGCTCGACGCCCTGATGGCGCGCCCCCTGCGCCAGCCTGCGCCGCTGAACTGGCGCGGCCCATACCTGCGGAAGGCAATCCCGCGCGACCCGTGGGGACGACCCTACGTCTACGCCGCACCCGTCACGGGCGCGGAAGGCTACCAGCTCCGCTCACTCGGCCGCGACGGAAAGGAAGGCGGCATGGGCGAGGACGCCGATGTCGGCACAGAGTCCGTGACACCCACGGCGCATTAGCGGCCCACGCTCGAGCTCGGCAGACTTTTTGCACCGGGCTTCGACGGGATGAATCGACGCCGCTCGATCGTCGAGTGGTGACATGTGAGCAGCCGCTCGCGTCAGCACAGGCCGGCGAAGGCCTGCGTGCGTGACGTGCACAACGACCGGAGGGTGCGTGGGAATGACACTCGAACAGGATCCAACGGGCACCGCCAGTACGATCCCGCCGCTCGAAGTGACGCGGCCGACCGATCCGGTCACCTCGCGACGGAAGTTCTTCGTGGCCGCCGTCGCTGCGACGAGCGTGCTCGCGACGCGCGAGGTGAAGGCACAGAGCATTCGTCGGGCGAAGCGGAAACTGCCCGAGCCGGTGCGCGGCGTCTCGCTGTCACTGGCCAGTGCGGCCATGCCCCCCGACGCACAGCTTGCCGTCTGGCGTGACCCGGTTGGGCGCCTGCTGCGACGTGCGACCTTCGGTGTGACGAAAGAGGAGCTGACGCGGGCGCGGAAACTCGGCTTCAGCAAGTATCTCGACGAGCAGTTGAAGCCGTCGGTCATCGATGATCGGGAGGTCGCAGCATTCGTGGCGACGAACTACCCCACGATCCGCATGACCGCAGACCAGCTCTACGGCGAGAATCTCGGCAAGGTGATGACGGAGATCCAGGAGGCGACCATCTATCGCGCCGCCTTCTCCAGGCGCCAGCTGTATGAGCGCATGGTGGAGTTCTGGAGTGATCACTTCAACATCGATCGCAACAACGTCGGCTACCTGAAGACGACCGACGATCGTGACGTGATCCGCAGGCATGCGCTGGGCACGTTCCCGGCGCTGCTGAAGTCCAGCGCGCACAGTGCCGCGATGATGGAGTATCTCGACCAGACTTCCAGCCGCCGCGGCAACATCAACGAGAATTACGCCCGCGAGATCATGGAGCTGCACTCGATCGGTGTCGACGGCGGGTACTCGCAGCAGGACGTGAACGAACTCGCGCGCGTGCTGACCGGCTGGACCGTGACCGGCGTGGGCGTGTTCACGTACGACGCAGGCATCCATGACTTCGGTCCGAAGCGCGTCCTCGGCCGCACGATTCCCGCCACCGCCAGCGGGAAGGGACTCTCGGGCAAGGGGGAAGCGGATGCGATCATCGAGATGCTCGCACTGCACCCGAAGACGGCGCTGTACGTCGCGACCAAGCTCACCAGGTTCCTGCTGCAGTATGACCCCACCGACGCGATGGTGCAGAAGGTCGTCGCGGAGTTCCTGCGCACGAAGGGCGACATCCCCGCGATGATCCGCGTGATCCTCACGGAGCAGAACCTCACGACGGCGCCGGCCAAGTACAAGCGGCCGTTTCACTATGCGGTGTCTGCCGTCCGCGCGCTGGGCCCGGGCCTCACGAG
>Ga0105046_10015156_pt1 | contig 11857 bp, 11 predicted proteins | sample MAT03_FD_78385 | JGI IMG/M metagenome (GOLD analysis project Ga0105046, IMG submission 78385) | Freshwater microbial communities from Lake Fryxell liftoff mats and glacier meltwater in Antarctica - MAT-03 (megahit assembly) | ecosystem: Environmental > Aquatic > Freshwater > Ice > Liftoff...
CGCGTGCCATTCTAACTAAAGAATCGCACATCTCGACGAACTGTCGGCGGGATGCTAAGATAGCAGAACATTGATCGCGCCGTAGAGCAGTGGCAGCTCACCAGGCTCATAACCTGGGGGTCGGTGGTTCGAATCCACCCGGCGCTACTTCGGCAATGGCCGCAAGAGTCGGAGGAACCACAGATCACATAGATTTTGCAGGTACAAGACGTCGAAAGTCTGAATCTGTGAAGTCTGTAAGATCTGTGGTTTCATCTTTATGGAAGACACGTCAGGAAAGATCGCGGGCCAGAAGCTCCGCATCGATGTCCTGACGCTTTTCCCGGAAATGTTTGCTCCCATTCTCGGGACGAGCATCCCGAAACGTGCGGCCGAAAAAGGATTGGTCGAGTATCATCTGACCAACTTCCGGGACTTCGCTTCCGACGCCCACAAGAGTGTGGACGACAAGCCCTTCGGTGGCGGCCCGGGAATGGTGATGATGTGCCAAACGGTGTTCGACGCCGTCGAACACGCCCGGCAGCAGGATTCGCGGGACGCGAAACTCATCCTGCTTACCCCGCAAGGACGCGTGTTCGATCAGCCGCTTTGTGAAGCGCTGTCCAAAGAGTCGCGGCTGATGTTTATCGCCGGACACTACGAGGGCTTCGACGAGCGGATCATCGACGGTTTGAAGCCGATGGAATTGAGCATCGGCGATTACGTCCTGAGCGGCGGAGAACTCGCCGCGATGGTGGTGATCGACGCAATCGTCCGCCAACTGCCCGGCGTGCTGGGCGCGGAAACCGGAGCCGCAGACGAAACGTTTGCCGACAGCCTGCTGGAGTACCCGCAGTACACCCGGCCAAGGGAATTTCGGGATATGCCCGTCCCCGAAGTCTTGCTCAGCGGCAACCACAAGCTCATCGCCAAGTGGCGACAGGAGCAGCGAGAGAAACGTACCGAGCAGCGCCGACCCGATTTGTGGGAACGCTGGATTGAAAATCGGAAACTGGAAATCGAGAATCGTAATTCCCCCTGAGGTGTGTCATGACCAACAAGATCATCGAAGCCATTGAAGCCGTTCAACTCAAGAAAGACGTCCCCCAGTTTTTGGTCGGCGACACCGTCGACGTGCACACCCGTATCGTTGAAGGCGAAAAGGAACGCGTGCAGGTCTTCGGCGGAACCGTCATCATGCGGAAGGGCCGAGGGATCAACGAAACATTCACCGTCCGCCGCATCGTAAACAACGAGGGTGTCGAGCGTATCTACCCGCTCCACTCGCCGTTCGTGCAGAAGGTGGTCGTGAAGCGCAGCGGCGAGACCCGTCGCGCCAAGCTCTTCTACCTCCGCGACCGCGTCGGCAAAGCCACCCGCCTGGCCGAGCAAAAGAAGATCAAAAAAGATCCCAAACAACCCGCCGCGAAAAAGACCCAGGAACCGGTGCTCGCCGGGGCCTGATCCTGACGAATACAGGTCGAGAAATGCTTGTTGCAAATTGCGGATGCGAATCCGCAATTTGCAATTTTCATTTGGCGATAGCGTGCAATAACAGCAAAACCCGAACCCGTCCGGCTTTATACCGCAGCCGATTTCCCATAGATTCAATGACATGCTTGACTGGCTTCGGAACCTCTTCACCAACTCCTCTGCCGAGGCAGATTCGCTCGCGGAGCGCGGGGAGAACGTGGCCGCCCGGTTTCTGCGCGACCGTGGGATGAAGATCATTGAACGCAACTACCGCGTCATGGCCGGTGAAATCGACATTGTCGCGCGGGATGGGAAAACGCTCATATTTGTGGAAGTAAAGACCCGATCGTACGACGACCCCAAGCCCGAAGATCAGGTCAACAACACCAAGCAGCATCAGGTCACCAAGGCGGCCAAGGTGTACCTCACCCGGTACGGCACGACGCCGCCGCCGGCGCGGTTTGATGTCGTCGCGGTGGTCTGGCCGGCGGGCAGGGATCCGATCATCCGCCACACGCCCAACGCGTTCGAAGCTACATTCTGAGGAATCAGCGACGAGACATGGGGATCGAATTACGGTCCCCCGAACCTCGTCAGCGATCGCCAGCCCGTTCACTTTTACGCAATACTCATTACTCGTTTCCCGCATGATTGACACGCACTGTCATCTCACCGACGAAAGGCTGGCGTCGCAACTCGATGCGATCGTCGAACGCGCCGGGTTCGCCGGCGTGTCGCGACTCATCACGATTGGCACGGATCTGGAAGACGACCGCGCCGCCGTCGCGGTGGCGCGGCGATACCCGAATGTGCGTGCGGTGGTGGGCGTGCATCCGAATTACTCGCACGAATTTGATCTGAAGGATCTCCCGCAACTACGGCAAATCCAATCTGATGAAACTGTCATCGCGCTCGGCGAAATGGGCCTGGATTACCACCACAATTTCGCGCCACGTGCCCACCAGGTGAAGGTGTTCGAAGCCCAGTTACAACTGGCGACGGAGCTGGGGCGCGCGGTCGTCATTCACAGCCGCGAAGCGATCGCCGACACGCTTTCTATCATGAAGACTTTTCCGGCCGTGCGCGCCGTGTACCATAGCTTCACTGGCACGCCTGACGAAGCCCGCGCGATCATCGACGCGGGGTATTGGGTCGGCTTCACCGGCCCGATCACGTACAGTAAAAACGACGCGCTTCGCGAGGCGGTGGCGATCGTCCCCCTGAACCGTCTGCTCGTTGAAACCGACGCGCCGTACCTTTCGCCGGAGCCGGTAAGGTCGCAAAAAACCTGCGAACCCGCGTTCGTCATGCACACCGCCGCCCGGGTGGCGCAGATCAAGAATGTCGATTTGCAGGAACTCGATCGCGCCGTGGCAGCCAGTTGTGAGTCACTTTTCGGCAGCCTTGCTCGGTAGCCCGCGTGAGTGTCTGGGTCAGGCGCGTGAGAGAATCGGGCATCATTGCGGGTTGGGCGCGTTTGCATCCCGCGAACGCCCGACGATAATCCAGGTTTCCAACACTTGAAAGAAGAGAGGTTCGACTCGAATGCGACGTGCAAAAATCAGTATCATCGGTGCCGGAAATGTCGGTGCCACCTGCGCCCACTGGGCTGCGTCCAAGGAGCTTGGCGATATCGTTCTGGTCGACATTCCGCAGGTCGACGGCATGCCACAGGGCAAGGCGCTGGACTTGTTCGAATCGAGCCCGGTGGAAGGGTTTGATTCGAAGATCATCGGATCGACCACTTACGAACCCACCGAAGGCAGCGACGTGGTGATCGTCACTGCCGGCGTGGCGCGCAAGCCGGGCATGAGCCGCGACGACCTGATCAACATCAACACCGGCATCGTCAAAAGCGTCGCAGAAAAGATCGCGAAGCACGCGCCCGGTGCCGTGATGATCGTCGTCAGCAACCCGCTCGACGCGATGGTGTACGTCGCCTGGAAGGCGTCCGGATTTCCGACCAAGCGAATCGTCGGGCAGGCCGGCGTGCTCGACGTGGCGCGGTATCGTAGTTTCATCGCGATGGAGCTGAACGTGAGCGTGGAAGATGTGCACGCTTTGCTGCTCGGCGGGCACGGGGACGACATGGTGCCGCTCAAGCGCTATACATCTGTCGGCGGAATTCCGGTCACGCAAATGATCAAACCCGAGCGGCTTGAAGAGATCGTCAAACGCGCCCGCAACGGCGGCGCGGAGATCGTCGGGCTGCTGAAAACGGGCAGTGCTTATTACGCGCCCGCGGCCGCAACCATCGCGATGGCCGAGAGCATCATCAAGGACAAAAAACGCATCCTACCCGCCGCCGCGTATTGCGAAAAAGAGTACGGCGTGGGCGGGTACTTCGTCGGTGTGCCCTGCGTGCTCGGCACGGAAGGCGTGGAGCGGATCATTGAGATTGAACTCGATGACGAGGAACAGAAAATGTTCCGCACGAGCGTCGACCACGTGAAAGATCTCGTCAAAGTCGTGAAGATGTAGTTGGATTTTGGTTTTGGATTTTTGGATTTTCGATGGACGCATTGATCGTCGGCCGTCCATCTACCCCGTCGCGATAACTGAGCGTGTGAAATGAAATCGAGAATCGAGAATCGAAGATCGAAGATCATCTCCAGGCTGGGGTTAATGTGCCTGATCTTTCTCATGCCCGGTTGCATCGGCCGCTCCACGTGGGTCGGCCCGAGCGATCAGCGGCCGATCGATCGCTCGGCCGTCGAATACCCCGCAGGCTTTCAGTTGGTGCAAGTTGCGCGGGGGTTGAACGCGCCTTCGGCGATCGCGTTCGATGCCGACGGCTCCCTGCTCATCGTCGAAGGCGGAGCCGACGGCGGCGTGCCGCGTATTTTCGGGCGGCGCGTCGACGGGACCGAATTTCAGATCTATCCGCGCAACCAGCGGCTGCCTTTCGGCATCGGCGGCGGCTTTCGCGTCTACGGCCCGGTGGGTGGGCTGCTGTCTTATCAGGGAAAAATTTACGTCTCACATCGCGACAAAGATCGCAAAGGTGTGATTACCGCGTTCGATTACGACGGCAATCACCAGACCGTCGTCGCCGACCTCCCCGCACAGGGTGAGCACGGCGTGACCGATCTGGCCGTCGCTCCCAACGGACGCATTTACTTCGGCGTGGGCTCGGCTACCAACAGTGGCGTGGTGGGTTTGGATAACTGGTCGCAACTTTGGCTGCGCGATTATCCGAACGTATGCGACATTCCGCTCCGCACGCTGTTTCTCAACGGATTTCGATTCGACACCCGCAACCCGCGCGCCGGCCTGCTCGGCGGGGACGACGTATTCGTCACCGGTCCGTACCAGGGTTTCGGATCGAGCAACCAGACCCGCATCCGCGCCGGCGAGAAACCAACCGCCGCCATCTATTCGGTCGCGCCCGGCGGGGGTGATCTGAAAGTCGAAGCAACCGGGGCCCGTTTCCCGCGCGGATTGGCGTTCAACGAATTCGGCCGATTGTTCTTCACCAATAACGGCATGCAGATGCGCGGAACGCGCCCGGTAAAGGACGACCCGGACGTGCTGCTCCGACTCGTACCAGGTGCCGACTACGGCTTCCCCGATTATTCCGCCGACCTCTTCCCCATCACCGAAGAGCGCTTCCAGCCGCCGACGAGCCTGAGCATCAAAACCGGCTACCCGGATCTGTCGCGCCTCGTCGACGCTGAACGCAGCAACCTCATTCCGCCGGAACGTGGAACCCTCTTGCAGGCTATTTTCCCATCGCTTTCCGGTGCATCCAAGATGCATTTCGTCCCCGCGGCCGGTCCGTTTCAGGAGTATCGCGGGAGCGTCATCGTCGCGCTGCACGGCGACCAGGCGCCGTTTGCCACCAGCGGCGTGAAGCTGCTGGCACCGGTGGGGTACAAAGTCGTTCGAGTCGACGTCGACACGCGTCAGGTCGTCGATTTCGTGAAGAACACGTCCGATCAGCCGGCCAGTTTTCTGCGGAGCAAGGTCGTCGCGCTGGAACGCCCCGTGGATGTTAAGTTCGGCCCGGACGGTGCGATGTACATCCTCGACTTCGGCCGGCTCGAAAATCGCTCAGGCGTACCAAAGATCCGCAAGAACACCGGCGGGTTGTTCAAACTCATCCCCGCACCCGCGCCGGTGGAAGCTCCCGCAACCCAACCCTGAACGCCGCGTGACGCCGGCAAGTTTTTCGATTTCATCCCATCGCGCGCTTGTCGATTGACATCTCAATCATTCGCCCGAGTATCGGCCAGAGCAGCCGGCGTGGATACGCCACCTCGCAAAACGCAGTCGCCTGTTGCCCCCCGAAATCCGCGTCGTAAATCAATCGAAGATAGAACGGTGTCGAATCGATCACCCTTGGATTTCGAATCGTCAATTCGTTTGAAAGCGACAAATTGTCTGGATACGCCAGCGCCAAAACCGTGCGGCGATTAAATCGAATGGGTTCGCCGCTTTCAGTTGATACGTCGCGTATGCCGGCTTCGTCCACGATCAGCACGTGCCGCTCGTCGGGTAGCTTTGGATCTTCCGGCACTGCGACATGAAACGTCGCCGCCTTCGTTTCGGTCAGCACGCGTCCCCAGATCCACCGCTTTAACCCCGGCCCGATCGGCGCCGACCCGTAGTTATGATCGTGATACCCGCGGCCGTTGAAGCGAAGCGCGGATCCATCCACATCAATCGTACCCTCGACATCGCACGACGGCGCGGCGATGACCCAATGATGGTCGGCGCGGGTCATCGCGCGGGTGAGAAACTCCCGCTCCACCGGCCGATGCTGCCACTGCGGACGGAACGTCAGCCGCGCACAGAGTCTTTCTTCACTCAGCAGCTTCGGGCCCTGTCCGGTAAGCTTCCAAGGCGTGCCGGATAGTTGAAGCTGATAGTTGCCGGCGTCATCCCGGCACATCGCATTCGGGCCCAATCGAACATCCGGCGATTCCATTGACGCGATGAAATCGGCCCGGGGGTACTGCGCCATGAACTGTTTGCGGATCTTTCCCTTTTCGTAAACCACGAAGTACGCGCACGCGTAATCCTGCGGCAGCGGCGGAGCGAAACGCGTCGGTCGATTCATATAACGGCGATAGGCCCGCAGATACCCCGGATGAAAAATAAACCCGTTCAGAAAGATAGCGACGATCTGCCGATCGTTCGCCGTGTCTTCGGCGTCAAAATACCACCACTCGTATCCGCCGGGCGCGCGCACATCGTGCGAGGCATCGGGATCAGCAACGTCCGTTCGATAGAGGGAGATCTTCGGCATGCAAGTTTACGCGTCTCGGTCTGAAATGTAACCGCGGATTGCGCGGATTACACGGACGTGCGTCCGAAACTGAAGCCGCATGATCTGGGAACAAGATTTCCAAACCGCAGCGATCTGACGCTTGATTCCCCCAGCCGGAGCGGACTAGGTCAGCGAACGCAGCGTCTCCAGATTTACCGCGTCCCAATCACGTCCGGCGTCGTCTTTCGCCTTGGGGGTTTCGAGGATCTTCGGGATTTTCTCCCATGCCTCGTCACGCACGAGCGGCCGAAACCCGTCGAGCCCGATCATGCCCCGGCCGATGTGCTCATGACGATCGACCCGGCTGCCCAGATCCTTTTTCGAATCATTCACGTGCCACACCTTCACGCGTTTCAGTCCGATCGTCTTCGCCAGTTCTTTGCGGAACGCCGCGTATCCTGGCCCGCGAATGTCGTAGCCCGCCGCGAACAGGTGCGCCGTATCCAGGCAAACGCCCAGCCGCTCCGGCGCCTTCACTGTTTCGATGATCGTCGCAAGATGCTCCAGCCGATAGCCGAGCGAAGTCCCCTGCCCCGCAGTAATCTCCAGGCACGTCAGCGTCGGCGCGGCCGGCACGATATCGTGAACACGATCAATTCCCTCCGCCACCCGCTTCAAGCCTGCTTCCTCCCCCGCGCCCATGTGGCAGCCGGGGTGCGTTACAAGATACGGAATCTCAAGCGTCACACATCGACGAAGCTCCTCGGCGAACGCGTCGATGCTTTTGTCCCACAACGCAGCGTCCATCGAAGCAAGATTGATCAGATATGAATCGTGCGAAACCGTCCGATTAAATTTCATCCGCCGCGCGTGCGTGCCCCACCGGCGGACCTCTTCCGGGTCGAGCGGGCTGGCCCGCCATTGTTGCTGATTCTTAGTGAAGATTTGAACCGTGTCGAACCCCAGCCGCTCTGCCTCAAGCAATGCCTTATGCACGCCACCGGAAACTGAAAGATGCGATCCGAACAATCCAAACCTCGCTAAGCCTGCCGACTCGTCGCTCGCCGGGTGTCGAGTAAGAAACTTCCATTCAGTTTCCGCGCAGCTTGGCGGGTTGCCTTTCCTGCGGTGCGTTGCCCTCGTTCGGCGCGGCTTCTTCCACTTCCTCCTCGTCCTCGTCGGCCTTCTCACCGGCCTGGCGATTGATCGTGTCCAACGCAAAATCCATGTTAAGGAACTCAACATGCCCGTCGCCGAACAGAAGGTTGATCCCGTCCTCAACCCGGTCCGAGTTTTCGTACGCCACCACCGTTTCGGGGTTCACGCCCTGCGTCATTCCCTTGCCGAGATACACGTAGTCGCTGTTCTCGTTCACCCACGCGGCCTGCGCAGCAGCGTCCATGCCAACTCTGTTCCCAGGCAGCGCAGTTTCCGTCCGAGGGCTGACAAAAACCTCCATGCCCACATCCTGGAATTTTAGAAGCTCGCCGAGATCGTCCGGATACTTTCCCTCATTCTCATTCGAGAACAGCAAGATGCACGTCCCGATCTGCCGCAGGTTCGATGCGCTTCTCATCTGGTTCGTCATCTCCTGAGCGCGGTTCATCGACGGCAGTAACACTGCAGCAATCGCCGTGCCCGCAAACGCCCCGCCCGCCTGTGCGATCAGCCCCTGCTCGCTCAACAATTCGCTGCCCGGAAACGGACTGCGCGATTCGACGTGATACCCTTCATCGTCAAGCCACGAAACGCTCCCCGACACCGAAAGCAGCGGGCGAATCACATGCAGCGGCGGAACCACCGGTTCGGGTAACTCTCCGCCGAACATGTCCACCACACCCAGCAGCCGCACGAGCGACACCAGCGCCTGATATCCCGAACCCAGTTCCGCAGACTTCGGAAGGTCGTTAAAGCTCAGCCCCGCGATCTGCTTCGCGTCGAACTGCCCACGCAGCTTCACGAACGCGGGGTTGTCGAGGATCGATTTCCCGCTCTGGCGTGCCTCACGCGCCGCCGACGCAATGAACTGCGGATACAACCCCACGTACAGCGTCCCGTCCTGAATCGCCCAGGCGGGCGCGACCAACGGCGTGCCGAGGTAGTAAATTTTCAACCCGTCGATCTCCGTCACCCGCCCGCCGAATTTAATCGGACCCATCGGCAGGGCACCCAGCCCGTTGGCGATCGCCTGCGCCGCCTGCATAATCGCCTGCTCGGCTTTCGCCGGGTCGTCCAGCTTGTTCACCGCGATAAACCCGCCCACGCTAGCGCCTGCGATTTGCGGCGAATAGTAAATCGCCCACTCCGCGCCGAGCGGTTCGAGCACATCGTTCTGGAGATTCTTGCCCAGAAACATCGTCGCCCCGCCCAGCGCCCGCTCGAAGTTTCGGCTCACGTCCGGGCCGATCTTCCGCGCGACCTCGCGGCTTTGCTTCAACGCCAGCGCCACATCGAACGTAAACGCATTCAGGTAAGTCGCGTCCTGCGGAACGAGCTTCAGGAGATCGTCACTGATCGCGCCCTCGCCGCCCAACGCCGCCAGCCCGGCACGCGGGGCCGGCGCCCAAACGAACGTGCGCGTCGACCAGTCTTTGCCCGCAAACCCTGCCGACCAGGCCGCCGCCTTGATCTGCTTCAAAGCCAGCGCGTCACGAACCTTCGGCCAGGTTTCACGGGCTTTTTCGTCGCGCTCGGTCGCCATCATCGCGTCGACCGATTCCACAATCCCCGCAACGTTCACGTACACCGTCGCGGCCGCGTCTGACTGCACTTCGTCCATCACCTTGGCGAACGCTTCGGAACGATTCAGCCGGTCCCCCGCATCGAACCGCACGCTCCCGACGGTGAAGATCACCAGCGTGCCGTCGGTTTCAACGTTGATCTTCAGGTCCGGTCGCGCCGCCTCGCCGATGATTGCGCGGACGCGCTCCGCCACCGCCGCGGCATCGGCACCGGCGTCGCAGAGCAGCGCCACGCGCGGCTGCGGCTTGCGCGGATTCGTCAAATCCATCGGCCCGAAGTAAATCGCCGACGGCCGCTTCCACAGCAGCGATGTCAGCGTTGCCGACAATTCAATGTCCGTCTCGTCCGCGCCCACCTGCTCGCCCACCAATCGCCAGAACTCCGGCAGCGCCTCGGTGAACACGCGCCCGAGCGTCGAATGCGGCGCGAGCTTTTCAAGATTCGATCCCTCGTAGCCTTTCAGCGCATCCGTGCCCTGCCAGCCGATGTACACCACCGCATCGCCGGGCACGCGCTCGGTCAGCGGCTGCGCAAGCAGCGTCGTCGAAAGCATCAGGCAAAACGCGGCAATCAAAGTAATTCGATTCATCATGGCGAACCTCCCTCGGGGGTATTTAAGTGACGCCCGGATTGTGTCCGCCCGCCCGCGCCGGTGCAACTACCGAAGTATGGCCTCGCCGTCCGTTGTTGTTAGAATCCACAGAGCAGGAGACAACTTTGGCATACTGGCTGTTTAAAACCGAGCCCTCCACCTACGCCTGGGCCGACCTGGAGCGGGACAAAAAAACCGTGTGGGATGGCGTGGAGAATACGACCGCGCTGAAGCACATTCGATCGATCCACAAGGGCGACGTCGCGTTGATCTACCACACCGGCGACGAGCGGCAGGCCGTCGGCGTCGCCGAGATCACCACCGCGCCCTACCCCGACCCGAAAGCCGGCGACCCGAAACTCGTCGTCGTCGACATCAAGATCAGGAAAAAGCTCGCGATGCCCGTCTCGCTGAATACCATCAAGCTCGATCCCGCGTTCGCCGGCTGGGATCTGCTTCGCATCTCGCGCCTCAGCGTCGTACCCACGCCCGAGGCGATGTGGAAACGAATCGAACAGTTGTCGAAAAAGCAATGAACCCCCGCCGGGCACCCCCCGGCACTGAGTTGAAGGATTTTCCCATGAGCAGAGCCTCCAACACCACCCCCGCCACCGACACCAACACCAACACCAACACCGGATCAGAGCCCCCGCACCGCGCCGCCGACGACACCGAGCAGGTGTATTTCCACGGCTCCCCCGCCCTCCGCGGCGAGGTCGGACGCCTCTCGCTTTTCCTCCTCGGCGGACTCCTGCTCACCGCGCTGTCGGTCCTTGCGTGGGCCCTCACCTGGGGTTTCCCCTGGCCGGTCCACGTCGCGCTCTGGGTCGGCGCCACCGTGGCGCTGCTCTGGCCGTGGATCCTCAGCAAAACCATCAAGTTCCGCATCAGCAACTATAGAATCGACTTCGAACGCGGCATCTTCACCAAGCGCATCGACACGCTCGAACTATGGCACGTAGACGACATCCGCTTCTACCAAAGCTTTATCGATAGAATCTTAAACGTAGGCACGATCGCGATCATAAGTGGCGACCGCACAACCCCGGAAATGCCCATCCGCGGCATCCCCAACCCCCGCCCGATTTTCGAAACCCTCAAGCAACGCATCATCAGCGTGAAGCGACAAAGAGGCGTAATCAAAATGGACCACACCGGCGGCGAAGCGGCGATTACCAATGGCTGATTCCCCGCCAATCAGCAGGCAGCGCATCGGGGCGCGGATCAAGCGTGCGATCCGTACATTTCCTCACGCCGCCGACAAGTCTGCGCGATACTCGATCGTTGATTCTCGATGATCGATCGCCGGCAACGCGCTTGCATACTCGATCGTCGCCGAGCGCATCTCGATCTGCCGGCTCACCTCATACTTCCCCGCCGACGACTCCATCCCCACCGCATTCACCCGCTCCAGCCAGCGGTCGCGCAGCTCGCGCGCTGCCGACACATAACGATCGTCAAACTTCACCTTCGCCGGGCGAGGCTTCGTCGTCTTCGTCGCTTTCTTCGCTTTCACCGGCTCCGCTACCGGCACTGCTTCCACCGGCCCGAAACACAGCGTCGCCGGTCGCCACACCCGCGCCGGGGGCGCTTCAATCGCCGCCGCACGCACGCCGCGCGGGCGTCGCGATTTCGACGCCTGCTTCCTCGGTTCATCGGTCTTCGCCCCGCCGTTCTCCTCAAACGGCAGCGCGTTCATCACCCGGTGCTCCGTCTCCGTGTCCGCATTCTCTTCAGACAACACCAGTGGCCTCGCCTCGCTCCAATGCACGCCCGGCGGAATCGGCAGCACGATCCGATCCTCCCGAATCGCGCCGCCATCGGTCTTGCTCGGGAACCACCAAGGCGTCGTCGCATCA
>Ga0105046_10015158_pt1 | contig 11857 bp, 14 predicted proteins | sample MAT03_FD_78385 | JGI IMG/M metagenome (GOLD analysis project Ga0105046, IMG submission 78385) | Freshwater microbial communities from Lake Fryxell liftoff mats and glacier meltwater in Antarctica - MAT-03 (megahit assembly) | ecosystem: Environmental > Aquatic > Freshwater > Ice > Liftoff...
CACTGCCGCGAACCGGGCGTCCATGTGCGTGGCTGTTGGGTCGTCGATCTGGTGCTGGGGAAGGCGTAGCCGCACGAACGTTCCGGGGAAAACGCACTTCACCCGGTGACATCGTCTTCCAGCCACCAGACCGGCAAGTCATTGGCCGTGTCGCCGGCGTGCCGCAACCGCCGCCGGTCCAGCAGCGGCGTCCGCAGGCCGAGGATCGCGTGCCGGGGTGGGCGGCTCGCGCCCGCCGGCGGGTCGTCGAGGAACAGCGCGACCGTCGTCACGGCATCCAGCCACCGGCCGTCGGCGTCCGTCGCGCCGAGTCGGATGCGACCGAGGCGATACGTCCACGACCCGCCGAGGATCGTCATCCGTCACGGCTCGCCGTCCTCGCGCGGCGGTTGGTCGAGCCATCGAATCTCTGGTGCGAACTGCCGCCAAAGGGTGGTCGGGAAGCACGTCAGCGGCGCGCCGGTATCCAGGATCGCCACCGGGCTGTGTGCGTTTCCGGAATCTCGACCGGCCGGACGAGTGGATCGGCTTCGGTCGGCAAGACAACCACTTTCACGAGCAACCGATACCACGGTAACCGGGCGACCAACCCCGTCGCGTCCGTCGGTCGGAAGAACGGCAGGCCGAACGGCGTCGGGGTCGCGGACCCGACGCACCGGGCGAGCGGGTGATTCCGCACTTCGACACGAACCTTCGCCATCACGTCCTCGCGGGTTCGAGGTCGTCGGGCGAATCGATGTAACTGACGACGACGCGGCCGGGCGGCACGCCGTATTCCCGCGCGGCCCGCTCGCGCAGCCCGGCCGCGTCGCTCCCGACGCCGACCACTTGCCCCCGAACGACGGCGATGTACTGGCCGGCATGCGCCGCCAGTACGCCGAGGTTGTACTGTTCGCCCACCCAGGCGAAGTCCGCGAGGGCGGCTTTCCCTTCGTCGTTCAGGTCGAGGAAAACATCATCGGCGGGCGGTGGCGGTGGGTGGGTGCCGTTAGTGGTCATGGTCAGCCTCCGGTGGGTGTCACCATTCTACCACGGCCGGCCGCTTGCTTCCGCCGGCCGGCCGGCTACAACGCGCGGACACTCTTCCTCTCTCGGAGACGACCGTGGCGAAGATCACGAAAGACACCATCGGGGTCGGGTTCATCGGGGCCGGCGACATCGCCATCCTGCACGCGAAGGCCGTCGGCAAGGTGCCGGGCGCGAAGCTGGTCGGGCTGTGGAACCGGAGCCAAGACCGCGCCGCGCAGCGGGCCGGCGAGTTCGGCTGCCGCACCTACGCCACCCCGGCCGAGTTGGTGAACGACCCGGCCGTCGATGTGGTGTTCGTACTGACGAACCTGGAGACGCACCTGGAGTACACGCAACTGGCGCTGAACGCCGGCAAGCATGTGCTGGTGGAGAAGCCGGTCGGCATGAGCGTGGACGAGATTGAGCGGATGAAGGCGACGGCCGACGCGAAGGGCCTCATCTGCATGCCGGGGCACAACTACATTTACGAAAGCGGTATGATCCGCACCCGCGACCTGGTGGACAACGGCGATTTAGGCACCATCGTCAGCGCGTATGTGATGTATAACATCCACCACCCGGAAGAGGTGGCCAAGCGGTACCCCGGTGTCGTCCGGCAGATCCTCACGCACCACTCGTACATCCTGCTGTATCTGGTCGGCGCGCCGGTGGAACTGTGCGCCATGAAGGCGACGCTGCATTACAAGGAGTATACCGAAGAGGATATCGCCATGGTGCAGATGCGGCTGGGCAACGGCGCGCTCGCCCACTTCTGCGCCAGCTTCGCCGCCGACGACCACGCGGCCGACCCGTGGACGGTCATGGTGAAGGTGATCGGCACGGCCGGCAGCACCCGATACAGCTACCGGGATCACGTGGAGATCAAGCCCGGCTTGGTGCATAGCCAGACGTACACGGCGTATCAGGGCAGCGTGATGAACGAGGTGAAGCACCTGCTGGTGGACTGCCTGCGGCTCGGCGGCCAACCGCTCAGCACGATGGCCGACGCCATCACCGCGCAGAAGATGATCGAAGCGGCCGAGAAGTCGATCCGCGAGAAAGCCGTCATAACGTTGTGAGGGTGGTCAGCGGGCGATGCCGACGGCGGCGACGACCCGCTCCGCCTCTTGGCGGGACACCCCGAAGCTCTCGACGAACGCCGTCACCGCCTCCGCCTTGGGGCCGAACACCGTTTTCTCGTACAATGCGTGGAACGGGATAATCCGGCCACCCACCAAACCCCGCTCCGCCAGGAACGTGTGCGTGACGTTGCCCAAGGTGTCGCGGCAGAGCCACGCCAGCGGTTGATTTCGCCCGCCGCCGATGTTCTGGTAAAGGATCGAGACGAGGCCGCCGTTCACGAGGTATTTGACGACTTCCTTCGGCTCGATGGGGGCGGGTTCGTCCGTCGCCGCCGTCATCTCCTCTTCGGGCAGCAACATCTCCATCGGTTCATACGGCTCCATCGGGACTTCGACGCGGTACAAATACCGCCCGCCGACACCGATCGCACCACGTTCCTCGACCACGAAACCGGTCACGTTTCGTCGCCCGAGCGGGACGGTCACTCGGTCGCCGACGCGAAAGGCGGGGGGCTGTTTTGTTTTCACTTTCATCAATTGTCCTCACCAAGGTGCTGTGCCGTTGACCACCTCGAGGTGCGACCGCATTACCGCATCGAAGCTCACCGCGAGTTGGTCGCACGACGTCCGCCAACCATGTAGCAGGGGCAATCGAAGTTCCACTCCGCCCAATTTTGAGGGATCGAAGTGTTGGTGAGCGATCGCGTTCCTCCAAGCGTTCAACACGTCCAGTTCCTTCTGTCGATCTTGGTTTCCCGCGTCCAACCGGCGAGCCACATCCCAGAACGTCAGACCGAATCGGCCGAAATCCGAACCCAGATTGCCGGCGTTTGCGTTTCCGCTATCCAACTTCCGACCCAATACCAACACGATCCGAACGGTATTCCGCAACACTCCCGCGGATATCGTCTCGACCAAGAAGTCCGCGCACTCGTCGTGCAAGTCCCGGCAGAAGCCCTGGAAGTGGGACGCCAGCAACACGACATAGGACTCGTGGATTTGGCGGACGGCGAACCGCGTTCCGCGCTTGGACACGCGCAACCCCCGGCGGGCCGAATCCAGTTCGCGGAGCGCCGGGAGCCGCTCCGTCGTCCACTTCTCAAGCGAAAGCGACATCGCGGCTCCCTCTCATTCTACCGGCCCCGTTCGTTCGTCACACCAACTCCTTCATCGCCACACCGTCGGCGACGTACTGCGGGCGGCCGGTCGGGTCGTTGATGGTCGCCGTCTCGCTGTTGATACCGAGCGCGTGGTACAGGGTGGCGAACACCTCGCCGTAAGTAACCGGCCGGTCCTTGGCCGTTTCGCCCAGCCGGTTCGTGCTGCCGATGGCCTGCCCCGTCTTCAACCCGCCGCCGGCCAGGATGGCGCTGTTCACCGGTGCCCAGTGGTCGCGGCCGCCCCCTTTGTTGATGCGCGGCGTCCGCCCGAACTCGCCCCACGCGATGACCACGACATCGTTGAGCATGTCGTTGCGTTCCAAGTCCCACACGAGCGCGGTCAACGCCTGATCCAACTTGCCGCCGTGATCGCGCACGAGGTCGAAGTTCTTCCCGTGGCTGTCCCACCGGCCGAACGTCAGGCTGACGCACCGCACCCCGGCTTGCACCAGCCGACGGGCCATGAGGAACTGGTCGTTGGCGGTCGGCGCGCCGTCGAACTGGAACTGGTACGGCTTGCCGTCGCCGTAGCGGTCCCGCACCTTGGGGTCTTCCTTGGTCACGTCCAGCGCGTCCACCAGCTTGCTGCTGAGCAACACGTTCATCGCGCGTTGGGTGTGGGCGTCGGCGGCGGCCAGCGCGCCGTTCGCGTCCAGTTCCTTCCGCAGGCTGTCGAACCCGGCCAGCAGTTTCTTGCGGTCGCCCAGGTTGGCCGCGTTGACGCCGTTCATCCGCATGTTCGCCAGGTCCGGGCCGCTCGGCTTGAAGGCGGCGAAGGTGCTGCCGAGGAACCCGTGCTGGCCGGGGTCGCTCCACGGCATGTGCTGGGTCTTGTCACACAGGCCGACGAACGGCGGCACGCTGGGGTCCACCGGCCCGCACATCTTGGCCAGCGCCGCCCCGATGCTCGGCCGCCCGCCGATGCCGGACAGCGAGTTCGACGGGAACCCGCCGCTGGTGGTCCACCAGGGGTCGTGCCGGTCCTGCCCGCCGACCAGGCTGCGGATGACGGCGAACTTGTCCATCATGGCCGCGATCTTCGGGAACGTCTCCCCGATCTGGAGACCGGGCACCTTGGTGGCGATGGGCTTGAACTCGCCGCGGATCTCGACCGGCGCTTCCGTCTTGATGTCCCACATGTCTTGGTGCGGGGGGCCGCCGCCGAGGAACACGTTGATGACCGCCTTGTGACCGAGGCCGGCGTTCGACGCGGACACGCCTTTTGCTTTGGCTTCGGCGCGGTACACGTCGGCCAGGGTGAAGGCGGTCGCGCCGAAGGCGAACGTGCCGATGCGGAGGGCCGAGCGGCGGGTGACGCCGTCGCAGTAGTGGGCGGGCTGACCGTGGACCGTGAGCATGGCACGGGCTCCGTGGCGGGGAATGGGTGTGAGGGACGATCTCGCCCGCGTGGGTGGTGCGGGGCGCGGCCGTCCGGCGGGGTTCAACTGTGCCGTTAGTTTACCGCCCGATTGCGGCAGGAACAATTCAAAAAGGGGCGAAGATGGGGTAGCGGGTGTTTGCCGTCTTCCACTCGGATACGCCTGTGGTATCCGGGTAATCGGTCCAATCGGAGCATTTTCGCGCCCGGTCGCCCCACGATTCCGCCCACTTTTTCAGTGAGTACGGAATTGGCTCTATTATTGCTCGGTACAACTACTGTCGGACTCGCGGAACTTTTTCTCCCGCTTTTTCGACACCTCGGCGGCCACCCCGCCCATACACTGAGCACTACTTCTCTTGAGATGACTATGAAGCCGACACCTGCCACCACAACTGTCGAAGATTCCGTCAGGGCTTGCGTCCTCACCTGGACCGGCCGTCGCGTTCGGGGGCTGGCCGTCATCGTTCGAGGGCAGACGCTCGTTCTGACGGGCCGCGCGTCTTCGTTCCATGTGAAGCAACTTGCGCAACGAGGCGCACAAGACATCCTCCCGCAAACGCCCCTGGCGAACGAGATCGTCGTCGAGTCGTCGGGCCGCTGAATCATTTCCCTTCGGCCACATATTCGCAAGTCACGTTCGTGCTAATGCCCCCGCGCGGCGTCCACCGCGACACGACGCGGCACCGCACCGGCTGGCAGGCGGCGACGAAGTCGTCCAGCAACCGGTTCGTCACCTGCTCGTAATAGATGCCCTGATTGCGGAACCGCTGAAGGTACAACTTCAGCGACTTCAGCTCCACGCACGTCGCCGCCGGGGTGTAGATGTAGGTGATAGTGCCGTAATCCGGCTGGCCCGTCAGCGGGCACACGCTGGTGAACTCCGGACAGACGATTTCGATGGAGTAGTCCCGACCGGGGCGGGGGTTGGGGAACGTCTCCAACTGGTCGGCGGACGGCGTCTCGGTGAGCAGCGACATCGGAGGGGCGGACTCGGAGGGAAAGGGGACGCGACAAATGATAGTGTCCTTAGCGCGAAGTTTACCCTCGCGATCCGGAGGGTGTTTCTTCAGCCCGAAGGGCTGTCTCCTAAAGCCCAGGCCTCCGGCCTGGGTTTGCGGTCGCGGTGGCCCGGAGCCTGAAAGGCTCTCTCCTCACCTGAGCGACCCTTTCAGGGTCGGAAATCAAAACCATCCGATACCCAGGCCGGAGGCCTGGGCTTTAGGAGACAGCCCTTCGGGCTGAAAACCAACACACCAATTGCCGAGGCTGATGTTAGCCCGCCGAACGCATTGGTGCCCTCCCCGTCAGCGGGTGAGAACGTAGGCGACGGCGGCCGCGACGCCCACGGCGGCCCCTACCAGAAGCGCGGTGAGCATGGGTCGCCCCGTCTGGGTGGGCGGCGTTCGGCCGCGGCGGGTGGACAACTTCGGCCGTTCGGCGCTGTCCAGTTCCATGTTCGTCTGGTCCGTCAGCGGCACGAAGGAGCATTCGTCGGTGTGGTCGCCTTGGGTGCCGTGTTCTTCCGATGGCCTGGCGGGCATGGGGGTGAGTGCGTTCACGGCCGTCAGCGGCACGGGTTGCCGTGGGAAACGAGTCTTCGACGGCGGATCGACCACGGGTGAGCGGAGGCCGGACTTCGACCCGTCGGCCGACAGCGACTCTTCCAGAATCAGGTCGCGGAATTCGGGGGCGGCCCGGAGCGGGACGAACGGTCCGGCCTTCGTCCGGCAGACGAGTACCTGAGTCAGGTCGCCGAGGGTGCCGGCGAGGATGTTCTTGCGGATGGTGTCGGTCGATCCTTTCACCGTCTTCGGCTGGTCCAGTTCGTCGTACACCACCATGTACCAGAGGGTGTTCCCGTCGGCCGGCATGGTGACGGTCGTGTCCGACAGGCCGCCACCCTGGCCGGGCCGCCACGCCGCCCCGATCAGGTCTTCCATGAACTCGCGGCAGGACGCCGGCCGGTCGGCCGGGTTGGCGGTCATGGCCCGGCGGATGGCGAAATCGACCCGCTCGGACAGGTGCGGGGCGAGCGTGCGGGGGGCCGGGAACTCGTTGCGAGACTTGCGAATCCAACAGTCCAGTGGGCTGTTCCCGGCGAACGGGATTTGCCCGGTGATGAGCATGTACAGGGTCGCCCCGAGCGAGTACACGTCGCACCGCACGTCGGCGTTCTTGGCGTTGCGGAACTGCTCCGGGGACATGAAGTGCGGGGTGCCTAGGCCCTTCCCGGTGCGGGTCAGGTTCTCCTCCCCTTCCACGTCCTTGACCAGCCCCAAGTCGGTCAACTTGGCCACCCCGTCGGCCGTCAGCAAAATGTTATCCGGCTTCACGTCCCGGTGGATCAGCCCCTGCTTGTGCGCCCGGTGCAGCCCCTCGCACACTTGCGCGATGACGCCGACGGCGGCCTCTTCGCCGAGCGGCCCGCCCTCCTCCACCACGTCCCCCAGCGCTTTCCCGTCCACGTATTCCATCACCAGAAACGGCGTCGGCATCAGCCCGCAGTACTCGATGGCCTTCACCACGTTCGGGTGGTCGATCAGGCTGGCCGCGCGGAACTCCTGCTCGAACCGCCGCAGCAGCACCGGCTGGCGGGCCGTCTCGGCCGGAATGACTTTGATGGCCACCACCCGGCGGGTCAACTTGTGCCGCGCCTTGTACACCGCCCCCATGCCGCCCTCGGCGATCTTGGAGAGCAGCTCGTAACTGCCCAATTCGCGGGCGCTGGTCGTGGTGCCGAACGACATGATGGGCGGCTGTGTGGGTGGAGGGAGGAGCCGACGACACGAATCCGCCCGACGCGAGTACCACTATCTTAGGTCACGGACGGCGGAAAAATCGGAAAAGTCGGGCGGAGCCGCCGGACGCCGTTTGGTTCCGACTTCGGCCCGGTGTAAACTGACATGTCCCGTTCGGGCCGGTCCGCCGCGCGCGTCCGTCCGACTGTTCCGGTCGCGCCCGTGGAAATTCGCCCCTTCCGCCGTTTGCCCGACGGCGGCGCTTGTCAACGTCCGCCCGATCCGGCAGAATCGACCGGAAGTGAATCCCTTCCCCGAATACTCCACCGCCCGCCCGCGGCCGGGGACGCGCGAGGAACCGCCTGATGACCACGTTCGGGAAAGTCCTTATACTGCTGAACGTGATGGCGGCCGCCGCCGTCGCGTACTTCGCCACCGACAACTGGGCGAAGCGGCAGTCGATGAACGCCACCGGGCTGCGGTACGCCGTCACCCTGGAAGGGCTGCCGACCGAGCCGCAAGCCGGGCAGCCGGCCGCGCTCACGTCCGCCCCGGCGGACGACGCCTCCGTCGCCGTCCGCCTGCCCACCGGCACCGGCCGCCACGCCGACGAGGTGCCGTACCGCCTGCTGAAGGCTCACTTCGCCGGGGCCGACGGCCCGCCCACCTTCGGCAGCAACCTGCCCCCGCTCTCGGTGGTCGGCGAGGTGCAGCGGGTGAAGACGGCCGTCGAGACGTTCCTCGTGAACCGGGGCACCGACGACGCCCGGCTGGCCTGGCTGTGTGGCACGGTCGAGCCTAACGGCAACTACACCCCCGGCGTCCTCACCCTCCTCGCGGACGGGTTCGGCGAACGGCAGGTCATCAAGCGGTTGCTCGACTTCCCGAACGTGGCGGCCGGCGGCCGAGCCGTCGAAGTGGCGGCCAGCCTGGCCAAAGCCCGTGACATCCTGCAAAAGCGGTTCGACGCCGTGACCAACGCCCCGAACCCGAAGTTGGCCGACGAGGACGCCAAGGCGCTCGACGACGCCCAGAAAGCGGTGACGGCCGCGTCCAACGCCCTGACGCTGGCGAATCAGCGGGAAGTGCAAACCCGACTCGATCTGAAAGACACCCCCGAAACCCCGGCCAAGACCGCCCAACTCACCAACGCCGCCCTCGAAACGCAGGACGCCCGCAACCGGCTGACCGCCGCGTTCGATGACATGGAACGGACGATGGCGCGGACCGGTCTGGCGTACAGCCGGGACGACGGCGACCGCCGCCGCCGGGCGCTCGGGCTGCTGGCCCACCTGGACCCGACCGACGCCAGTTGGCAGAAGCGGATGATGCTGCTGTTCGGCCTGCCCGAATACGCCCAGGCCCAGCGCGACCGGATCGAGCGGTTGAAGCCGTATCCGGGGCTGTACGACGACGAGCGTCTGGCGGCCGACGCCCGGTTTTACGCCGAGTACGAACGCATGAAACAGGCCGCGCGGGTCCGCGACCGCATCCTCGACCGCCAGAAGGAACTGCTGGCCGAGGCCAACGCCCAAGTCGCCGACGCGCGGAAGCTGCTGGACGAGCGGACGACGTACCGGGACGAGCGGCGGGCCGTCGCCAAGACCCTGAACGAACAGTTGGCCGCGCTGGCGGACGAACAGGAAGTCGTCGAAGCCGTGTTGTTCAAAATCCAGACCCGCGTCGGCCGGCTGCTCCGCGACAACTTCGACCTGGAAGACCGCCTGCTCGTCGCCGAACGGCAAGCGCTGCCCCCGACCGGCCGCTGACACCGTACCCCGCACTCGCTCCCGGCTCCCGCACAACAGGGTTCGGCCATGAATTTCCTTGGCAAGCTGCTCGTCTTCCTGAACGTCATCCTCGCCACCGCGCTGCTGTCGTGGGCCGTCTCCCTGTACACGAACCGGGTGGACTGGCCGGCGGTCGAAATGGACGGCAAGAAGTTGACCGAGTGGCCGGGGCAGTACGCCCGTGATGTCGCCGCCAACAACGCCCGGTACGCCGACGCCAAGGACATGGTGCGGGCGGCCGAGGCCCAACTGGCCACCCGCCGCGTGGCCCTCCGCGACCAACTCGAACTGGCCCGCAGCGGCCAGTTTTACGAGCTCGACCGGGCCGGCCGAGTCGGGCAGAACGTCCTCGAACGGTTCGAACTGACCCGCGACCCGGCCCGCCTCACCCGCATCGCCAAGAAAGACCTCAAGACCGGGGCCGACGTGTCCGTCCCCCTCCGCGGGTACGAGACGCTCCAGAAGGAGTTGCAGGCGGTCGCCGACGCCACCGTCGGCAGCGAGGAGCCGGGCCGGGAGAGCGGCAAGAAGGGGCTGGCCGCCATCCGCCGGCAACTGGTCGCCCTGGACACCGAAGTCGCCGGCCTGGTCGATCCGAAGACCGGCACCCTCGCCCGCCTGACCGCCGCCATCGCGCAGCGGGAAGACGAGAAGCGCTACCTGGAAGACAACCGGGTGAACTGGGACGCCCAGTCGATCACCCTCGAGAAACGGAACAGCCAACTGCTGGACCGGCTGAAGGTGTTCGGCGTCACTCCCGCTGACGCCCGCGCCCCCGTGGTCGTCCCGCCCCCGACCCTGACCGGCTCCCGCTAACTCCGCACGGCCCCGCACCCTGATCGACCGAGGACTCGACCGATGACCCCGCTCGGCAAAATGCTGTCCATCTTCGTCTTCCTCCTCTCGCTCGTGTGGGCGTACCTGACGGTGAACACGTTCGTCAGCCGCACCAACTGGAAGGCGGAGGCCGAGAAGTACCAGAAGGCGGCCGCCGAGACCTCCACCGGGGCCGACGCCATCGTGCGCGAGGCGGAGGCCGAACGGCAGGCCACCAAGGCCAAGCTGCTCGCCGCCGAGCGGGACCGGGACGCCGCCGTCGCCAAGGCCGCCAGCCTCTCGAAGGAGGTGGACGAGTTGAAGGTGAACATCGACGCCAAGTTGGCCGCCGCCGCCGCCGCCAACCCGGAGGTGAACAAGGACAACTCCCGCCAGAAGGAGTTGCAAACGGAGGTGGGGAACCTGACCGTCTCCTTGAAGGACGCGCAAGACCAAGTGGTCGCGCTGACCAAGGACACGTCGGCCGCGAAAATCCTTCAGGAGCAGGCCCAGCGGGAGGCCGCCGCCGAACGGCAGCGGGCCGCCACGCTGGAGAACCAGCTCCGCACCACCGACGACAAGTTGAAGGAAACGCTGGCCCGCCTGAAGGCCGGGGTGGGCGAAGGGGTGGCCGTCCGCCCGTCCCCGCCGGAGGGGTTCCGCGGCACCGTCAAAGCGGTCAGCAGCAACGGCGAGTTCGTCGAAATCACACCGGGAGCCAGCGCCGGCCTCCGCGAGAACACCAAACTGCAAGTGGTCCGCCTGAAGCCGCCGACCTTCCTGGGACACCTGATCGTCCGCGGCGAGATCAACCCGGACAGCGCCGCCTGCCAGTTCATCCCGGCCAAGCGGCCCCGCAACAAGCCGCTCTCCGCCGACGACCTGCCCAAACCCGGCGACCTGGTCCAACCGGACAACAAGTGACCCGCCCCGACACCCCGCCCAGGACTCCAGGTCATGGCCAAAAAGAAGAAGAAGGCGAAACCGGTCGTCGAGGTGGCTGAGGACGACGACCTTGAACCAGTCGCCACCGGGAAAGACGACGGGTCCAAGCCGCGCTACGACGTGTACTTCGGCCTGACGCTCATTACCACCCTCGTCCTCATCGGGGCGGCAGTGCTGCTGTACTACGACCAGGAAGATTTGAAGTCGTCCGCCAACGCCGGGTTCAGCCCGCCGACCGTGACCGCTGGGCAGCTCGGCTTCCGCGCTCCGGCCGCGAAGTGAACGGCCCCGAAATGATCCCGCACCCCGGAGCGCGCTGGCCATGGCGAAAACGAAGCCCCGACCCGTCGTCCCGCAAGCCGGGTACAGTCCCGGCTACACCTGGATGCTGCTGTTCACCGTGCTGGCGATGGCCGGCGGGGTAGCGCTGCTGTATGTGGAACTCAGTTCGGACTACGAGTTCGTGTCCGAACCGAAGGGCCTGCCACCGGTGCCGAAGGTGAAGCCGCTCCCCCCGCGCGCGCTGGTCGCCGCTCCCGACATTCGTGTCGCGGCGCAACCGGAACCCGCTCCGGACGAGCAGCCTCGGCCCCGCGCCGTCGGCCCGTACATCGTCCGCATCCCGCCTTCCCTGCCGCTGCCCGGCATCCACACCCGCTGAGTTGGATCCTGGGCGAACCCGGCCCACAAGGGCCGTGGGTGTCCTGGGATTTCAACCCACCCACGGCCCTTGCGGGCCGGGTTCGCCCGGAACCGCCAAGAGTCACATTCACCCCGGCAGTCGCTCGGCCCAGGCTTTTCGCAACGCGGCTTCCAAATTCCGGACGTACCGCTCGGCGTCGCACAGCGAGGAGGATCGCAACCGCTCCCGCAATCCGTCGCGGATGACCGCCAACTCGTCCCGCTTTCGCATCCACTCTTTCCCAATCGTCACCAG
>Ga0105046_10015161_pt1 | contig 11856 bp, 8 predicted proteins | sample MAT03_FD_78385 | JGI IMG/M metagenome (GOLD analysis project Ga0105046, IMG submission 78385) | Freshwater microbial communities from Lake Fryxell liftoff mats and glacier meltwater in Antarctica - MAT-03 (megahit assembly) | ecosystem: Environmental > Aquatic > Freshwater > Ice > Liftoff...
GGAGAAGATCGAGGTTCTGAGGTGGTTTTGTTGGGTTCAATCTTTCCTGCTCGATTTTTGGTAACGCGACGCGTAAGCGAGGGATTTTGTTGCCGGTTCCTCGCTTACGCGTCGGGTTATGAATAATCCGGGCTAAGTCCCGGGGCTCAAGTTTAGAACCTTAGGAACTGGACCAGGACGAAGTCTTGCGACTCCGGCTACGACACCTGATTTTCCACCGGTTTGGAGGAAATAGCAACTAATAAACAAATTCGTCGCCGGTCCGATTGTGTCGATATTGCTAAAAAATCAGGACAAAAGGAACTTCACTACATTTATGTGCATCGTACTGGCGGTTCGTTTTGTTGACAGTGAATGGCCTCCAACTACCATAGAATTTCGCCTGTTCTAAAAGTACCCCCATTTTCAGTGGTGGGACTACTGTTGGGGCTGCGAAAACACTGCATATCTTTTCTGTCCGTTCGTCACTTGGGGATCCCATGGTGAATTCACGTAAGCCTGTTCTTGGTCCAATGAAGTCCCAGTCAACAAAAAAGGCTAATCGCCAAAAACTGGCCAAACGTTTACGACAATTCGAGCTCCTGGAGCGTCGGGAACTCATGGCGTTCTCCCCCGGTGTGACCGCTGCCCTCGGGACCATGCTGTTCACGAATCAAGCAAGTTACGAGAGCGCGGGTCAGTTGCTCCAATCCAGATTCGGCGGTGGTACGGCCTCGGGTAGTCAATCCAATGGAGAGCCCTCTGCCCCATTTAACACCACGGAGGCTGAACCGAACAACATCATTGCGAGAGCCAACTTTCTTCCGCTCGGTAACGCCGCAGGCAAGAATCCCGTCGTCAACGTTTCGGGAACTATGTCGAACATCTTTGATTTCGACTACTACGCATTTGACCTCAAGAAGGGGGACATTTTAGATGTTCGATCCACCGTCCCTCCGACCGTTGCTCAGCCTGGACTAGGATTGTTTAACTCCCAAGGAACGGAACTGCTCTATAGCAAGCAGCTTCACTATCCGTCCCCTGTTGGTCGTCCCATCTCTACCAAGACCCCACTATTCCGAACCGGGTCTTCGACCCTGAGCTATACGATCGATACGGATGGTCGCTATTACATGAGCGTTAGCGATGCGACGGGTGCCTATACCCTGAACTTGCGCACTTACCGTTCAACCTTCGAACAGGAATCGATCGGGTCAAAGCAGACTTTGTTTCTTGACTTCAATGGCTCCTTCGTTCGAAATGATCTTTTGAGTCTAGACGTTTTGTCAGCAACCCCAGCGAGAACAGTTCGCGTTCCACCATTGTCCCAGATTCTTCCTACACTCGGATTAAATCCGCAAGACGAACCAGCGCTCATTCGCGATATTACCCAACGGGTTGAAAAGAAACTCCGATTTCAACTGGCACTCGATTCCAATAATGGCTTCTACGCTCAGACCGGCAATCCCGGCGACTTTGACATTAATATTGTGAACAGCTTGGACAGCCCGGATCTTTGGGGTCAACCCAATGTTTCGCGAATCTTGATAGGTGGATCCAATGCGGATTTCGGAGTTCCCCCAGCTCTTGGTATATTGGGTATTGCACAGCAAGTTGATGTCGGCAATTTTGACCACGAAGACACAGCGCTGGTCATGGTGGATTTGTTAGCTCTGATCGCAAGAAATTCCAACTTAGCAGGCAACTTCACTATTGCGCAGGCTTTTGCAGAGTTCACGGCTTTCGTCATCGCGCACGAAGCGGGGCACAACCTCGGCGGAATGCACCAAAATCCCAACAACTCGGTCAATACGATCATGGACGCAATTTACGACCCCAATTTGGCTGCGGGTCGAGATGGGATCATCGGCAATGCGGACGACGAGCCGATACGATTTAGAAATGATGAATACCGACTCGGTGAAACAACCTTCGGCGGTGGCATCAACAACTCAGCGAACATCATTGCTTTTGGATTGTCGACAGGTAAGGTAGGCTCCTCGATCATTGGCAATTCCTATAACGACCGCAACCGCAATGCGGTGAAAGACTCGGGCGACGAAGGCATTGGCGGCTGGGTTGTTTTCGCCGATCTCAATAACAATGGCGTTCGCGATGCGAGCGAGCCTCAAACCACAACCGACGGTGCGGGCAATTACAATCTACGCGTTGCGAACGGCACCTACAATGTTCGAATTGTTCGACCAGCACCTTGGATCGCGTCGCGGGACTCGGAACTGGTAAAGTCCGTTACCGTAACCGGTGGAAGTGCGACCGCCAATTTCGGATCTGTTATTCCAGCGGATTTTGCCACGGGTTTCAAATGGCTGGACCTCAATACCAACGGTATTCGCGACTCAAATGAACCAGCGTTGGCGGGCGTCTACATCTATTTGGATCTCGACGGCGATGATCGCCCGGACATCGGAGAGCCAGCCAGTATTACCAAGGCCGACGGATCTTATTCGGTAACGCCCCCAGGTCCTGGCACCTACGCGATCCGTGAAGTCGTCGAAGCGGGTTACGTTCAGACATTCCCGGCCAGTGGCGAGCACATTGTCTCCTACGACGGAACCAATCCGCTTCGCGGTTTCGACTTCGGCAACAGCGAGTCCTCGGATTGGGGCGATGCTCCAGCACCGTATCCAACCACCCGCGCTCAAGGTGGCCCATCGCACGGTTCCACGCCAGGCCTAACCCTCGGCACCCTTTTTGATTCGGATCCAGATGGCCAACCCTCTTTGAATGCGGATGGCGATAACCTAAACAGAACCAATGACGAAGACGGAATTACCCAGCTTACTCCGTTTGTTCGCGGCGATGGTTCCAATGTGATTCGGGTCAGTGTGACCAATACAAGCAGCTCTCCTGCCTTTCTCCAAGGCTGGATCGACTTCAATGGCAACGGCAATTGGAATGATCCGGGCGAACAAATTGCTACCAATGTCGTGTTTGCAACTAGCATCGCCAGCAACGTTACGTTCACAACACCGACCAACGCAGTTGGACGAACTTATGCTCGGTTCCGTCTGTCTCAGGACCAAAACCTGACTCCAATCGGCCGCTCCCAAACCGGTGAAGTGGAAGATTACGTCTACAACATTGTCGACGGCCCGCGCGTTCTCCTCCAGCCAGACACGTTTACTGTCGCTCGAAACAGTCGGGACAATGTCTTCAACGTTTTGGCCAACGACTTTAGCTTGCCTGGCGATGGATGGACGATTACGAGTGTCAGCACCGGAACGCAAGGTGGACGTGCAACGATCGACACGGCCAATCAAACGATCAAGTACACGCCTCGGATTAGCTTCGTCGGCCGCGAGACATTTACCTACTCGACAACCAGCGTTACAGGACGCCGTGAAACGACCACAGTTACGGTCATCGTCGCTCTGCAATTTGTGGATCCAGTAGCGGTAGATGATTCGTTCGATGTCCCAACCAACTCCATTGGATTCCCGCTCAGCGTTCTCGCTAACGATGTCGAGGGGCTCGGCGGCTCATTAATCGTCCAGAGCGTGACCAATCCGGACAAAGGTGGTTCGGTAATTGTCGGTTCCGGTGGCCAAAGTATTCGATACACCCCAGCCCGGGGATTCGGTGGGACTGAGCAGTTCAGTTACACTGCCGTCGACGCTACAGGCAAGACTTCCACCGCCAAGATCACGGTCCACACAGTTCCAGGTGACCGACTGGACGATGAAGTAGAATTCAGCTTTGCATTCCTAAATGCAGCCAACGAACCTATCACCGAAGTTCGCCAAGGGGACTCGTTCAAGGTGGTTGTTTATGTCGACGATTTGCGACCTGAAAAGGCTGCGTTGGAAACCCCGCCGCGAAACGTTACCGATCCAGGCGTTTACTCTGCTTACCTCGACTTGCTCTACAGCTCCGGTTTGGTAACGCCGAACGCACCAACCAGCGGTACCCAAGATTTCTCTGCAACTTTCGTCGCTCCCTATCAGACCGGTCGTGGTGGTACAGCAGCAGTTCCTGGCATTATCGATGAGCTGGGTGCGTTCATCGGGCAAGTTTCCTCGTTCAATCAACCAAACAGACTACCTGTTGTCATACTTGATTTCACCGCAGCTTCGGCAGGCATCGCTGAATTTATCGGAGATCCAGCAGATAAGATTCCTGGTTCGGAAGTGACGTTCTTCAACGCACCTTCCTCAGCACGCGTTCCAAACGAGCAGATTCGATTCGGCCGCGCGACGATTGAGATCGTTCCGAACGGAGTGAATTTCCCGTTCGCAGTAGATGATACTCGTTTCAACGTACCGCAGGGCAATCCGTTCAACGTGGATGTACTCACCAACGACATCGTCGGGACGCAACCGCCGATTCGGATCACATCGGTGACTCAGCCATCTAATGGCCAAAGCCAAGTCAACGATAACAACACGCCGAACAATTTTGCGGACGATACAGTAACCTACTTCCCCAACTCGAACTTCGTTGGGCTAGATCAGTTGAAGTACACGATTACGGACGATCGCGGCTTTGTCTCGACAGCGACCGTGACTTTGCATGTCGGATCATCTACTGCAGACGACGTGATCAAGCTCCGCTTGAGCGCTACCGATTTGGCGGGAACACCGATCGACCAAATCACAGTCGGGCAACAGTTCCAATTGCGTGGCTTTGTGGAAGACTTGCGAACCAGTCCAACCCGAGCTGGAGTCTTCGCAGCATTCCAAGACATCCTCTACAACAATAGATTGGTCTCAGTGAACTCGAGCACTGCGGCTCCTGGCTTTCAAATCGCTTACGATGCCCAATACAGCAACGCTACTGCTGGCGATACTCGAGTACCTGGATTGATCAATGAAGTTGGATCCGTTCAGACATCCAGTTCCCCGGTCGGACTCGGCGAGAAGTTGCAGTTTACGATCACGTTGACTGCACGCAACGTTGGCATCGCGAGCTTCATCGGTGATCCAGCCGATATCAAGCCGTTCCACGATAGCTTTGTGTTCGACCCAACAACTCCGCTAACGCCAAGCCAGATCCGTTATATTTCGGACTCCATCTTGATCGTGTCCACGACCGGTGGCAGTGGGTCGAGCGGAGGCGAAGGCAACACGAATTTGACCAATGCCTACGACGTCAACAACGACGGCTTCGTCTCGCCGATCGACGTCTTGATCCTGGTCAACTCCTTGAACAACGGCAGCAGCGGCTTGCTTCCTGTCTTAGGATTACCAGCAGGTAGCGGCGGCGAAGGTGGTTCAGGACGACACTTCCTGGACGTCAATGGCGACAATTACTTATCGCCTTTGGATGCCTTGATGGTTATCAACGAACTGAACAACCGCCAAAGCAGTGGAAGCGGTGAGGGCGAAGGCGAGGCAGCACCTCTTGAATTGAGTCCCACATCGACATTCAAAGCCACTTTGGTTGATGTGCCCTTCTTGAAGAATCGGTCGAGCGTTAACGTTCCGTTTGTCTATGGACCGATGCCTTCGACGGACGACTTGGAGAAAGTGTTCAGCTTGGACGAGTATTTGGCACAGCAAGCGACTGACGAGGAGTTCGACTACCTCGATGGGCTCGCGGCAGATGTTCTTGGCAACAATTTGAGCTGATTGCCTGCATCCACTCAAAGCATGAGCATGTGGCATTCACACAGATCGTGCCACACGACCAGCATTTCGTGTGGCACGCTCAAAGCGCAGCGTGGGCGTGTCAGGGCTAGCAATGCTTTTTGCCAAACAGATGCTGGGCGATCTAAGGTACTTTGACAGCGCCCACGCCCTCCGCGATGCTCAGAGCGTGTCACAAGACCAGCTCAGTGCGTGTCACACGATTAGCTCAGTGCGTGTCACACGATCGCTTTTATTTGTCGTTTAGGTACATCATCGGGAAGGTCGAGTCCATTTGGATAGGTACTGGTTGGACTTTGGCATACCACTGGGCACTCGACCAATACCAGTCTTCGGGTCTCTCCACCAATCCACGTCGTACTGGATTGGCATGGATATAATTGATCATGTAGTGCAAAGTTCTTATTTCGGTTGCATTTCTATCGAAACCGCCACCTGGTTGCCATATTCGATGGCGTTGCCGTTTTCCTTCTTGAACGGAAATTTTGGACAACCATTCAGGTGCGAATCTTCTGAGATGTGAGACTGTTTTGCGGCCCACTTCTTCTTTGATTTCGCCGACTACTGGCCCAAGCTTCAATGCAGGATCACGCGGATACAGAAGCAAATGAACATGATCGGGCATAATCACATAGGCCCAGAGATCGAATGGGTATTTCTCTTTCGCTGAATTCAATGCACCAACAAACCATTTCCGCGTTCGATCATTTCCTAGGAAAGGGAAACGTTTGTAGCAACAGAAAGTAAACTCGCGTGCTTCGCCCGCTTCGTCGAGCCTTTGTCGACGTTTTTCGTAACGGACTTTGGCCGAGTCAGGATCGTTGATTCGCATTGACTGCTCGCTTTACAAAGTTGCGATTTTTTTCGAACCCACATGGCGAACCAATATACGTAATCCAAAATCGCGATGCAACCGATTGGCACAATTAAACAAGTCAAGATCATTTACGCTTAAGAAATTTTGTCCCCTCAACTGGGGATGGACGGGTGTGAAAGCTTGAGCGTGTGAGGGCTAACAATGCCATTTGCCAAACAAATGCCGGGCGATCTAGGGTGCGCTGACAGCGCCCACGCCCTTCGCGATGCTCAGAGCGTGCCACACGGCCAGCTCAGAGCGTGCCACACGATTGGCTCAGTGCGTGCCACACTACCAGGATTTCGTGTGGCACGCTCAAAGCGCAGCGTGGGCGTGTGAGGGCTAACAACGCCATTTGCCAAACAAATGCTGGGCGATCTAGGGTGCGCTGACAGCGCCCACGCCCTTCGCGATGCTCAGAGCGTGCCACACGACCAGCATTTCGTGTGGCACGCTCAAAGCGCAGCGTGGGCGTGTGAGGGCTAGCAATGCCATTTGTCAAACAGATGCTGGGCGATTTAATGTACGCTGACAGCGCCCACGCCCTTCGCGATGCTCAGTGCCTGCCACACGACCAGCTCAGTGCCTGCCACACGCGAGTCTTGACACAGTTGCCTAGTGCGATACAATCCGCCTCGTTGTTGGTGATCCAGTCCGCGTTCGCGGATTGGGTGAACAGGGAACTCCGGTGAAATCCCGGGACGGACCGGCCGCTGTGTGCCGCTTGCAACTTCAAAGTTGCATTCATCGCTTTTCTGAAAAACCATTGTCCCTAAATCGGATGAGAAGGTTACGAGCGATTGAAAGAGCGGTGAGTCAGAAGACCTACCAGCAACGAGATGACTAGTGCCTTCCTGGTTTGGGGCGGTCGTTGCAGCGAGTATGTAATCAAGCATTGCTCGCTGGATGCTCAAAATATCCAACCTCACCTGATTTTTTTCGCAATCCAAAGATACACGTTTTTTGCGTTGTCAGAATGGATTGCCAACGGAAAAAATCTGGGGTGGCAACTGAGGCTTAGCATGTCCTGTTTGAAAACGCACCGATGTAAATCACTGCGCCAAGGTTTTACGCTTGTCGAATTGTTGGTGGTGATCGCGATCATAGGAATTTTGGTCGGGTTGCTACTCCCTGCCGTGCAAGCTGCACGCGAAGCAGCCAGGCGGATGCAGTGCAGCAACAATCTAAAGCAGCTTGGCTTGTCTCTCCACAACTACGAATCGGCGTTTCGAGCTTGGCCCGCTCAATCCTCGGGACCATCCCAGGGTGCGCAGTTCAACGCCCGGCGCGGCAGTTGGTTTACAGCCGCGCTACCATACTTCGAGCAAGATGGCTTGTACAAGGGCTTTGATCCAAAGCTACATTGGCATGACGTAGGAAATGGAAAGCCGGTGATGGTAGACGTTCCAACGCTCAGATGTCCCTCGGCACCAGATCGTTTAGGTTTTGAATGGACCGTGTTGGTCGACTATGCCAATGCTACAACCACCACGCCGTCTCTATCACCGAGAACTTTTTTTAAGGGCGCGACGACCGACTATGCAAATGTTGGCGGCATCGGGACTCAGTTGAACAGCGTATTGCCAACGTCCCAGCAACTTGCTGACCCACTCAACTGTGGAATGCTCGCGACAAGAACCGTGAAGTTGGCCGAAGTCGCTGACGGTCTCTCGAATACGTTGCTGCTAGTGGAATGCGTCGGGCGTCCAAATCTTTACCAGAATGGTCGATTGATTCCCGATGGAACAACACCAAAGACATGGAGCGGCAGTGCCAGCGTAACCCGCCCGTTTCCCACAGGCGGCGTTTGGGCGAGCCACCTCAAAGGCTTCCTCGTTGATGGTTCGCTGCCTGACGGCAACACGAGCGTTCGCCCAGGGACCTGTTCGATCAATTGCAGTAACGACAATGAAGTATTCTCGTTCCATTCAGGCGGCGCGTTGATCCTACGTGGTGATGGTTCGGTTGGGTTCACTTCTGCTTCGTTGCCGATCGACCAACTTGCGGCCATGGTTAGCCGCAATGGCGGGGAAGTCGTAAACATCGAATGGTAAACTCGCGATCATGGAAGAACTGCAAATTTTAAATTTCCTGACATCAACGGATTTTAGGTACGGGACACCAAAACGCCCTTTCCTGCGAAACTTGCACCTCACCGTACTAATTGCCACAAGAGAGCGCAAAGAACGCGAAAGAAACTGCAACGCTCCGTCGAAGTCGCAAACTTTTGCGTTCTTTGTGCTCTTTCGCGGCTATATTTTGGAATGCTGTTCCCGTACGTGGGAGGAGATAAAAACTCTAGAACGACAGCACCTAAAATCCGTCAGGGTCAGCAAATTTCAAATTTCAAATTTGCAGTACTCGGACTTCAATGAGGTTATGAACGTAGCATCACGGAGATTGCGATGACAGCCAAGACACTCATGGTGATGGGAACCAGTTCATCTGCAGGCAAAAGCTTATTGACCGTTGCACTGTGTCGTTGTTTCGCTCGGCGAGGGATTCGAGTTGCTCCGTTCAAAGCGCAGAACATGTCCAACAATGCGGCTGTCTGCAGCAACGGTGCCGAAATCGGTCGCTCGCAGGCCTTGCAGGCTCTTGCTGCGGGAGTTCCCCCGGACTCCGATATGAATCCGATCTTGCTCAAGCCGGAAGGGCAGACACGTTCACAAGTCATCGTGAATGGTCGTCCTCACGATTCATTAGAGGCGGCGGACTATTACCAAAGGCGACAAAAGCTCTGGCCGCAGGTGACCGCAGCGCTGGATCGGTTGCGCGATCGATATGAGCTTGTTGTCATCGAAGGAGCGGGGAGCCCCGCTGAGCTCAACCTTGCCCATGTCGAGATGGTCAACATGTCGGTCGCTCGGTATTGCCAATCGCCGGTTATCCTTGTTGGCGATATTGAACGCGGCGGCGTATTTGCTCAGCTGCTCGGGACATTGTGGTTGCTTCCGCCCGAAGATCGACGCCTCGTTCGTGGCTTGCTTGTCAATAAGTTTCGCGGTGATCTTGCGTTGTTTGATTCCGGCGTTGAGATATTGAGGGAACGGGGTGGCGTCGAGGTCTTAGGTGTATTGCCGTGGATCGAAAATCTACGACTGCCCGAGGAAGATGCAGTAGCTCTAAGTTCGATGCCAGCTATCGGAGCAACGAATCCATCGCAATTGGATATCGCGGTCATCCATTTGCCTCACATCGCTAACTTTGATGACTTCGACCCGCTCGCCACTGAGCCGAGCGTGAATCTGCGGTATGTGCGATCTGCTGATCAGCTCGGCAAGCCCGACGCTATCCTGGTTCCGGGAACAAAGAATACGATCGGCGATTTGCAATGGCTGCGCGCATCCGGTATCGCAACACAGATCGAACAATCCGCTGCGTCGGGAGTTGCTGTGGTGGGGATCTGCGGCGGATATCAGATTCTAGGTGGAACGATCGATAATCCAAACCGTTTGGAGTGTAACAGCAGCACAGCGAGTGGCTTAGGTTTGCTTGAAATCGAAACCACCTTCGAAGCTCAAAAACAAACTTGCCAAGTTGAAATGCGAGTCACCGACGACACGATTGCTCCCGGAACACTTGGTGAACTGCTATCGGGGTATGAGATTCATGTCGGTCGCACGACTTCGAGATCGCCATGGATGAATGGAGCAGCTGGGCCTGACGGAGCGCGGTCTCGCGACGGAGCAGTATGGGGTTGCTACCTGCACGGCTTGTTTCACAACGACCGATTCCGATCCGCATGGCTTAGTAAACTCGCCGGTCGCTCCATTTCGGACTTTCAGATCTCCTCCTCGGAACAGATCCAACTTTCGCTCGATCGGTTGGCCGATACGTTTGAAACGCATGTCGACTTCGAGCGTCTGATGGAAATCGTTTTTGAATCCGCTCATGCAAAGGACACAAACTATGTCGGATAAGACAGAAGAACCTACGGACGAAATCAATGAGCAGCATCGACAGAAAATGGTCCGTCTCAACGAGATCAAAGACCGTCAGCTTGCGAGCAAGACGCAAGAAAAGGGGTTGATCATCGTTCACACGGGAGCGGGTAAGGGCAAATCCACCGCGGCTTTTGGAATGGCGATTCGGGCACTGGGACAAGGGATGAAGGTCGGAATCGTCCAATTCATTAAAGGTGCCATTCCGACGGGCGAGGGCAACTTCATAAAGCAGATTGCAGCTGCAGGCATGAAGATCGAGATGCACACGCTCGGCGAAGGGTTCACGTGGAAAACGCAAGATCGAGAACGCGACATTGCGACCGCAGGGCGAGCCTGGGCCAAAGCAGTTGAGTTGATGCGAGATCCGACGATCGATCTAGTTGTCCTCGACGAATTGAACATCGCAACCAAGTACGAGTACGTTCAACCATCGGTCGTGGTCGAAGAGTTGCTCAACAAACGAGAGATGTTGCACGTTGTACTGACCGGTCGCAATGCGAGTCCCGAAGTGATCGAAATCGCCGACCTAGTTTCTGAGATGAAGGTCATAAAACACCCTTACGCAAGCGGTATTCAGCCGCAACGAGGGGTCGAGTTTTGAGATCGAACAACACTCAAAATTTCATGGGTACTTTGACATTGATCCTCGGCGGCGTTCGCAGTGGCAAGAGCCGTTTTGCACAAGAGCTCGCTGTGCAAGTCGGGGGTGACGATGTGCTGTTCGTGGCGACAGCAGAGGCTCGCGATGACGAAATGCGACATCGTATCGAGCACCATCAGCAATCACGGCCCGCAGCCTGGCAAACGCTTGAGCGAACTCGGAACATTGGCGAAGCGATCAGCGAATTGGAGGGGCTCCAATCGGTAGTCTTGGTAGATTGCTTGACTCTGTTAGTCAGCAACGTCATGTGCGCGCTCGAATCAGCTCCTCCCACGCTCGAACCCTTGCAGCAAAGAGTCGAGGCAGAGGTGCTCGGACTGATTGCAGTAGCAAGGGATCTTAATACTCACCTGATCATCGTTTCGGGCGAGGTCGGCTTAGGAATCGTGCCTGAACATGCCATGGGGCGCATGTTTCGCGACTTGCTGGGTTGGGCGAACCAGCGGCTTGCCCAGCATGCAAAGACAACCTATTGGATGGTGGCAGGTTTGCCAATCGACGCAACGTCACTGGCTACGACTGTCCAGCGGGCCGCTTCCAGAATTATCTGCAGCAATTCTAAGGGATCTACAACATGATAAAACAGGATCGCCTCTCATTTGCGTTCATTGCCTTGTTGCCGTTTGTATCGGGATGCAATAAAGGGTTCATCGAATTAGGCCCTTCAGAAAACAACGCGGCGAGTGTTTCCGAAGTTGGAGTGGTGGCCGAAACGAATATCCCTCCAATCAAGATCGTGGACCGATTGGGTCGCAAAGTCTCGTTGAACCGAGCGCCCAAGAGAATCATTTCTCTCTCGCCATCGAC
>Ga0105046_10015162_pt1 | contig 11855 bp, 8 predicted proteins | sample MAT03_FD_78385 | JGI IMG/M metagenome (GOLD analysis project Ga0105046, IMG submission 78385) | Freshwater microbial communities from Lake Fryxell liftoff mats and glacier meltwater in Antarctica - MAT-03 (megahit assembly) | ecosystem: Environmental > Aquatic > Freshwater > Ice > Liftoff...
AGTCCTGCGTTTTGACGGCGACGACTTGCTATTGATGAGCGCCGAGCGCCGTCTGCCGGTGGATGAGTGGGGGTTGTGGCAGCCGTATTATTACGCGCCGCCCGCACAAGGCGGTAGCGGGGCGTTCACCGTCGTGTCACTGATTGATGTGATTGACGGCGAGGTAGACCCATCCGTGTTTGACGGCAAAATCGTCTTGCTCGGTTTGATGAATACCACCGGCACGCTCGACGAATATAGCGTGCCGTCGTCCAGCGGGAGCCTGATGGCTGGGGTCGAGATTCAGGCCAACGCCATCGAAAATCTGGTTCAACCCAACCCCAAATTTATCAGGCCGCTCAATCAGGGGTGGCAAGCGGTGTTGATTGCGTTGCTGGCTGTGGCGGCCAGCTTGCTGTATGCGTTGCCGCGTTGGTATATCAAGATGGGCATCGGGCTGACTGTGATTGTCGGCTGGCTGGTCGTCACATCGGCGGTGTTCACCACCAGTTTCGTCATGATTTCGCTGTTCGACACGCTGTTGGCTCTGGGGATTCCCGTGCTTGCTTCGGTTGGTATCGACATCACGCTAGAAACCTTACGCCGCCGCCAGAGCGAATTTCTCTTGGGCAGCCTGCAACGTATCGCTGAACAGCGCCTACAACTTGACCAAGCGGCGGAGTACATCTTGGAAGATGTGGGCAAAATTGCGCCCAATAGCGCCGCGACCTTATATGTTGTAGACCGGTCTGACCGTGAACAATGGATGCGCTTTCGGCCCGGTGAAAAACGCATCGTCGGCGCTGCCGCATCGCCAGACAATCGCACCTATCATCACAAGCTGATGACGGCCATCTCATTGCGCTGGCAAGGGCGGCAACAAGGTTTGCTGATATTATCGCATCCCAACGGCTCGCAGATGGATGAGACGACTCGGTTGCTTTTGCACGAATTGGTCGAGAACCTCGCGCCTCACATCGACAATATGCTGTTGTATGACGAGGTAGGGCGCCAAAAAACGCTGCTCGACTCGGTGTTTTCAGAATCGCCAGCTGGGATCGCGATTATCGACTCCGCTGGCTTGGTCGTGCAGTGCAACCAAGACCTGTTGCGGTTGTTGGAAATGAACATGGCCGACGTGCAAGGCAAGTCTATGCCGGAATTACTTTCGCTCAAAGCCAACAAGCAAGATGTCAAAACACAGCTCGTTCAAGCGATTAGCGACAAGACCTTGTTTGTGCTGGATGAGATGAAATTGGGGGCGCACTTCGTCCGGTTGGTGATTGCGCCGCTGAAAGCCTATGACTTGTGGACGGTCATCATCGCGGATGTGACGGCGCTGGTCGATTTGAGCAACCTCAAGACGCGGATGCTGCGAATTGCCTCGCATGACCTCAAGAATCCGCTGGCGCGCATCAAAGGCTTTGTCGATTTGATTTTTATGCTCTCAACCACGTTAGATGAGCGTGACCGCAAGTATCTTCAATTTGTCAGCGATGCGGGCGATGAGATGTTGCGGATTATCGACGACATCCTCAACCTCGAACGGATGCGCTCTGGCAAGCTGATGTTGAGCAACATTAATTTGTCCCAAATGGTCAAGGACGTGTGCGCCCGCAACCAACCCGACCAGATTCAAAAAGGGCAGCAGATGGACATCATCATCCCCGATTCAGCCATCACCGTCCAAGCCGACGCGGCGCAGTTGTCGCAAGCGGTCAATAATTTTGTCGGGAACGCGATTAAATATACGCCAGATGGCGGGATGGTGACAGTTCGCTTGACATCGGATGGTAAGACGGTGCGCTTTGAAGTCGAAGACACCGGCTACGGAATTCCGCCTAAAGCGCAGCCCAAAATCTTCAGCGAGTTTTACCGCGCCAAAGCTGAGGGGACGCTGCACATCCCCGGCACAGGTTTGGGCTTGAGTTTGGTCAAGGCGGTCATCGAGTCACACAGTGGGACGGTTGGCTTCACCAGTGTTGAAGGTCAAGGCAGCATTTTCTATTTTACGCTGCCAGAAAAGTGATGAGCGATGAATGATGGATTTGTCCTGATAAAACGTTGGTTTTCGCTTGTGGCAATCGTCGCGCTGCTGGGCTTAGGCGTTACTTTCGGCGCGCACGCCCAAACGTCAGAACTTTCGGCGGTGGTGATGGTGGTCGGCGACGGCGTGACTTTGCTACGGGCGGGGGCGATCAACCCACTGCCGCTGACAGTCGGGTCGGTTGCGCCGTTTGGCGCGGGCGACCAACTGTTCACCGGCGTCAACGGGCGGGCGCTGATCGCCTTCCCAGACCTTAATGCCGTCTATTTGTTGCCCGATAGCCGCTATCAATTGACCGCCTTCACTGCATTGGATGACGGACGTTTCCGTTTGGAAGCGGTCTTAGACGGGATTGCCGTGCAGACCTTCAGCGCGGATACGGCGGATTGGGACTATCGACTGGTCACGCCGGGTTTGACCGTCGTCAGGCCGTCGGAGCATTTTGCGGTCTGGGCGCTGCCGGGACGTTTTGAGACGGTTATCAGCGCCGTTGGGGTCGCGCTCGTCGTGAACGAGGCATCCCCCGACGGGGTAGAGGTTGAGGCTGAGACGGGCTGGATGCCGATGTACAGCGAGTCACCCATTAGCCTAGAAGCGCCTTATCATGCCGTAGAACTTTTTGCGCTGGCGATTAATTGTCAAGGAACGGTTTCGACGGGCGGCACAGACGGTTTGCGACTGCGGCGCGGTGCGGCGCTAGATTATCCGATTGTCGGGACGCTAGATGACGGCCAAGCGGTCTACCTTGTCGGCATCACACAAAACGGGTTGTGGTATCGCATCCCGTATCTGACCGGATTCGGCTGGCTGTACAGCGAGTTGGTCGCGGCGGATTGCGCCGATTTGCCGGTTTCGCCCAATCTAGTCGGCGAGGCCAACGAGACGGTGGCCGGGGCGTCTGAGGCCGAAATCACCCTCCTGACGCCGTTTTACGGCACGCCCAGCGATAACTCGCTATTTTATCGCTGATTATAATTCCGGGGGCTGGTCAAGCGTGATGGAGGTCAGCACATCACTGAGCAATTCAATCATACGTTTGACTTGTTGATTGACTTGCCCTGTGTGCTTGGTGATTTGTTCGCTGGTCATGCGGGCGTGATACCGCTCAATCAACTCATTGGAGGCCGAAATCACCGCCAATGGGTTGCGTATCTCGTGCGAGAGGCGCAGGATGATAGCCTCTTTGCGTTTAGCTAAGTCAGTTTGATGTTCAGCAGTCAAGCGGAGCCGTTCAGCCAAAAGGCGCTGTTCTTCATTTTCCCGTTGAAGATCAATTTCGTGCTGGAGACCTTTGGCGCGTTCACGCTCAAATTTAACTTGCGTCCATGCCTGTTCGACCTCATTGACGGCGCGTAAAATCGAGATACGGGTTTCGATTTTCCCCAAGAGGGTCTTGTCGATGAAATCATCAATTTGGCGATAGGTCTCTAGCGCCGCTTGCGTATCACCCTGCTCAAGTTGAATATTTTTAATTAGGCGTAAGATGCCCAATTTATGCTCATTTTGATTGTGAATCTCACAAAGCTTTATCATTCGTTGCAAATGGATTAGCCCCCCGGCGGGACGACCATTGAGGTCTTCAATTGTGGCTAACGCCATTTGCCCCTGTAATTGGACGGTGATGAGATTTGTTTTAAGTGTAACATCCCACGCTGCCTTAAATTGCTCAATTGCGTGGGATGTATCGTTTAGCGTTACTAAGACTTCCCCCAATCCATAATGCGCCATCGACTCTATCAGGTAATACTCGCGACCCTCGATGATTTCCATCAAGTCTCGGTAGAACTCAATCGCTTGTTGTGGCAGCTTAAGGTTATGGTAGGTTTGCGCGATATTAAGCAAAACATATTCCCTCACAATCCCCACCGGATGCGCCTCGACAATCTTCTGCGCCTCTAAAAATAACTCAAGCGACAATTGGTAATTACCAAAACGGTCATGAATCGCGCCAATATCGCTCAATACCCCGGCAAGTTGTTTGTAATCTAAGACTGCGGTTGCTATATCTTTTTGACGTTCAAAGACCTGTAACGAGTCATAAATATTGCCGCTGATTCCGAATGCGAAGCCAATAATGCCCATCGCACGGCCTTCCATCGCGGTGAGATCATATTCACGAGCGAGGGTGAGAGCCTTGAGCGCGGTCTCTATACCGGCTGAAATCTCCCCGCTATTGATGTCGCACCACGCCAATTCACACGATGCCTCGATGAATAACGCCGTGTGATTGAGGGCTTGTGCGGCCTCTAACGTTCGTGTGAGGACTTCGCGAGCGGCGTTATGGTCTTTGAACTTGAGTTGGGAGGCGTGTTCCAAAAGATCACAAATGGTTTGTGCGTTCATCGACTCATCCACATAAGGGAAAACTTACTCTGCTTTAGGAATATGATAATGATACCCAAAACCTAGTCCGACCCCCAAAATCTGGGGTTCAGACCCCTAAATTAGACCGTGCGGCATGCCTCCGAATGACATCCTCACGGGCATGTTGGGCGAGGATAAGCGCTAAAGGTTTTTAGTAGGGGGTTTGGCGCGCCAAACCCCTATATGCAACCCGTTAAGGATTCTACGGGTTGATTTCGCTTGGTTGGGAGCCAAAACGGACGGCAAGAATGCCGTCCCTACACGAGCGCGTGAGATGTAGGGTGGTTCGCGAACCCCACGCCAAATACCCTGTTTTACCTTATCATTGTTGATTTTAATCCGATTTATGGTAAACTTGTCAACAGAGAGTAAAGGAGAATCATTATGTTTGGTGGGCGCATACGTCAAGCACGGTTACTGGCGGGATATACACAAGAAAAACTTTCAGAAGAACTCAAAAAATGGGGATATGCAGCGACCAAAGCGGTTATTTCCAAATATGAGAAGAATAAAAGCGCCGCACCCGCGCAGTTTTTGATTCTGGCGGCCAGCATTTTGAATGTTCCTGCATCTTATTTCACACATCAGCCAACACTCTCTGTTGAGTGGTTAGCTTTCAGGCGTCATAGCGCATTGCCTTCAGGAGAGCAAGCGGCCATCAAGCAATATGCGACAGATGTCGCTGAACTTCAAATAGAGTTACAAACGCTTTTGTATCCTAATACCGTTATTGACCTTCCACTACCTAAAAAAGTTGAAACTATGGCCGATGCTGAACAAGCCGCGCTAGAGTTACGTGAGCGTTGGCAACTTGAAACAAGCCCGATAGATAGCTTGGTCAGAACTGTTGAAGACCATTCTATTGTTGTTATTGGATGGTATAAACATGCGGGCGAATTTGATGGATTGTCGGCAAGAAGTCACCAACATCACCCCATAACGGTGATAAATATAAGTACAGAAGTTGCTACTGACCGTAGACGTTTTACGCTTGCCCATGAGTTAGGGCATTTGGTGATGGATACGAGTTCCGTCAGTGAGGCTGAGACAGAGAAGTTAGCCCATCGTTTTGCGGCGTCGTTTTTAGTTCCCGCCGAGCGGGCAAAATATGAACTTGGGACTCGGCGTACCAACATTGATTGGGATGAACTCAAAATCCTAAAACGGAAGTATGGATTAAGTATGTCGGCTTGGGTTCATCGGGCGCAAGAATTGGACATCATCACCAAACATTATGCCGACAAATTATGTCGGGAACGAGATGAACGCGGCTGGCGCACTAAAGAGCCGAGTGACCGTAGTTGGGATGAAGAACCGTTACGACTAGAGCAAATGGCACACCGCGCCGTGGCAGAAGGGTTGATGAGTCCTGACCAAATTCTTCGGTCTTATCCGCGTTGGGTAGAGGATGAGCAAGTGAAATCACCTTCCAAGCATTTGACGGTTTATGATTTGTTGGCAATGCCAGAAGAACAACGCCAAAAAGTTATGGCTGAAGCTTTTGCGCTTGCCTCAACGATGGACTTTGAGATTTTCGATGCCTACGATGAGATAGATTTTAACGATGCTGCCTTCTAATCAGGTGAATCTTACATCTCCTGTTCGCGGTGAAATTTGGCGGGTAAATTTTAATACTCCGATTACTATACCAACACCACCTTATGGCACACCTCAATCACAACTCCCTACAACAGGAGACGAAATTTATAAAATCCGTCCAGCGGTGGTCGTGAATATTCAAGAGATGTGGAATCTACAACTCTTAATCGTTGTACCAATCACCTCATGGCAGCCGCGTTTTCAAGTGAATAATTGGTTCTGGTTGGTGGAAATCCCTTCTGATTTGACCAATCAACTCCCGAACGATTCCGCCGCAAATACGTTTCAGGTCAAATCGGTTTCAACACAACGATTTGTCCAAAGAATCGGCATGTTGACAACACAACAAACGGATTTAATCACCGCAACCATAGCCTTTTGTGTCGGCTATACACCCCCCAAACCATCCCCATCATCTCCCTAATCCTCACATTTCGATGGTCTGTGACGGTTTCCCCCAGATGCGGTAGAGTCTGGGGGAATTTTGTTTTAGATATGAGGGATAATAATCCATGAAGATTGACGGCATTTGGTTCAAAGATGAAGACGGGCGGGCGTTATTGCTGCGCGGGGTCAACCTCGGCGGTTCGACCAAAATCCCGTACACGCCGGATGGCGCGACGTATCAGACCGAGGGTTTTTTTGACGGGCGCAACCTGTCGTTCGTCGGGCGTCCGTTCCCCTTAGAAGAAGCGAATGAACACCTCAGTCGACTCAAAGCATGGGGCTTCACCTTCCTGCGATTCCTCATCACATGGGAAGCGATTGAACATGCTGGGCCGGGGCAATATGACGAGGACTACCTCGCGTATGTGCGGGCGGTGGTGGTCAAGGCCGGCGAATACGGGATTAATGTATTCATCGACCCGCACCAAGACGTCTGGAGTCGTTGGACGGGCGGGGACGGCGCTCCGGCGTGGACGTTAGAAGCGTTGGGCATGGACATCACCAAATTACATCTAACCGGCGCGGCCATCACCCATCAGACGCACGGCGACCCGTTCCCACGTATGATTTGGCCGAGCAATTACGCCAAACTCGGCGCGGGGACGATGTTCACGCTGTTTTTCGGCGGAAACGATTTTGCGCCCGCTACCAAAATCGACGGCGTGCCGGTGCAAGAATATTTGCAAAGCCACTATATCAACGCGGTTAAACAAGTGGTCGCCCGCCTAAAAGACCTGCCCAACGTGGTCGGGTATGACAGCCTGAATGAGCCGAGCAGCGGTCTGATTGGCGTCCCAGACTTGGCGACTTTGCACGCTGAATTTTTCCCGATGGGGCAGACCCCGACGCCCTTCCAAGCCATGTTGTTGGGCGCGGGCTATCCGCAAGAGGTCGGCGTTTACGAGATGGGCTTTGAGGGGGCGACTCAGACGCGGACACAGTTGGTTAATCCTGATGGGATTCGCCTGTGGAAAGACGGCTACGATTGTCCGTTCAAGCAAAATGGCATCTGGACGGATGCGGACGGGACGCCAAAACTTTTGCGCCCAGACCATTTCGCCCGCAAGCCGGACGGGAGCGCCATCAACCCTGTTGATGATTATATGAAGCCGTTCATCCAACGCTTTATGCGCGAAATCCGCGAGGTAGACCCGCGTGCCTTCTTATTCTTAGAAGGTTCTCCGATGGGACAACACCCGTACTGGGAAGACTCCGACGGCGGGAACGCGGTCAACGCCGCCCACTGGTATGACGTCCTGACGTTGGTGATGAAACAATTTAACCCTGAATTCACCGTAGATATGGCGACCCGTCAGCCGATTGAAGGCAAAGACGAGGTGCAAGCATTGTTTAATCGGCAATTGGCCGCGCAAAAACACGCCAGTATCCCTACACTGATGGGAGAGTTTGGCCTGCCCTACGATTTGAACGGCAAACAAGCCTATTCCGATGGCGATTACACCGCGCACATCGCCGCGTTGGACATGTACTTCAATGCGATGGACGCCAGCTTACTTAATTTCACCATCTGGAATTACACCGCCGATAACACCAATGAGCGCGGCGACCAATGGAACGATGAAGACCTTTCGATTTTCAGCCGCGACCAGCAGACGGCAGATTGGCGCGAGGATATTCATTCCGGCGGGCGCGGATTGCCAGCGATTGTCCGCCCGTATGCGATGAAAACGGCGGGTGAGCCGTTGCGGATGAGCTTTGACCGCGACGCCCGTCGGTTTGAGTTCGCGTTCCGCCACGACGACGCTGTGACCGCGCCAACCGAGATTTTTGTCCCGACTTATCAATATCCCGACGGAATCACGGTAGAATTTTCCGATGGGGACTATGCCTATGACGCGGCGGCGCAAGTCTTGACCGTTCATCACACGACTGGGAGCGAGACGCATACCGTGGTTGTGACGCCGAAGTAATCGCTTCAGGGATTAGATGCGGTAGGGGGTTGGCGTGCCAAACCCCTACTTTGGGCGACGTATAGGCCAAGACCTGTTAGTATTATCTCAGCAGAATATATCGAGGTGTTATAACCATGAATGGTGATTCCCACGCTGAGGATCAACATATACTCGTTACCGGCGTCACAGGCTATATAGGGGGAAGACTCGTTCCAGTCTTGCTAGAGGCGGGCTATAACGTGCGCGTTATGGTGCGTGATTCGATCCGGTTACAGGGGCGCTCATGGATAGAGCAGGTCGATGTGGTGGCGGGGGATGTCCTTCAGCCCGATACGCTGGATGCAGCGCTTGAGGGCATAGATGTCGCCTACTATCTCATTCACAGTATGCGTAGCGGAGAGGATTTTCACGAGCGTGACATCCGGGCAGCGAGCAACTTTGGTATCGCGGCAGAACGCCACGGGGTAAAACGCATTATCTACTTGGGCGGTTTGGGCGATACGGAAACGAAACTCTCCCAACATCTGCGCTCACGTCAAGAAACCGGTGACGCATTGCGCGAGTGCGCCGTTCCGATCACGGAATTTCGCGCCGGGGTGATTATCGGTTCGGGCAGCTTGTCGTTCGAGATGATTCGATATCTGACCGAGCGTGTCCCCGTCATGATTTGTCCACGCTGGGTCTTTACACGTATTCAACCCATTGGTATCAGAGACATACTCGACTATCTGGTTAGCGCTTTGAATACCCCTGAGAGCGTGGGAAAAATCATCGAAATTGGAGGGGCAGAGATAATAACGTATCGAGATATGATGTTTGGCTATGCCAAAGCGCGTGGCCTGCGTCGCTACATGCTGCCGGTGCCGATCCTTACGCCGCGCCTGTCGTCGTACTGGGTACACTGGGTGACACCCATCCCCAGTGATATTGCTCGCCCGTTGATTGAAGGACTGCGTAACGAAGTCATCGTGCGCGATGACACCGCCCGCAAGCTTTTCCCGAATATTCAACCGGCAAGCTTTGACGTATCGGTCAATCGGGCGTTAGAGAAGTTACAAGCCAGTCAGGTTGAAACCAGTTGGGCTGATGCGCTGGTGAGCAGCCAACCTGAAAAGACTCCGACGGTTTTGTCCACCCATGAAGGGATGTTCCTCGAACAGCGCCAGCAATCTGTCAAGGCGACTCCGAGTGCCGTCTTTCACGCTTTTACCAGCCTCGGCGGTGCGAATGGCTGGTTATATTTTAATTGGGCGTGGTATTTAAGGGGGGTATTGGATCGTCTGGTGGGTGGCGTTGGACTGCGACGTGGGCGGCGTCACCCCACAGAAGTGCGCGTCGGCGATGCGCTCGATTTCTGGCGCGTCGAAGCGGTCACGCCGGATCGTTTGCTGCGACTGCGTGCCGAGATGAAAGTACCCGGACTCGCATGGCTCCAATTCAAGGCAGAACCACTGGAAGATGGGAATACAAAGCTCACCCAGACCGCATTTTTCGCGTCTAAAGGATTATTTGGCCTGTTGTACTGGTATGGTTTGTATCCGCTACACAGCGTGATTTTCTCCGGCATGATTCGTAAACTTGCACAGCGGGCTGAGGAACTTGACAAACGGGCGTAGTCGAGACAAATCACCCGCCTATCCGTTGCTTCTGTATTTGACGTAGAACCCAGAGCGATTAAGGAGTAAGTCACGATATGAATGCAGACGCCTTTCGCCATTTGTATAACTATCACTTTGCGGAGAATCGCAAACTATGGGACAGCTATATCACGTCACTGTCCCCTGAACATTTCACCCAGCCTATGGCCTATTCGATTGGGTCTGTCCGAAACCACGTCGTTCACTTGATGAGCGTTGATGACGCATGGTTTGGCGATTTGCGCGGCGTTGAATCGCCCAAATCCCTGACTCCGGCTGATTCCAACGACTTGAATGTCCTTCGCACGTACTGGGACGGGGTTGAAGAGCGGATGCGCGCTTATCTCGCCACCTTAAGCGACGAAATGTTGTTCCAAAAACCGTTTGCTGAGGGAGAAGACAAAGACCTAATCCTGTGGCAAGTGCTGCTGCATGTCGCCAATCACGGCACAGACCACCGCGCACAACTGCTCCGGCTATTGAACGATTTGGGAGTCAAAACGGGGCCGCAAGACTACATCTTCTACGTCTACGATAACCCGTAGACGGTCAGCAGTGATGGGGTGAATTGAGGTTATCTGCCGCGCACCGAAAACAGGTTGTAATCGGTTAAAATGAGGGGGAATAACCATGCAGACTATGCAGATTGACGTAGCTCAGGACAGGTTAGACGACTTTTGCCAGCGTCACCATATCACGCGCATGGCGTTTTATGGGTCGGTGCTGCGCGATGAGTTTCATCCCAGCAGCGATGTCGATGTGTTGGTAGCCTTTGACCCCGCCCATATCCCGGGCTGGGAAATGATTGGGATGATGGACGAATTGCAACATCTCTTGGGGCGTGATGTGGACATGACGACCTTTGACGCGCTTCACCCTCTTTTGTCTGAGCGTATCTTGGCATCCATGCGGATGGTGTATGAACGAGCGTGACCAGATAACCAACCCCATCACCCAAATTCTCGATTCCTACCCGTTAGTCGTTTTAGACGGCGCGATGGGGACGGAACTTTCAGCACGCGGCGCGGATTTGAATGACCCGCTGTGGTCGGCGCGACTCCTGACCGAACAGCCTGATTTAATTCGCGCCGTCCACGCCGATTACTACGCGGCGGGGGCGGATGTTGCGACGACGGCCAGTTATCAGGCGACCTTTGAAGGGTTTGCGCGGCGCGGATTCTCGCAGGAACAGACAGCCGATTTGATGCGCCTGTCGGTCAGGCTGGCCGCCGAAGCGCGGGATGTGTTTTGGGCGGACGCGCTAAATCGTCAAAATCGCCCGCGCCCGCTCGTCGCCGCCTCGGTTGGACCGTATGGCGCGTATCTGGCAGACGGGTCAGAATATCGCGGCGACTACGGCTTGAGCATCGCTGACCTGATGGATTTTCACCGCCCGCGCATGGCGGTCTTGGCGGAATCCGGCGCGGATATGTTGGCCTGTGAGACCATCCCGTGCTTGGACGAAGCCCGCGCCATCGTCCGGCTATTAGACGAATTTCCCCGCGTGTGGGCGTGGGTGAGTTTTTCGGCACGCGACGGCGACTCGACCCACTACGGCGAGTTGATTGCAGATTGCGCGACGGAAATCGGGGCGCATCAGCGAGTCACCTCAGTGGGGGTGAATTGCACCGCGCCGGAGCATATCGCGTCACTGGTCAGGAAAATGCACGCCGCCACCGATAAGCCGATTTTGACCTACCCCAACTCTGGTGAGTCGTATGACCCATCTACCAAGACGTGGGGCGGAGTCGGGTCATGTGATGTGTTCGCGTCGGATGCTCAGACGTGGTACACAGCAGGGGCGCGGGTGATTGGCGGGTGCTGTCGGACGACGCCAACGCATATTCGGGCGTTGGTTGAGACGTTAAG
>Ga0105046_10015163_pt1 | contig 11855 bp, 9 predicted proteins | sample MAT03_FD_78385 | JGI IMG/M metagenome (GOLD analysis project Ga0105046, IMG submission 78385) | Freshwater microbial communities from Lake Fryxell liftoff mats and glacier meltwater in Antarctica - MAT-03 (megahit assembly) | ecosystem: Environmental > Aquatic > Freshwater > Ice > Liftoff...
GGCAGATGGGTCGCCGTCATGCCGGTTAAGGTGGCGACGGCTGGCACAGATACGGTGTTGATCGGGAAGGTCAGATCAAGGTTAAGCTCGGCGAACACCGCGCTCAGCACACTTTCCGCATCCGGTTGGAGGGCGGCAGAGACGACGCGGGGCGTCTCGACGATCACCTCGGCTGGGGCATCTTCAACCGGCTCGGCGCCCACGTTTGCACTGGCCGGGCCGATAAAGGTGGTGCGGCGCGACTCGAAGGCATCCAAGAAATAGGTGCCACGTGTGCCACTGTCGAGGCCACTCACTGGGCCAAGCCGGGCGCGATCGATGCGTCGCGTATCATTATCCACGCTGGTCAGATTCGCTCGCTGCACGTTGTCGATCCAGAAGGTGAGGCTGCCATTTCTGGCGGTCGTTGTCGTCGATTTCTTCCAGTCCACTTCCAAGTTGTGTGGCGCATCCGTAATCGTAAACCAACTGCTCGTGGTCCAGGTAGAGCCGTCGTTGACCAAGGCGGCGCGCAGTTGATACAGGCTGCTCGATCGGCGCAATTCCACCCGCAGCACCACAGTTGATGTGTTCTGGTAGCCGTAGAAGATGTAATGGGCATTGTTGTTGGCCATCGTGATCGTGTTCGGATCAAAGTAGAAGCGCGCCCGGTAGCGCAGTTCAGCGTTGGGCTGGTCGCTGGTCACGTAGATCGCGTTATTGTCATCGACCACGGCGCGCAGACCCTGGCCACCGACCAGCGCGGCCAGATTGCTCACATTCAAATCGTTGCTATCATTGACGTTGGCCGTCCAGGCCGTCAGGTTGCCAGCCTCGAAACCGTCGGCGAAGATCACTTCTGTGCCGGGCGTTGGTGTGTTCGTGGGTGTGGGCGTACGCGTGGCTGTAACCACTGGTGTGCGTGTGGCCGTTGCAGTGGGCGTGCGGGTTGGCGTGCGCGTGGCCGTGGCGGTTGAAGTGGGCGTTGGAATCGGCCCAGTATTGCCGCACAGTTCTAGCGCCCATGTATTGAGCGTTCCGACATCGCCACCGGCGACATCCATGATGCGCAATTTCCAAGCGCCGCTGGCGGCTTGCCCATTCAACACACCAAGCACGCCTTCTGGTCGATAGGTGCCAGCGAAGGGGGCAGTGCCGATGGCGATCGATTGTGCGGCCGCATCGTCTAAACGGGTGGCATTAAAGTTATCGCCACTGCTGCCAACAGCGGTGAAAAGCTCTACCTGCGTCCCCGTCGGGCTAATCAGATAGGCATTGAGATCGGCATTATAGGTGTGGACAATCCCCAAATTGACCAAGTTGACATCGGTCAGATTAAAAACAGGGGTGATGTCCAGGATCGATTCAATCGTGGTATTATCCAAAATACTGAGCGGCACATTGCTGCTCGTATAGACCGCGCAACCGGGCAAGGGTGTGGCGGTGGCCGTTGGCGATGAGGTGGGCGTGGGTGTGGGTAGCCCAGAGCCGATCAAGAATTGATTATTGGCAGAATTCCAATGGGTTGCCAGATAACTGCCAGCCGGTGGGCTGGGGTGGTAATAATCGTCGTGATTGCAGTCCAAGCGATTTTCTTGCGCCGAGTTGGGGCAAAGGTATTGCATGGTCGGGTAGTTGGGTGTATCCGAGTAACACATTACATCATATTCATCGACGCAGTGATAGCCACCGCTGCTGTGCGGCGCCGAATTTTGCACACCGCCCAAGTTGTGATTAAGTTCGTGGGCCGCCGTATGTGACCCCCAACAGGCCGTATCCGACCGGCCATAGCTCGGACCAAAATTATTGAGGTTGCTGGCGCTGCTGCTGTCATCGCCCCATAAACCACCAATACCGCAGTAGACGTTGGCATCGACAAAGAGCATATATTTGCGGTTGACCAGGTTATGGCCCAGGTTTTCCAGCGCCACAATCGTGGCGTCAAAATCATCATCGGCGGCGGCGGGGATCACTACATTCAATACATCGACTACGCAACTGGCATCGTGGACATAGCGAAGGCGACGCGCACCGCCCACTTCGGCGGCGCTATCATAGTAGATTTGATCCACTTCTTCGGCCCACTGGCGGATTTGGGCTGAAAATTGGCTAAAGCGATCGGCCTTGTCCGACGCACGCACATACATCACCTGGACACGGTTGCCGCTTGTGCCGTTACCATCGCAGGTTACACTGGCGACCACTTGGTCGTTTTCTTTGTTGGTCACTTGCGGTTGATCTTGTTGCACATCGACACCAGGCGGCGCCATATCTGGACCATGTGTGCAATAATTGCTGCCCGAGAGCTTGAATAATTCGCCGCACCGGCCGGTTGGATCGATTTCTAAGCCTTTATAGACCAAACCGCGCCTGGCATCTTCCGGCAGCAGTTGTTGCAATAGGCGGGTCTGATTTTCGCTGGCCGCTTGCCCGTTGTCGTTAGTTGTGAAAACCAGCGGCAAATAGGTGCGCGTCACCAACGTTTCAGCATTGGGATCCGTTTGTGGCACAGCATCAGCGGCGTTGCTGGCTTGAGCAACGAGCACCAATGGGAAAAGAACAAATAAAACAGTCAGCCTGCGCAGCAGGCTCACAAAATAGGTCATACGATCTCCGGTTTGCAGTGGGAAGGTTTAATGATTGTTTAAAGCTTAAAGTAATATAGCACAAAATTATCAATTGTAAACTATTCGTAATCTTAATAAAATTAGCAATTTCTACATTTTTGCCATTTTTTTGCATAATTTAGAAAAATACTGTAAGGTGTAACAATAAAAGATGCAGCAATTCTCCAAAGAAAGCCGAGAGAACCCTATGTTACCCACTGAATCTATCGCCTTGACCAATTATTGTGAATACTCGCCCGCAGAGATGGAAACACGCGCGGCGGCGTTCTACGCCGATGTGCAGCGTCGGCGCACAGTGCGACATTTTTCGGAGCGGACGGTGCCGCGCGGCGTGATTGAAAACTGTTTACGCGCCGCCGGCACCGCGCCCAACGGCGCCAATTTGCAACCGTGGCATTTTGTCGTGGTTAGCAATCCGGCGATCAAGCATGAGATTCGCACCGCCGCCGAAGCAGAAGAGCGCGCGTTCTATGCTGGCCGCGCACCACAAGCGTGGCTGGATGCATTGGCGCCGCTGGGTACAGATGCCAGCAAACCCTTTCTGGAAACTGCACCCTACTTGATCGCCATCTTTGCTCAATCGTATGGATTGCTGCCCGACGGTCGCAAGGTCAAAAATTATTATGTCACCGAATCAGTCGGGATTGCGACAGGAATTTTGATCACAGCGCTGCATCACGCCGGTCTGGTTTCACTTACGCACACCCCTAGCCCGATGGGTTTCCTCAACAAGATTTTGCAACGCCCAGACAATGAGCGGCCATTTCTGCTGCTCGTGGTTGGCTATCCAGCCCATGAAGCTCGGGTGCCAAACATTGGCAAGAAAACGCTTGATGAGATTGCGACGTTTATCGACTAAGGCCTTTTCAAGAAAATAAATGTCCAAGGTGACTGTCACTGGCCAATCGATGGCTGGTTGACGAGGCTGTTTCTGGCCAGTGACAGTCACCTCGCGTGGATAGCTATTTTTCTGAAATAACCTAAGCCAGATTGAACGGATCTGCCCAATCCAACTTGGACAAGCCATTTGACAAGTTTTCGCACCTTCATGTATAATATTTTTAGCCTAGACTAAATTATTGGTTAGTCTCCAGAAAACAGGTAATGATAAGATCAAAATGGAATCGTAAAAAATTTAGATAGGCTTATCGGTGAAAAGTGGGCCAACCAGTGTTTTGCCGCTGCGCAAAATAATGCGGTGGCACACGTGGCCGATGAGCGAATCCCAAAGGAGTTTGTTGTATGGTCAAAGTAGTTACAAACAGCATCTTATTGATCCTAGCCCTCATCCTTGCAGCGTGTGGGCAGGGTGAGACAGCCGCCAATACAGCCAGTGATAGCGGTCCGATCCAGATTGTGACGACGATCGGTCAAGTCACGAACATCACCGAGATTGTGGGTGGGGACCACGTGCAAGTAAATGGCTTAATGGGTGCTGGCATCGATCCGCATCTCTATGTGGCCAGTGAAGGCGATGTCGAGTTGCTGCAAAACGCGGATATTATTTTCTATAGTGGTCTCTTCCTCGAAGCACAAATGGAAGATATTTTAGAGCAAATTGGCGAGCGCAAAACCGTGGTTGCCGTGGCAGAGAACATCGACAAAAGTTTACTGCTGCCCTGGACCGACTACAATGCGGACGAGTTTGATCCGCACGTCTGGTTTGATGTGACGCTGTGGGCGAAAGCCGTTGAAGCAGTGCGCGATACATTGGTGGAATACGATCCAACCAATGCCGATGCCTACCGCGCCAATACGGAAGCCTATCTGAAAGAATTGGATGAGTTACACGCCTACGTCAAAACTCAAGCCGAACGGTTGCCCGCCGACCAGCGCATCTTGATCACTGCGCACGATGCCTTCCACTATTTTGGGCGTGCCTATGGATTTGAAGTGCGCGGTCTGCAAGGCATCAGCACGGCTTCCGAAGCGGGCACGGCCGATGTGCGCGAGCTGGCCGATTTTATTGTCGCACGCGAAATTCGCGCCCTCTTTGTCGAATCCTCCGTGCCGGTGCGCAATATTGAGGCGCTGCAGGCAGCCGTCCAAGCCCAAGGTTTTACTGTGGAGATCGGTGGCCAGCTCTATTCCGACGCCATGGGCGACCCCGGCACGCCAGATGGCACCTATGTGGGCATGGTGCGCCACAATATTGATACGATTGTCGGCGCCCTGTTGGGCGAAGCGAAGTAGATGGAAGATGCAAGAGGAAGATCTTATGAACGAACAATTATCAATTGAAGTAACCGATTTGACCGTCGCCTATGGTGAGAAGCCGGTGCTGTGGGATGTGGACTTGAGCGTACCCGCCGGCACCTTGATGGCCATTGTCGGCCCCAATGGCGCTGGCAAAACCACGCTGATCAAGGCGATCCTCAACTTGATTCCGACCGCCGCCGGCCAGGTCTTAATCTATGGTCAACCCTATACCGAACAGCGCCACCGCGTCGGTTATGTGCCGCAGCGCGGCAGCGTCGATTGGGATTTCCCGACCAGCGTGCTCGATGTGGTGATGATGGGTCGTTATGGCGCGCTAGGCTGGTTCAAACGGCCAGGCACCAAGGAACGCCAGATGGCGCTGGAGGCGCTGGCAAAAGTCGGCATGCAGGACTATGCGCCGCGCCAGATCAGTCAACTTTCGGGCGGGCAGCAACAGCGTACTTTTCTGGCGCGTGCCTTGGTGCAAGATGCCCAGGTCTATTTTATGGACGAGCCGTTCCAGGGCGTGGATGCCACTACCGAGCGCGCGATCGTCGAACTGCTAAAGGAATTGCGCGCCGCTGGCAAGACGGTTGTCGTCGTCCATCACGATCTGCAAACGGTGCCCGAATACTTCGACTGGGTCACCCTGCTCAACGTGCGCCGCATCGCCAGTGGTCCTGTATCCGCCGTCTTCACCGACGAAAATTTGCGCCTAACCTACGGTGGACGCGTCGCCTTTCTGGAACGCAACGGTAATGGCGTAGGGGAGCAAGGGGATAGGGGCGTAGGAGAGAGTGCAGTCGCATCGCATATCTCCCCCACTCCTCCACGCCCCCACGCTTCTACCCCCCAACCACGGAGGTAACGATGGACTTTTTTCAACTGTTCCATGACCTCTTTTTTGATTACACCCTGCGCACTGTTGCGCTAGGGGCGGCGACACTGGGCATTGTCAGCGGCGCGCTGGGTTCATTTGCTATGTTGCGGCGGCAGAGCCTGCTCGGGGATGCGATGTCGCATGCCGCGCTGCCGGGGGTTGTGCTCGCCTTTATGTTGACCGGGCTTAAAACGCCGCTCGTCCTTATGCTGGGGGCGACGGTGGCCGGCATCACCGGCATCTTGTTGATGGTGGCGATCAATCGTTACACGCGCATCAAAGAAGATAGCGCGCTGGGCATTGTGCTCTCGGTCTTCTTTGGCTTTGGGCTGTTACTGCTCACCTTTTTACAGCGCAACCCCGATGCGCGCCAGGCCGGTTTGAACAAATTTCTCTTTGGTCAGGCCGCCACCCTGCTAACGCAAGATGTCGTCACGATGGCGATTTTTGGCGGCGTGGCGCTTCTGCTCATGCTGCTCTTCTGGAAAGAGTTTAAACTCTTGAGCTTCGACCGTGATTTTGGCGCTAGCCTCGGTTTTCCGATGCAATGGCTAGAAATCTTGATCACAACTTTACTGGTGATTGCGATCGTGATCGGGCTGCAAGCCGTCGGCGTGGTCTTGATGAGTGCGATGGTCGTAGCGCCTGCCGCGGCCGCACGCCAATGGACAAACCGACTCGGCTGGATGGTGGCCATCGCGGCTGGCTTCGGTGCGCTGGCCGGCGTCAGCGGCACACTGATCAGCAGTTTGGGCAGCGGCCTCTCGACAGGGCCGGTTATCGTCTTATGCATTAGTACGATTGTGGTCATTTCTTTGCTCTTTGCCACCAATCGCGGTCTGTTCTGGCGTTGGCTCTACCAACAACGCAATCGCCGTAAGTTGCATGCCAAACAAGTGCTCAGCAACCTGTATCTGATGGCATCCCAACACGCCGAGCCGACCCATCCGCACGCGATCACGGCGCTCAAGGTGATGGGCGCTGGCGAACGCGGGGTGCGCTATAGCCTGCAAGTGTTGGCCGAAGAAGGTTTGGTGCGGCCGGCGCAAGGTGATCAATGGGCATTAACGCCCGCCGGTGTCGATGCAGCGCGCGCGTTGCTCCACAATGAGGCTTAAGAGAGCTAATGCTGAATGGTTAATGAACAACGGGTAAGGTAAGATTTTTCGTCTATCCAACCGCTGTCATTAACCATCACCGAGGATTATTATGACAATCACACAAATTGAAATTCAACTGATTGCTGCGGTGGTCGCCATTGCGTGCGCCTTGCCCGGCGTCTTTCTGGTCTTGCGCCGTATGGCGATGATGAGCGATGCCATCAGCCACACGGTCTTACTGGGCATTGTGCTTAGCTTCTTTGTCGTGCAGACGCTGGACTCACCCTGGCTCATTCTGGGCGCAACGGCGATGGGCGTGATCACGGTCAGCCTGGTCGAGTTGCTCAGCAATACAAAGTTGGTCAAACAGGACGCGGCGATTGGGTTGGTCTTTCCCGCCCTCTTCAGCGTCGCCGTCATCTTGATCTCGCGCTTCGCGCGCGGCGTGCATCTTGATGTCGACGCGGTCTTGTTGGGCGAGCTGGCCTTTGCCCCCTTTGACCGCCTGACGTTCTTCGGTTTGGATCTGCCGCGCAGCCTGGTCGTCATGGGCATTATTCTGCTGATCAACTTGATCTTTATCAGTTTATTTTATAAAGAGCTCAAGTTGACCACCTTTGATGCCGGTCTGGCGGCGGCGCTCGGCTTTTCCCCCACGCTGCTCCATTATGGACTGATGGGATTGGTTTCGATCACCGCCGTTGGCGCCTTTGATGCGGTTGGTTCGGTGCTAGTCGTGGCCTTAATGGTGACACCCGCCGCGGCGGCGTATCTTCTGACGAATAATTTGCGCCGCATGTTAATGCTCAGTGCGCTGATTGGCGTGATCAGCGCGATTGGGGGCTATTGGTTGGCCCGCGGCTTGAATGCAAATATTGCTGGCTCGATGGCAACCATCACTGGCGTCGTCTTTCTGATCATTTTTCTTTTTGCGCCCGAACGCGGCATTGTCGCCGGTATCCGCCGGCGCGCCCGCCAAAAGCTGGATTTTGCCCAGACAATGCTGGCCATCCACCTATTGCAACATGAAAATCGGCCCGAAGCGGAAGCGGAAAGCCAGGTCGAGCATCTGGTGGAGCACATTCGCTGGACGCCGGCCTTTGTCGAACAGGTGGTAGACTATGCCGAACGCCGAGGGGCTGTGCGTAATGAGCAGGGGCAGCTAATTTTAACCGATACGGGGCGTAGCCTGGCGCGACAGGCATTAGTCAATTAAAAGCGCATCTGTGTAAATTAAATGTGTAAATTAAGAAAGGAGTATGAACATGAACAGCGAAACGGTCTTTCGAGCGATCACAGCCATTTTGTTATTGTCTGCCCTTACGATCAGCATTTATTTTCGCCATAAAGCGGATCAGCGCGGTGGTCAACTGGACAAATCCCAAGGCCAAAGATTACTAATCATTCTGCGCCTACTGGCACTGATAGTTTTGCTGCCGCTGCTTGGCTATATCATCAACCCGAGCTGGGTAACGTGGGCTCGCTTTGCCCTGCCCGACTGGTCGCGGTGGGTGGCAGCTATCTGCGCCGTGGCGATGATCCCGGCCATTTATTGGCTCTTTAGCAGCATTCAAGACAATATTTCACCGACGCAAGCGACACGCCGGGGGCATCAGTTGGTTACGCACGGCCCCTATCGTTGGATTCGCCACCCACTTTATACGTTTGGCACCATCTTTTTTCTGGCCCTGGCCTTGCTTTCTGGGGTCTGGTGGCTAGGTGTGGGAATGCTCGTGAGCTTTGCGATCTTATTCTGGCGCACCGGGCGTGAGGAAGCGAACTTGCTGAAACGCTTCGGCGATGAGTATCGCACCTACATGCAGCGGACAGGCCGGTATTTACCCCGCTTGAGCAGATAGCATGATGCTCGACACGCCCCTGGCGCGTTTGCTCGGCCAGACAAATTTTTAGCAAAATTAAAATTGACCGCAGACAGTAGCAGGTCGCACCCATGGAGTATGACCTGCTATTGTCAAAATCGTGATTCATCACTGCGAAAAATCCTCTCAAAGTCTGAAATTCACCACGCTTACCGGCGACATAAGCAAAATTAGCCTGAAGTATCACAGATCAGGTAAGATAGGTGTAGGTGACACAAGGTTGTCATCTACACGGTATAGCCTAATAGAGAACGCAAATAAACTGGGTACAAATGTGGAGAAAGCACGCCTCGTGCGGCTAGACCGGCACGAGGGCGTGCCTACTGCTCAATTGTGCGATGTTTATTTGCGTTCTCTATAAGAACAAACAATGGAGATTTAAAGTGCAAACAATTGTTGCGCCCTACGGCGCCTGGCGTTCGCCAGTTACCGCCGACTTATTGGCTGCCGGCGGCGTTAGCCTGGCCTATTTGCATGTTGAGCAAGGTGTTGTCTACTGGCTGGAAGGCCGCCCGTTGGAAGGGGGGCGCTATGTGCTTGTTCAACGCACGCCGGATGGGCAAATTGCGGATGTTACCCCCGCTGGATACAACGTACGGACGATGGTGCATGAGTATGGTGGTGGTGCCTATATCGTGCATGGGTCGACCGTTTACTTTGCCAATTTTAGTGACCAACGCCTCTACCGGCAATTGCCTGGTGAACTGCCTCTGCCCATCACCGCCGAACCGCCCGCGCCACGCAGCCAGCGCTATGCGGATCTGCGCATCACGCCCAATGGGCGCTGGTTGGTCTGTGTGCGCGAAAGTCATCAGGCCGATGGGGCGGTGATCAACGAACTGGTAGCGCTGTCTACCGACGGCAACGCCGAACCGCACATTTTGACGGGCGGCTACGACTTTTACGCTGCCCCGCGCATCAGCCCAGACGGGCGCCAATTAGCCTGGCTCGCCTGGAACAACCCACAGATGCCGTGGGATGGTACGGAGTTGTGGACGGCAACGTTAAGCGCAGATATGACCCTGCACACGCCGCGCCTGGTAGCAGGCAGTACGACCGAATCGCTCTTCCAACCCGAATGGCGCGCCGATGGGGTGCTGTACTTCATTTCAGATCGATCTAACTGGTGGAATCTCTACCGTGAAAGCGCAGGCCAGATCGAGGCAGTCGCCCCGATTGAGGCCGAATTGGGCGAACCCCACTGGACTTTTGACCCGATCCGCTATATCTTTCTCAATGATGGTCGCATCGCCTGTTTGTACAGCCAAAACGGTCTGGAATATCTGGGCATTATTGCCCCAAACAGCCAGCAGATTGAACGGATCGAATGTGACTATACGGCCCTGCATGGATTGGGCACAGATGGCGAGCGACTTTGGCTGATCGGCGGCAGCCCGACCAGCGGTGCCAGCGTCTTTGCCCTGAACTTAGCCGATGGTGCCATTACTCTGGTCAAACAAGGGCTGCGGACCGATGTGGATCCCCATTTCTTCTCCGCCCCGCAGCCAATCGAGTTTCCCACCGAAAATGGTCAGACGGCGCACGCGATCTTTTATCCGCCCACGAATCCGCACTATATCGCCCCTACCGATGAAAAACCACCGCTGCTTGTGATCTGTCATGGTGGCCCCACCGGCGCTACGATTGCTCAGCTCTCGCTGGCAGTACAATTTTGGACCAGCCGGGGGATCGGCGTCGTAGACGTAAATTACGGCGGCAGTACGGGGTATGGCCGGGAGTACCGCGAACGGCTCAAAGGCAATTGGGGCATTGTCGACGTGATGGATTGCATCAACGCCGCCCGTTACTTGATCGACCAGGGCCAGGCCGACGGCAAACGGGTGGCGATTCGCGGGGGCAGCGCCGGCGGCTATACCACCCTACGGGCGCTCACCTGGCAAGATTTTTTTGCGGCTGGGGCCAGTTATTTTGGGTTGGCGGAACTCGAAACTTTTGTCACGGACACGCACAAGTTTGAAGCCCGCTACCTGGATGGGTTAATTGGCGCCTATCCTGAACAAAAGGCGCTCTATTTTGAACGTTCGCCGGTCAATTTTGCCGATCAGTTAAACAGCCCCGTGATTCTTTTCCAAGGATTGGAGGACAAAATTGTGCCGGCTTCGCAGGCAGAGATCATGGTGGAAGCATTGGCAACCAAAGGCCTACCTTATGCCTATCTAGCCTTTGAAGGCGAGCAACACGGCTTTCGCAAAGCCGAGAATATTATCCGCAGCGCCGAGGCCGAGCTTTATTTCTATGGGCAGGTTTTCGACTTTGCACCCGCCGATGAAATTGAGCCGGTTGCAATAGCGAATTTAGCATAACTTATCCAAAAAGGATTGATAATGAAGATTTTCATACGCATGTTTCTTGCGCTCCATATCTTTATCTACCGGCTAACCGGTGGCAAAGTAATGGGTGCGTTTGGCCCAAATCCGATTCTTTTGCTCGACACCATGGGGCGCAAAAGTGGCAAACTTCGCACCACCCCCTTGATGTATACGCGCAACGGTGACAATTATATCATCGCGGCTTCCAACGGTGGTGCAGACAGCCACCCGGCCTGGTATCATAATTTAAAGGGCAACCCTAAAACGACGATTCAGGTTAAAGGGGACAAAATCAACGTTACCGCCCAGGAAGCGCCGCCCAAGGAACGCAACCGGCTTTGGCCACTCTTCACCGCCAAAGCACCCCAATTCAAAGCGTACGAACAAAAGACCAAACGCCAGATTCCGATGTTCATTTTGCGCCCGGCTAAATAGCCCGCGCAATTAATATCGCCGCGCGGCGGCTTGTCTGGCGCAGCTAGCAGTAGTATAATAGCTATAATTAAATATTCTCGCTGAATAAGCGCAACGAGAGAGATCAGACTAATAATTACGCTACATCAGTCCCCTCCCTTTTCAGGTTAGGGTGGGGTGAGCTGTTATTAATTATTACTCCGGCGCCGAAGGTGCAAGCTGACGAAGAAGCCACGCTTCGTGGGTGACACTCTCAGGCAAAAGGATCGGTGCGCTTCAGCATCTCTGGAAAGTTTAACTCCGCCCCTTTCTGTCTAATCAATACGGGGATCGGCGAGGGTTGGCACCGACGGGGCAAGCTCATTGCGAATGCAATGGGCACAATCTCTCAGGTTTTAGACAGGGCAAACGGGTATTCCTTTGGAGTGCCCGTTTTTTGTTGCAAA
>Ga0105046_10015166_pt1 | contig 11853 bp, 11 predicted proteins | sample MAT03_FD_78385 | JGI IMG/M metagenome (GOLD analysis project Ga0105046, IMG submission 78385) | Freshwater microbial communities from Lake Fryxell liftoff mats and glacier meltwater in Antarctica - MAT-03 (megahit assembly) | ecosystem: Environmental > Aquatic > Freshwater > Ice > Liftoff...
CTCGAATGGCTTGCCGCTGCGGGAACCCGCATCGCGCGACACGTCAGAGCCGCGCTACGCCGTCAAACGCATGGTCGCGGCCCACGCCGTCAAGGTTCGGCCCCTGCATGACAAGCTGCTGGCGATGCGCTGACCTCGGTGGTGGGCGGAGTTTCGGGCTGTTTTCGTGCGATGGGCTTGCCGCTTGCGGCCGACACTGCGCAGCCAAGCCGAACTTGCGATGCCTGCACCCGCCCAACCCGCCAGCCATGCCCGCCCGGCTTCGCCTGTTCCGCATGAGCCACACGCGCCGCACGCGCCGCACGCGTCGCTTGAGCCGCCCGAACCGCGGCGCGGTGTGATGTCCGTGCCCTGGCCCTGGACCTGGACCTGGACCTGGCCTTGGCCATTGCCGGCGGTGGCGGTGTGGGCGGTGGCGTGGCTGGGCCTCGTCAGCGGGTATCTCATCGGCTTGTCTGCGACGGCTGCCTTTTTACTGGCCTGCTGCACAGGCCTGCTCGGGGCCTGGCGTTGCACTGGTATCTGGCGCCGTGGCATTGCCGCCGGCGGCTTTCCCCTTTCGGCCTGGGCGCTGGGCGCAGCGCACAGCGTGCCCGCCTGGGCATGGTTGCTGATGTTGTTGCCCGTGCTGGCCGCCTACCCCTTGCGCGCCTGGCGCGACGCACCGTTTTTCCCTACGCCTGCGCAGGCCCTGCAGGGCCTGGACGGCGTTGTGGGCACGCCATCGCGGGTGCTGGATGCCGGCTGCGGGCTGGGCGACGGCCTGTTGGCCTTGCGACGCCTGTGGCCGCAGGCCGAGTTGCAGGGCGTCGAGTGGAGCCGCCCGCTGAGCTGGCTGGCCGCATGGCGCTGCCGCGGCCCTGGCATGCGGGTGCGCAGTGGCGACATGTGGCAAACCCCGTGGGCTGACTACGACTTGGTCTACCTGTTCCAGCGACCCGAAAGCATGGCCCGCGCTTTCGACAAGGCCGCGCGGGAAATGGACGCGCAGGGCTGGCTCGTCAGCCTGGAGTTCGCGGTGCCAGGCCGCGAGCCATGGGCCAGTGTGCAAGGCGAAGGTCGAAGGCCCTTGTGGATCTACCGACCGGCCGCCGGTGGCCCCAGGTCTGAATCGCCATGAGCGCACTCAATCGTCCGCATCGGCTGCCGATAACCCAGTCATCGGCAGTGGCGCGCATGCCGTCGCCCTGAACTACTTCGGATCACCTGCACATGTTCGTCATCATCGGTTGGGTCGTTGTGATGGGATGCATCTTTGGTGTGTTCATTGCCCACGGCGGCAACATGGAGCCCATTCTCAAAGCGCTGCCATGGGAGATGGGCATGATCGGCGGTGCCACCTTGGGCGCGTTCCTGGTGAACAACCAGATGGTGGTCATCAAGTCCACCATCGCCGGAGCCTTGAGCTGCTTTAAAGGCAGCAAGTACACCAAAGCGCGCTACATGGAATTGCTGGCGCTGATGTTCGACATCCTGCAGAAGGCGCGCAAAGAAGGGCTGATGTCCATCGAAAAGGACGTTGAAGAACCGCACAGCTCGGCCATCTTCCAGAAGTACCCCGGCGTCGGCAACGACCACCATGTGGTCGAGTTCATCACCGACTACCTGCGCATGATGGTCTCAGGCAATCTGAACGCCCACGAGATCGAGTCGCTGATGGACAGCGAGATCGAGACCCATCACCACGAGGCGCATGCCCCGGTGGCCGCCATTCAGCGGGTGGCCGGTGGCCTGCCGGCCTTCGGCATCGTCGCTGCGGTGCTGGGCGTGATCAAGACCATGGGCTCGGTGGGCCAACCTCCGGCCGTGCTGGGTGCCATGATCGGTTCGGCCCTGGTCGGCACGTTCCTGGGCATTCTGCTGGCCTATGCCTTTGCCGAGCCACTGGCTGGCTTGCTGGAGCAGAAGATCGAGGAAAGCGGCAAGGAACTGCAGTGCGTGAAGACCACGCTGCTGGCTTCGATGCAGGGATATGCGCCGCAAGTCGCCATTGAGTTCGGCCGCAAGGTGCTGTTGTCGACTGTCCGCCCGACCTTCGGTGAGCTTGAAGCTCACGTGAAGAGGAAGTGATGGAGGCGCGCCATGGCTGGTGACGCGAAGAAGCTTCAACCCATCATCATCAAGCGGGTCAAGAAGAAGGGGCATTCGGCTCACGGCGGCGCCTGGAAGATCGCCTATGCCGACTTCGTGACAGCCATGATGGCCTTCTTCCTCTTGATGTGGCTGCTGGGCAGCACCACCGAAGGCGACAAGAAGGGCATTGCCGACTACTTCGCGTCGCCTCTGAAGGTGGCCTTGCTCAACAGCGGCTCGGGCTCTGGTGATTCGTCCAGCGTCATCAAGGGTGGCGGCGAAGACTTGTCGCGCTCCACCGGCCAAGTCAAGCGCGGCGATGTGTCAGCCCAGAAATCCACCATCAACCTGCGCCAGCTCAAAGACGAGCAGCGTCGTGCCGAGGTCTCTCGCCTGGAAGACCTGAAGAAGAAGGTCGAGGACAGGATTGCTGCGAGCGCCAAGCTGACGGCGCTGAGCAAGCAGATCCTGCTGGAGATGACGCCCGACGGCTTGCGCATACAAATCGTCGACGCCGAAGGCAAGCCGATGTTCGCCAGCGGCAGTCCGGTCGTGCAGCAGGGCATGCGGGAGCTGCTGCGTGCAGTGGGCGAGGTGCTGTCTGAAGTGCCAAACCGTCTGACGCTGGAAGGTCACACCGATGCGCAACCCTTCGGCAGCACCGAACGGGGTTACAGCAACTGGGAACTCAGCGCCGACCGGGCCAACGCGTCCCGGCGCGAACTGGTCATCGGCGGACTGCCCGAAGAGCACGTGCTGCGGGTGCAGGGCCTGGCTGCGAGCAACCCTTTCGACCGCAAAGACCCGACGTCACCGACGAACCGACGCATCAGCATCATCGTGATGACCCGCGACGCCGAAGACCGCTTGTTCCGTACCGCCCCTGCCCCCGAGCCCGAATCCGCGTCCACCGAGCCGGCACCTGCTTTGCCCATTTCTTCACCGACTGACGTTCCGGGCGGGAGCGCGAACCGCTCAAGTCCGGCACCGGTGGGTCGATAAACCTTCAAGTCCAACGTCCGAGGTCCAGCTGCCATGACTACCCCTGCCGAGATGAAATTTCTCATCGTCGATGACTTCTCCACCATGCGTCGCATCGTGCGAGGCCTTTTGAAGGAGATGGGCTGCAACAACGCCGATGAAGCCGAAGACGGCGCGGTCGCCTTGCAGATGTTGAAAAACCAGCGCTACGATTTCGTGGTGTCGGACATCAACATGCCCAACATGAACGGCTTCGACCTGCTGAAGGCGGTCAAGGCCGACGACCAGCTCAAGCACCTGCCGGTGCTGATGGTGACGGCCGAAGCCCGCAAGGAAGACATCGTGCTGGCAGCGCAAAGCGGCGCTGCGGGCTACATCGTCAAGCCCTTCACGAAGGCCACGCTGGAGGAGAAGCTGATGAAGATTCTCCAAAAGCTCAACGCCACCGCTTGATCACTGCGAGCATTAGGGAGTTCCGAACATGAAGATGAATGACCTTGCCGCCCACAAGCCGGATGAAGCCTTGCAGGTTTCGCCTGAAGTGTTCCAGCAGTTGGGCTCGATCACACGCTTGCTGCACGACACCCTGCAGCAATTGGGTGTGATGCCCCAGCTTCAGGTGGCCGCAGACGGCATTCCAGACGCCCGCAGCCGCCTGACCTACGTTGCCCAGAAAACCGCCGCAGCCGCCGAGAAGGTGCTGAACTCGGTGGACGAAGCCAAGGCCCAGCACGCCGCAATCAGCCAAGCAACCCGGAGCATTGCCGAGGCTCTGGTTGCGAACCCGGTGAAAGCTGTGGCCAGCGGTGCGGTACTGAATTTCGTGCAGGACGTTGAAATGCGCACCGCGCGCATAGATGCCCATCTCACCGACATCATGCTGGCCCAGGACTTTCACGACCTGACCGGCCAAGTCGTGGCCAAAGTGGTGAATCTAGCCAACGATCTGGAAAGCAGCCTGGTGAAGTTGCTGGTGCAGGTCGTCCCGCCTGATCAGCGCGAAAAGGTGGATCCGAGTGTGCTGGCCGGGCCCGTGGTCAACCCGGAAGGGCGAACTGACGTCGTAGCCAATCAAGGCGAGGTCGACGACCTGCTAGCCAGCCTCGGATTCTGAGCGCGCGGCTTCGGCCGCGTTCTGCGTCCGCGGCGGCGGGGTAGTGCGAACACCACGCGCTTTGCCCCGCTTATCAGGCTCAAGTCCGGCGGCAACGGCGGCACCATGCAAAGGCTCCATCTCGGAGCCTTTTTCTTTCATGGTGTTCGATTGGCTGAAAACAGCGCCCAGGACCGCAACCTACCCGCCACACAGCACAAGCTGGAGAAGTCGCGTGAAGACGGACAAGTCGCGCGCTCACGCGACCTTGGTCACTTCGCGGCTGTGGCGGGTGGCGTGGCGCTGGCAATCGCCCTGGCGCCCGAGGTGTCGGACTGGATGACCAGGCTGCTGGCCAACGGCCTGCGTTTCGATGCCCAGACCCTTTTGCACCCCGAGCAGATGGGCGAGCGCCTGCTCGATCAGAGCATCGAGATGGCGTTCATCCTGATGCCGCTGTTTGTCACCATGCTGGTACTGGGTTTGGCCAGCGGCTTGCTGGCCGGCGGCTGGAACTTCACGATGAAGCCGCTGCAGCCCGAATTCAGCAAGATCGACCCCATCAGCGGCATGGGCCGCATCTTTTCCGGCCAGCAACTCACGGCTACGCTGAAAGCCTGCCTGTTGGCCGTGGTGCTGGGCACCGTGGCCACGATCTACCTCTGGATGCGCTGGACGCGCCATGCCGATTTGCTGGCCATGCCGCTGCCCGCGGCCCTGGCCGCTGCCGGTGGGCTGTTGCAAGACGGGCTTTTGCTGCTGTGCGGCGTGCTGGCAGCCTTTGCGCTGGTGGACGTGCCGTTGCAGCACCAACTGCTGCTGCGCCGCCTGCGCATGACGCAGGAAGAAGTGAAGAAAGAATTCAAGGAACAGGAAGGCAACGCCGAGATCAAGGGCGCCATGCGCCGCCGCATGCACGAGATGGCCAACCGCCGGATGATGCAGCAGGTGCCGATGGCCGACCTGGTGGTGATGAACCCCACCCACTACGCGGTGGCATTGAAGTACGAAGACGGCAAGATGGCTGCGCCCAAGGTGGTGGCCAAGGGCGCTGACCTGCTGGCCCTGCGCATTCGCGACCTGGCCCGTGAGCACAAGGTGCCGGTGCTGGAGGCACCATCGCTGGCACGCGCCCTGTACGCACACGCCGAGCTGGACAAGGAAATCCCGGCGCGGCTGTTCGGGGCGGTGGCGCAGGTGCTGGCCTGGGTCTATCAGCTGCGTGACGCCATGGCCCACGGCCGCATGGTGGCGGGCGAGGCACCCACGCCCGAGGTGCCCGCCGACCTGGACCCGCACAACAAGCCCAAAACGGAGGACACGCCGGATGACACACGGGGTGCCAAGCCAGGCGCAGCGCCTGATGCCGGAGCGCAAGCATGAGCCCGGTCTTCACACGCTTGAACGCCGTGCTGGGTCCGCAGGCGAACGCCCTGAAGGCGCTGGTGCTGCCGGCATTCGTGGTGATGATGCTGGCGATGATGGTGCTGCCGCTGCCGCCCTTCATGCTGGACCTGCTGTTCACCTTCAACATTGCCTTGGCGCTGGTGGTGATGATGGTCAGCGCGCAGATGGTCAAGCCGCTGGACTTTGCCGCACTGCCCACGGTGCTGCTGGTGACGACGCTGCTGCGCCTGTCGCTCAACGTGGCCTCCACCCGCGTGGTGCTTATGGAAGGCCACACCGGCCCCGGCGCGGCGGGGCAGGTGATCGAGGCCTTCGGCCACTTCCTGATCGGCGGTAATTTTGCGGTCGGCCTGATCGTGTTCGCCATTCTGGTGGTCATCAACTTCGTGGTGGTGACCAAGGGCGCGGAGCGCATTGCCGAGGTGGGCGCCCGGTTCGCGCTGGACGCCATGCCGGGCAAGCAGATGGCCATCGACGCCGATCTGAATGCCGGTTTGATCGACGAGAAGATGGCGCGCCAGCGCCGTTCAGAGGTGGCAGAAGAAGCCGACTTCTTCGGTTCCATGGACGGTGCCAGCAAATTCGTGCGCGGCGACGCGATGGCCGGCTTGCTGATCCTGTTCATCACCATCGTCGGCGGCTTCATCATCGGCATGGCCATGCACGGCATGGGTGCGGGCGAAGCCGCTTCCGCCTACGTGACGCTGGCGGTGGGCGACGCGCTGGTGGCGCAGATTCCCGCGCTGCTGATCAGCGTTGCCAGCGCGATGGTGGTGTCGCGTGTGGGCAAGGAACAGGACATCGGCACGCAGATTCGCGGGCAGGTGTTCGATTCGCCGCAGGCACTGGCCGTGGCCGCCGGCATCGTGGGCCTGCTGGGCCTGGTGCCGGGCATGCCGCACCTGGTGTTCCTGCTGGTAGCCGCCGGCTTGGGCCTGCTGGCCTGGCAGCTGATGCAAAAACGCAAGCAGGAAGCCGCCAAGCCCGAGCGCAGTGCTGCCAGCGAAGTGCAGCCCGCCAACGCCGAAGCCAGCTGGGACGACCTGACCCCAGTGGACACCCTGAGTCTTGAGGTGGGCTACCGCCTGATCGCGCTGGTGGACAAGGCGCGCCAGGGCGACTTGCTGGGCCGCATCAAGGGCGTGCGCAAGAAGTTCGCGCAAGACGTGGGCTTCCTGCCGCCGCCGGTGCATATCCGCGACAACCTGGCTGAGCTGCGTCCGGGCAGCTACCGCGTATTGCTGCGCGGTGCGGTGGTGGGCGAGGGCGAGGCCAACCCCGGCCAGCTGCTGGCCATCAATCCCGGTGGTGCCACGCAACAGCTGCCCGGCATCAAGACCACCGACCCGGCATTCGGCCTGCCCGCCATCTGGATCGAAGAGCGCTACCGCGAGATGGCCCAAATGGCCGGATTTACGGTTGTTGATTGCGCGACCGTGGTGGCCACCCATCTTTCACACTTGATGCAGGTGAATGCCGCGAAGTTGCTGGGTCGGGTCGAGACGCAGCAACTTGTCGAGCACGTCACCAAACTGGCCCCCAAACTGATCGAAGACGTCGTACCCAAGATGGTTGGAATCGCTTCCCTGCAACGTGTCCTGCAACTGCTGCTGGAAGAAGGCGTGCACATCCGCGACATGCGCTCGATCGTCGAATGCCTGGCCGAACACGCCAGCACCGTCACCGACCCGGCTGAACTGGCCCGCCGCATCCGCGTGCACCTGGCACCGGCCATCGTTCAGCAGATTTACGGGCCCGTCAAAGAGCTGGACGTGATTGCGCTGGACCCCGAACTCGAACGCCTGATCACCCAGGCCTTGAACTCGCCACACGGCGCGGCGCTGGATCCCACGGTGGCCGACACGCTCAGCCGCAGCGCCGCCGAAACTGCCAAGAAGCAAGAAGACCTGGGTCACCCGGCGTGCCTGCTGGTGCCCGATCTGATTCGCGCGCCCATGGCCCGGCTGCTCAAGCGCGCCGCCCCACGCCTGAAGGTGCTGGGGCACAGCGAGATTCCTGAAACCCACTCGATCCGTATCGGTTCGATCATTGGAGGCACGGTATGAACCTCAAACGCTTCACGGCCCGCAGTTCCCGCGAGGCTTTGGCCATGGTCAAGGCTGCCTTCGGTGACGACGCGGTGGTGATGTCGACCCGGCCTTGCGAAGAAGGCGTCGAAGTCATCGCAATGGCGCCGGAAAGCGTCGAGCAGCTCGAACGCATGGGCCAGGCCGCCGAAACCTTCAGCGCCGGTGTGCCCGCCCACGCGGCTCACAGCCACCCGGCGGCACAGCCACAGCAAACTGCACCGCGACCCAGCAGCCTGCGCGAAAAGGCTGCGCCCGCACGCAGCGCCATCGACCGTCTGATCAGCCGCCCCGGCGACCGCTCTGAACACGCCCACCGCGGCGATCAAAGGCTGGACCAGCGCGTAGAGCCCAGCATGGAGCCCAGCGTCCAAGAAGACGTGCAGCAACTGCAGATGAGCACGCTGAGCTTTCAGGACTACGTGCGCGAACGCATGCTCAAGCGCCGCGATTCCGAGCGCGCGGTGCAAGCGCAGGCTGCTGCAGCCCAGGCCTTGCCACTCGAGCCCGAACCCCTGCCGGCCAGCGTGGCTCCCATCGAAGCCGCCCGTGCCCGCTCCAGCATGCGCCGCGAGGCTCCGAACCCCGTGCCAGCCACGCGTGAGGACATCCGTGCGACGCCCAGCCTGCCACCTCGTCCGAATTCCGCCGCGACCACCAGCGCGACCACCCACGCGACCGCCAGCGTGCAGCCCCCCAGCAGTGGCCAGCAGATCGAAGTGATGCATGAACTGCGCTCGATGCGCGGCCTGATCGAACAACGCTTTGGTGCGCTGGCTTTCATGGAAAAGCTGCAGCGCCACCCGCGCCAAGCCAATCTGGCCCGCCGTCTGCTGGACGCGGGCTTCTCGCCGATGCTGATCCGCAAGCTGGTCGAAAGCGTGCCGGCCGAAGGCGATGAAGCCGTCTGGGCCGCCAATGTGCTGGAACGCAACGTGCTGACTGGCGAACACGAACAGCCGCTGGAAGACCAGGGCGGTATCTACACCCTGATCGGTGCGACCGGCGTGGGCAAGACCACCAGCACGGCCAAGCTGGCAGGCGCCTTTGCGGCACGCCATGGCCCGAGCAATCTGGGCCTGATCACGCTGGACGCCTACCGGGTTGGCGCGCACGAACAACTGCGCGCCTATGGCCGCATCCTGGGCGTGCCGGTGCACACCGCGCACGACCGCGATTCGCTGGAAGACCTGCTGGACCTGTTGTCGGCCAAGCGCATGGTGCTGATCGACACCGCCGGCATGGCGCAGCGCGACAGCCGCACCCGCGAATTGCTGGACATGCTGGGCCACCAGGCCATCAAGCGCCTGCTGGTGGTGAACGCCAGCGCACAGGGCGAGACCATCGAAGACCAACTGGCCGCCTACCACGCGCCCAGCTGCAAGGGACTGATCCTGTCCAAGCTCGATGAAGCCGTGAAGCTGGGCCCGGCCCTGGATTCGATGATCCGCCACAAGCTCAAGGTGTTGGCCGTGGCCAACGGCCAGCGCGTGCCGGAAGACTGGCATCGCCTGTCTGCACAGGCCCTGGTACAGCGCGCGCTGAAGTCGGTGGGCGGTGCCGCATGGCAACTCGACGAACGCGACGTGAACCTGATCTTCTCGGGTTTGCCGGCTGCGGTGGCGGCTGCCGATGTCTCGGCATCGCTACCCGCCTGATCTGCGCCTGATCTGCGCCTGATCCCCGGCCTCTTTTTACACGCCGAACGTTTGAACGCCCGACTCGTTTCACCCCAGGCCATGCCCGACTTCTACTCCCGTACCAACCCCGGCTACCGTGGACACAGCGGCTCAGGCGGACTCAGTGCCCCTGGTGCGCCGCGCGCGCTGCCCGACCAGGCCGACGGCCTGCGCCGCCTGTTTGCTGGCAAGCGCCGCCGCGTGGTGCTGCCGCTGGCGGCCAACCCGCACGGCGCGGGCAGCCCACGTGTGCTGGACCGCCTGGCGGCCACGCTGGCCCAGCAAGGCCGGCACGTGCTGGTGGTGGACGCAGCCAGCACCTCGCCGCTGCCGCACGAGTTGGCCACGGTGGACCTGCAGGCTTGTGTGTTGAACGTTGCACCGCGTGTGTCGTACCTGGCCGCACGCGGCTTGCCGATGGAATTCGTGGACACCCGCGGTTCGGCCGCCCACTTCGTTCAAGCGGTGATGGAAGCCGCGCCGCAGGCCGACGTGGTGCTGCTGCACGCCGACGGCATCGAGCTGGCGCGCTTGCTGAAAGACAGCGCCGTGCGGCCCATGTTGCTGGCCGCCGACCACCCCGAAAGCATCAAGCACGCTTATGCCAACGCCAAACTGCTGGCGCGCCGCTGCGGGCTGATGACGTACGACCTGTTGCTGGTGGCTGCGGCGCAATCGCCGCGCTTGACCGGCATTGCCGACAGCTTGTCCAGCTGCCTGGAAACCTTCCTGGGCGCGGTGCTTCGCGGCACCGCCCTGATCGACCCGAACGGTGCAGCCGATGCGCGTGCCAGTGCTGCACTGTCCCGGGTTCTGGCTGCGCAATTGGCGCTGGATGAAGTGGCACCCCTGCCCAGCTACGTGCAGCAACCGCAAACAGGCGGGGCCGCAAGCCCACAGCTGTATCCGGACGCTGCCGTGATGGCGCAGGCCCGCACTGCTTCCCGCCCTGCATTTCGATAGAGGCACGCACATGTATACCGCCAAGGGACAACTCGACGCCGGCGCACTGCTCAAGCAGTACAGCCCGCTGGTGCGCCGCCTCGCGCACCAGATGATCGCGAAACTGCCGGCCAACGTCGAACTCGACGACCTGATCCAGGTCGGCATGATCGGTCTGAGCGACGCACTGAGCCGCTTCGACGCCGCGCAGGGCGTGCAGTTCGAAACGTTTGCCACCCAGCGCATCCGCGGGGCCATGCTCGACGAGCTGCGTGGCAACGACTGGATGAGCCGGGGCGACCGCCGCCACCAGCGCAGCATCGAAGCCGCAGTGCACAAGCTCGAGCAGCGCCACGGGCGCGCGCCCAGCGAAGGCGAGATCGCCCGCGAGATGGGCTTGAGCCTGACCGACTACCAGGAGCTATTGGGCAAAGTACGCGGCACGCAGCTCATCTACCTGGAAGACATGAGCGGCGGTGATGGCGACGACGACTACCTCGACCGCCACGCCACCGATGTGGACGCCAACCCGATGGCGCGTCTGCAAGACCAGCGCATGCGCGAAGCGTTGGTGGAAGCCATCAAGAACCTGCCCGAACGCGAGCAGTACGTGATGAGCATGTACTACGAGCACGACATGAACCTGAAGGAAATCGCCGCCGTCTTGGGCGTGACAGAAAGCCGCGTTTGCCAGCTGCACAGCCAGAGCATTGCCCGGCTGCGCACGCGGCTCAGACAGTGGTAAGCGGGGCTTGCCGTGTCAGGGTGTGATCTCCGGGTGTCTCTCCGGGTCTATCTCCGGATGTTTTCCAGGACGTAGGCGGCTTTAGTAAGCTCTGGTCCTCATGCGCCGCCTTCCCGTTCTTCTCATTCTGCTAATAGCCATGCTTTGGCAATCGGTGGCGCTCGCGCGCATGGGCTCTAGCGTGAATGTCTTGGTCGACTGGGAACATGCCGCCTTGCACTGGCAAGGCGAAAGCCACCATCATCACGATGACGGCTCTTACCACCTCGATGACTCCAAAGAGTCGACCCATCATGTGGTCACGGACCAGTTGAGCGCATCGCTGGAAATGGCAGTGCCTTCATCGCACGACTTCCCGCCCCTGGGTTCGGCCGTTCCAAGCGGCCTGCAGGAAACATCGCTGCCCAGCCTCACGCTCGACGGCCTGCTCAGGCCTCCTCGCCCCCGCGCCTGATCCGCCCTCACGGCGGGCGTCCAGCCATGGACGCCCGGCCACCCGCCGCAGCGGCCGCCCAAGCCAGCTCCCGTCCGCCACTGGCGTGATTCGAGTCCGCGCCAGGTCGCCCTCGGCTGTTGAATCGTCAGGACCATCGTGAAGTCTTTTCCTTGGCTGTCTGCCTGCGTCGTCGCGGGCAGTCTGGTCGGCGGGCCCGTTTGGGGCCAGCCCGCCGCATCCCCTGGAGGTCCTCAAGCGGCCCCAGCTCCCTCACCCGGTCTGTCCGCTGGCAGCGTCACACTGCGCGCAGCGCTGGATGCAGCGTGGCAACGCTCCGTTGTCGCACGTGAGAGCGATGGCCAGCGCCGCCGCGCCGAGGCAGACCGCAGCGCCGCAACCAGCCTTTGGGC
>Ga0105046_10015168_pt1 | contig 11853 bp, 14 predicted proteins | sample MAT03_FD_78385 | JGI IMG/M metagenome (GOLD analysis project Ga0105046, IMG submission 78385) | Freshwater microbial communities from Lake Fryxell liftoff mats and glacier meltwater in Antarctica - MAT-03 (megahit assembly) | ecosystem: Environmental > Aquatic > Freshwater > Ice > Liftoff...
CGCGCGAGGCGGCTGACGCCGCAGACAACAAAGTAGATCAGCACCACGACGTCCCAGCCGCCACGCAAGCCGCCGGCAAAGGCCAGTGTCGCCGGGGCCACGCCAAACGAGATAACGTCCGCCAGCGAATCGAGTTCGCGGCCCAGCGCGGAGTGCTGCTGGCGCCAGCGGGCCACGCGCCCGTCGAGCCAGTCGAAGGCGAACGCCAGCGGCGCCATTGCAGCGGCCCACAGGAAGTCGGCCAAGTCGCCGCTGGTCACGTACACCATCGCCAGGAAGATGCCGGCCATGCCACAGGCAGCGTTGCCCAAGGTCACGAAGTCCGCGAGATGAAAGTCGCGGATCATCGAAAGATGGCGGTGGGGCGGTGTCGAACTGGACATGCGGAACCTCTTCGAGCTGACCAATCACTGCCGGAAGGCAAGACCCATCGGCAACGCAGGCCGTGACGCCTGCGCTGACTTATTCTCGACGCCTGGCGCGGCAGAACAGAGGTGCGCCGGCTGCACCCGCTGCTGGCTCGCTTCCGGCCTCGCCACGCGCCAGCATCCCCAGCGCTGCCAGTGGGGCCAGTGGCGCCAGTCGGGCGGTCTGGCAAGCCGGACCTCAAGTGCGTTCGGTGACGACGTCCAGCACGATCACGCCGCTCGCGACATAGGCCCTGAAGTCGCTGATCGGCATCGCAGCACTGCCGCGCGTCTGCCCGTCGACCCAGCTCAGGGTAACGTCAAGGGCCGTCGTCTCGATGTCCACCCGGCCGGGACGGATGGTGATGTTGGCCCCGTCGCCTTCACGGTAATCAACCTTGCCAGTGATGTTTGCGCTCTGTGCCATCGTGCTGCCTCGTTTGTCTGCTCGGTGCCTCAGGGTGCACCCGCAGCGGGGCGGCGAGAAGCGGACAAAGGCGGCAGGCCAGGTAGCCCTTGTCCTACGTACTGCGTCCCTTGCGGCAGCGGCGGAAGTGCGCCAACAGCCGAGTCACCGAGATGCCGTGCTGGACGATGGAGCTCACGACCCCCACGATCATCAGCGCGACCAGCGTGTTGGCATAAGCAAAGGACAGAAGATGATCAAGCGTGCAAACCCACGGCCAGCGAAGGCCAAACCCTGACCCGGCAAAAGGCCGACTTCACCGCAGAAGGCGCGCCGCCGCCGGGCATGGTGGCGGCATTGCACCCGCCAGCGCAGACGCCGCCCGTCGTGCCCAGGCGTAAAGGCGCGCGGCTGGCGCAGCCGGTGCTCGAGCGTGATGGCGGCGGCGACGTGCATCGCCGTCGGAAACGCGTCGTTGCTGCTATGGCCACCGTTGACGTCGTAGTTGGGGTGCACCAAGCGCTTCGCGCACCAGCACCAACACCAGCTCGCTGGGCATCCGTTCGCTCGAGACCGTAAAGAACTGAAGCGAGCACTGCGTCTGCGCGCCCCTCAGGCGCTACGCCGGGACCTTGATCGGGCCCAGGCTATCGCGTTCAGTGCGGGTCGCCATGTCAGTCCTCCATGCGGCTGTACAGCCAGCGCGCGCCACAACGATGCCTGCAGAATGCGCGGAAGCCACCGTCCAGCGGCTGGCGGTGGCACCCGGCGTCGTGCATCGCGCGCAGCAGTCGAGTGAGTGCGCTGTCGCACAGACCTCCATCGCGGGCCCTCCTACGATCCATGACTCTCGTCACGCCCGCTGCGGCCTTCAGTTATGTCAAACGCACAGTGGTTCGTCCTGATTGGTGGCTTGCTGCTGGTCATGGGCATGTCGTCTACCGTGCTCAAGCGCCTGCCTGTCACCTCGGCCATCATCTACCTGGGCGTGGGGGTGTTGCTGGGGCCCACGGTGCTCGACCTGTTCCGCTTCAACCCGATGCGCGAGTCGGCGCTGCTGGAAGTCCTCACCGAAGTGGCGGTATTGATTTCATTGTTTGGCGCGGGCATCAAGATGCCGGTGCCTTTCAGCTTGGTGCGCTGGCGCACACCGATCAGGCTGGCCACGGTCTCGATGGCGGCCACGGTCGCGATGGTCGCGGCATTTGCGCAGCTCGTGCTCGGCCTGCCGTTGGGGGCAGCCGTGTTGCTGGGTGCCATCGTCGCCCCGACCGATCCGGTGCTGGCCACCGACGTGCAGGTGCGCCATGCCGGCGACAAGGACGAGTTGCGTTTCACCCTGACCTGCGAAGCCGGCATGAACGACGGCACCGCTTTCCCGTTCGTGATGTTGGGACTGGGCCTGCTGGGCCTGCACGAGATCGGTGATTTCGGCCTGCGATGGTTCGCCATTGACCTGCTCTGGGCCACACTGGCCGGCGTGGCCATCGGTGTGTTGGCCGGGTTTTCGCTGGCCCGCCTGGGTTGGTGGCTGCGCGGCCAGGCGCGAAAGCACCAACTACTGGATGACTTTCTCGGGCTGGGACTGATCGCCATGGTGTACGGCCTGAGCTCGCTGGCGCATGCCTGGGGTTTCCTGGCGGTGTTCTTTGCTGCGGTGGCATTGCGCCAAACAGAGTTGAAGCTCGCCAACGTGCCCAAAGAGTCGCCCGACCCGCGCTCGGATCGGGAAATCAAGCGCGCCGAGTCGACCAGCCCCGATCCCGAGGTGACACCCACGGTGAGCCACGGCTCATTGGTGTTCAAGGAACATCTGGAGCGCCTGTCCGAACTGATGCTGGTGCTGCTGCTCGGCGGCACTTTGTTCGTCAACTCGTGGAGCTGGCCCGCGGTGGGCCTGGCGTTGTTCTTGTTTGGCGTGGCGCGGCCGATCGGCGTGTGGATCGGGCTGCTCGGCATGCCCAGCTCCAGGCGCTTGCATGGCATGACCGGCTGGTTCGGTGTCCGCGGCATCGGTTCGCTCTACTACCTGATGTACGCCATCCAGCATGGGCTGCCGGAGGCCCTGGCCCTGCAACTGACCCAACTGACGTTGATCGTGGTGACGCTGTCGATTCTGATGCACGGCACCAGCGTCAAGCCGTTGATGAGTCGCTTCTGGCAGCGTGGCAAGCGCGGCGCCATGCCACGCTAAACGACGCCATCTGACGGCAGGAAGCCCTGCAGGACTGGGCTCAATCCCGCGTCAGCGCTGCGCCTTGCGTGTGTCCAGTCCGCCTGCTCCTCGCAGTGTGTCGGCGAAGCCATGGTTCATGTCTAGGAGCCTGTCGGGCTTGGGGAGCGTCGGCTGCGAATCGACCGCAGCGGTCTGGCGGACGCGTAATTTGCGCCCTGGCATGCATCGAATGCGATGCGCCTGCTGATCGACCTGAACCGCTTGATCGGCCATCGGCAACTGTTCTCGGAGACCACCCGCGTGTTGCTGCGCGCCGAGCGCGAGCGCACCGGCGCAAACACTGCCGACCGCGACCCGCGTCGCGATCTAATCCAGTCGTTCGCCGCTGCACTGGCGGAATGCGCATGCACCGGCGCGGCCGCTACCACTCCAGCGCCGGCAATTCGCGGAAGACCTTGCGCGTTCCGGCGATCCAGTGCTGTTTGAGCGACTCGAAGTAGCTGTCGCCGATGTCGAAGCGATGCTTCATCGTCACCCCCAGGCTGTCCCGCGTGTAGCACAAGAGATCGATCGGCATGCCGACCGAAAGGTTGCTGAGCATCGTCGAATCGAACGACACCAGGACACATTTGGTGGCGTCCTCCAGCGTCGCGCTTGACGTCACGGCGAGGTCGAGTATCGGTTTGCCGTACTTGGCCTCGCCCGTCTGAAGAAAGCACGTATCGGCGCCAGCCTCGATGAAATTGCCCTCGGCGTAGATTCGAAAGAGCCGCATTTCCTCGCCTGCGATCTGGCCGCCGAGAATGAAGGAGGCGTTGAACTTCAGGCCGCCGCTGTCTAGAAACGGGCCATCGCGGCGCTCGATGTCGCGCATCGCGTCCGCCACGAGGTTGGCGACGTCGAACATTGACGGAACTGAGCAGATGTGCGGCGGCTCGGCGCTGGCGCGCCGACGCAGCACGTTGATGACGGTCTGTGTGGCCGCCAGGCCGCCGGAACTGAGCAGCACCAGCACGCGATCGCCGGCACGCTCAAATACGCTCATCTTGCAGAAGCTGGCGTAATTGTCCACGCCCGCATGCGTGCGGGAGTCACTCGCGAAGATCAGCCCTTCATCGAGCTTGACGCCGACGCAATAGGTCACGCTGTCGACACCGGGGAGCCGTCGACGCTGATCACGTCCGCCCGCACCTCGAAGCTTTCGAGCGTATTGGGGCCGAAGGTGCTGGACAGCGCCACGTCGCAGGCGTCACGCCCGCGCGCGATGAGCACCCGGCCAATGCGCGGCGTGTTGTTGCGTGCGTCGAAGGTATACCAGCGGTCGCCCAGCCAGGCCTCGAACCAGCCGGCGAAATCCATCGGCCCGTAAGGCGGCGGGGTACCGTAGTCGCCCAGATAGCCGGTGCAATAGCGCGCCGGGATATTCATGCACCGGCACAGCGTGATCGCAAGGTGAGCATAGTCTCGGCACACCCCTCGACCCTCGTTGTACGCCTCCCAGGCCGTGCGCGTGCGGCGCGCATGCTGGTAGCCGAACTCGATGTGTCGGTGCACGAAGTCGCAGATCGCCTGCACGCGCGCCCAGCCCGTCGGGCCGGCGCCAAATTGCCGCCACGCGATCTCCGAGAGCAAGTCGGTTTCGCAGTAACGGCTGCCGAGCAGGTAGACCAGGGTCGATTCGGGCAGGTACTCGACCGGCGTCTGCACGGCCCCGGGTACCACGACATCAGGCATGCCGCTGTCGTTGACCACGGCGTCGGTGCGCAAGACGATACGACCGGCCGGAGCGACAAGACGGGTGCACCAGTTACCGAACAGATCGCGATAGGTCGCAACCGGGACGGCGGGAATGGTCACGAGATGATCTGGGCGTACCAGATCAGAGGCGCGCGAGTAGTGGATGCTCAACGCCAGGATCATCGGCGTGGGCTGGGGGCAACGATAGGCCATGTCGAAGCCAACGCGAATCTGCATGGTGGTTTTCTCGACTGATCAGGTGACCGCGCAACGGGTGCATCGCCTCTTCATCGGGTCTATCGCCCTCTTGGAGGCCGACGGGCATCAATTAGCTCACACATGACGCGCCCATGGCCCGAGGACCAGACGCTCAAGCAAACCCAGGTCGCGTTCAAATCTGAAACCGGCCAGCAGCGACCGTTCGACAAAGCCTGCTTGCACGGCGCACGCGTATTGCGCCCGCATGAGATCGAAGGGTAAGCCGAGTGTCTGTGCAATGACATTACCGGCATCGCCGGCAGAGCGTGCCAAACTCAATTCGGCCGCAGGTGTGCTCGTGGAGAAGAGGGGAGATGCAATGGCTTGACGAGCGGAAGTGAACATGTGGTCAGTGTCGCCGAGGCAGGTGTCCTGCATCTGTGCGTTACCGCACCTACAAACCCACACAAGCGCCGGGCAGACTTGGTGCCAGCCAGGTCAGGCCGGAAATACTCCACCCAGCCGGCGCAGGTCCATGGCGTAGCTCCCCACGGCCAGCCCCGGCATGCTGACGTCGGGCCCAGCGCTTTCGCGCGGCACGGACTGAGAGGCTGAGAGGCAATCGGATGCACCCGCGTAAGCCCCCAAAACAGCCCCAATCCAGGCGCAAAGCGGAGATGGGTTTGGGACCCAACGAGCATTTGCAACGACGAGTGGGGCTGTTTTGGGGGCTTACCCGAAGGGCCGGGGTTGCGCGGGCCGCTCGCGCGCCGCCTCCAGGTCCTTTGGGCAGCCCGTCGTAGGCGTCACCATCGGGGCGCCACTCGTGCAATGTGACGAGAGGATCCCCGGCCCGCCCAGGCTGCCGCAGCCGATTGCGCCGGGGTACTTGGCTGCTCAGAGTCGGGTGCAGGCCCTGGCGCGGCGCGAAACTGCGATAGCGCAGGCCGTAAACGCCGAGCTCGCCGCCGGCATCGCACTCGCGGCGCATCGGCAGGACATGGCCGGCCACGATGGCCTGGCAGCCGGCGTGCGCACGGTCTCGCCGCAGGCGTAACTGCGGCGCCAGACTGCGCCACACCAGTTCGGGCTACGCATCGTGCTTCTGCAACTTATGTGCTGTCACCCCAGGCTCCAGGCCCCCAGGCCCATGCCTCGTGCGACAAGACCATGTCTTGTGCGGACGGGGGCCCTTGTCCTACGCTGCCAACAACGCAGAGTGGGCATCATGGGTTTCGGACCGCACAGGTTGGCCAAAACGCCAACTCGTCAAGTCGAACACCCTACTCAACTAGAAGGATCACGACCATGAATCCACGCATCTCCACTGTTGCCGCCGCCGCCTTGTTGTTGGCCAGCCTGTCGGTCCAGGCCACGAGCCATGGCAACATGCCCGCCCATGCCAAATCCACGCCTGCGTCGGGTGTCATTGCAAAGGGTGAAGGCCCTGGCAAGATCGGCGTGCCACACAGTGGCGCCGTCACCCGCAGCGAAGTCAAGGCCGACGCCAAGCGGGCTGTCAATGCCGGCACGGTCCGCAAGGGGGAAGGCTCACCCAAATTCCGCAGGACGACCGATGGTGATGTTTCGCGTGCCGAGGTCAAGGCCGAGGCCGCCGCCGCAGTGAAGAGTGGCGACATCGCCAAGGGTCCGAACGTACCCGCCATCGGTGGCGTCGCCAACCCCAAACCCTGAGGTCAGGCCAGGCTTCCCCAAGCGCTCCATGCGTATCAAAGCCCGCCCCCACCAGAGAGTCCAATTGCACGCCTGACTGCATGTCCAGTGTCCAGCGCCTGATCGGGTGGTGGGCACGTCAGACCATGGGCCTGGGCCACTGAGAATAGGCTGCTCAGATCAATCACCACCGATTTGAGGCTCGCCGCGATGGTCTTGAGCTGCCTACCGCATGTCGGGCCGCGCTCCACATCGATATCGAAAACCCGCTTGAGCAAAGGCCAATGGCCTTGACCGCAGCGAGCGTCGGCGTGGCAACGGACGGACAAGCCCCTGGTGGCCGTCTGGGACCGCTCGTGAAGCCGGTGCTGGTGTGCGCCAGCGCACAGACCGATGGGAACGGCAAAGTCAATCATTGCTTCTCCCTGCCTGAACGCCCCTGCGCCACCGCTCACCCGCGGCCCATCGAAAGGGATCCGAGTCCGTCTTGGCGCTCAAAAGGCCCAGGACAACCTGAACGACTTCACTGGAAGTGCCATGAACCGCCTTGCCGCTCTGCCCGTCCGCCACTCCTCGCTTGCCCCGTCGTCGAATTGGCTCCAGACACCACTTCCCGCGCCCGAACCCGTGCCGCCGCAGCCACCGCAGCCACCGCTGCCACCCGGCGTCGTGCCTCCACCGATCGACATACCGCCCCAGATTCGGCCCGAGATCCGTGAGCCGGATCTGCCAGGCGAGCACGTGCCCATCAGCACCAACCCCCGTCTTCAACCCCCAACGCGTCATTGACGCCCAGGAGCCTGCCATGTCCGATTCCTCGTACCCCTCCAACCTTGCTCAGACCTCCAGGACCGACACCCCTGCCGAGTCCGGCGGCGAAGGCGCCGCCGTGCCCCAGCAGCCGCTGACCGATCGCATGGCCCAGAGCGCGCACCACACCATCGACCGGCTGGCCGCGACCGCAGGCCCGCACATCGAGCACATGGAGGTGGCATTGGCCGGCGCTACCGAGCACGTGAAGGATCAGGCCCGGCACGCACGCGAAATGGGCGATGAATGGGTCGACGGCCTGCGCGCCACCGTGCGCCGTAACCCGTTGTCGGCAGTGGCCGCAGCAATGGCCATTGGCGCACTGATCGCCCGCATCACACGCTGAGTCGCCGGTGAGCGAAGACCTCCGCAGCCAGACCTGGGCTCGTAGCGTCCAGGCGCTGATGGCCGCGTTGCCCGGCTTGGTGGGTGACCGTCTGGAGTTGCTGGCCCTGGAGCTGCACCGTGCCGGCCGCAGCATGGTGAAGATCATGGCGCTGGTTCTGGCGACTGCCATTCTGGGCATTACGGCCTGGCTGGCGCTCTGCATCGGTCTGGCACTGACGCTGCTCGCATTGGGCTTGTCGTGGCCACTGGCCCTGCTGGGTGTGCTGCTGGTCAACCTGGCGCTGGCTTGGGCGGCAGTCGCCTGGGTGCGTCGTTTACTGGCCAACCTGGGCCTGCCTGCCACGCGGCGCCATCTGGTGTTCGGGGCTGGGGCTGCAACTACGGCTGGCGTTGCGCTGCAGCGCCAGCCGTTCACCAATGGGTCTGAGGGCAGGCCATGACCCCGAATCCCTTGCCGGCATCGCAGCCCGTGCGCCCAAGTGCCCTGAAGGCCGCGCCGCTGGCTGACCTCGACCTCGACACACAAATCGAACAGCTTGAGCAGCGACTGGTGGCGCGAGAGGCCTGGCTTCGATCAACGGCCGAGTCGCTACTCCAGCGGACACAGCAGGCGGTCACGCCGAAGCCATGGGTGTTGCCGGTGGTGGGCGTCGGCATGCTGTTGTGGCTGGGTTGGCGCTGGTCGCACCGCCGCAAGCCAGCGCGGCAAGTCAGCGTGAGCCTACCGGCGAATGTCACAGCGCACCCCGTCGACGGGCTCGCAGACCTGCCCTGGGCCGGTCTGACGGCATTGGGCTGGCCGTTGGTGCCCGTGGCATGGCGAGAGCGCGTCAGCCCTGCGGCCGCCGCAGCCGTCGTGAGCACTGTGCTGTCGATCGGGCGGCGGCTGCTGCGCCGCCGCGTGCGCTGAATGCTTCCGCGTGCCTTGCCCATTGCAAACGATCTGACGCGCTTGCCGTCGCGTCACAGGGCCGCTCGAAGAACTCGACGCGCGGTTCGTGGTTGAAGGCGCCTTCGACGATCACCCCATTCGCGCAAGTCTGATCGGTGACCGTGGAGATCATCGACAGCTTCTCGCCGACAGGGGGCGCGCTATGTGCGTCGTCGCACAGACTCCGGCCGCAGCTTTGGGCAACTTCAGGGCGCCCGGGTACTGGGGCACCGCGTCGACCGTCGTCTGCGGCCACCCTCAAGCCAAGGAGAACCTCATGTTCAGACTCAAGACCCTGTTTTTCGGCGAGCGTTCGGTCACCAAGGTGGCCGGACTGTTCGCGTCACGCGCCGAAGCCGATCTGGCTGCAAGCAGTTTGGTGGGAGGCTCTGGCCTGTCGGCGGCGCAGGTCAACGTGTTCGGCCCTGCCGACGGCACGTTCTCCCGAGAGGCCGTGCTGGGCCGCGCAATGGAGCCTGAGCAGCGCGGCATCTGGTTGACCGTCATCCGCGCCCACTTGGCCCTGGGCGCGCTGGGACTCCTGGCCGGAACGCTGCTGTACGCGGCGCTGATGTTGATCGACAACCCCGCCTTGCGCAGCACGCCGGGCATGGGTTTCGTGGCATTGGCCGGGTTTGGTGCCACCTTCGGACTCATCCTGGGGGGTGCGCTGTCGCTCAGGCCCGATCAGGCACGCCTGATCGCACGGGTTCGTCGCGGGCTGCGCAGTGGCCAATGGGCGGTTGTGGCGCATCCTGTGGACCCCGTGCAGACGCATGCCGCCGTGTCGCTGCTGACCGGCGGCAGCCTGAAGGTCATGCGCAGTTTCTGATCACTGGCGGGCTCCGCCGCATCCCAACCACACTCGTTTGGAAAGACTCCACCATGCCCATGCACCCCCCCAACACTACGGCACGTTGGTGATCGAGAAACTGATTCCTCCGGGAACCAACGCCCAGCAGACAGCCGAATCACCGGACCGCAGCCTGGACCTGCAAATGGGTACGCGCGACGACGTGCCCGGCCCCGAAGCCGACGCGTGAATTCGAACGCGGGCACCTCCGACCCTGCGCCGCATCGCACGCCGACCTTGGCCACAGGCAACGGAAGCATCGATGAAGAATTTCCCAGTGGTTTGCGTTGGTGGCTCGGCTGGCGGGCTGGACGCCTACATTCGCCTGCTCAAGCAACTGCCGGCCGACATGGGCGTGGCGGTGGTCATCGTGAATCACATCACCCTGATGCCGACTCAACTCCATCAAGTGCTGCCGCGGTTTTCGCGGATGCCGGTTGAACTCATCACCGACGAATTGCTGATCCAGCCCGACCGCGTCTACATCATCCCCGCCAATCGGGATCTGCACGTCGATGGCGAAGTTTTTCATCTGGCACCGATCTCGAAGCCACGCAGCTGGCCCGACGTGATCACGGTCTTCCTGCGTTCGCTGACCCAGTTCTGGGACGGCCCCTTGATCGCCGTGATCGTCTCCGGCTACGACGGCGACGGCGCTGCGGCGCTGAGCGGCATCAAGCAGGTCGGCGGGATCACGATGGCGCAGAGACTGGACACCGCCACGCAGCCCGACATGCCGGAAAGTGCCATCGCCAGCGGTTGCATCGACTTCGTGCTGTCGCCGGAAGATATCGCGAGGGAGATCGTACGCATCGCGCGTGCCGAGCAGTCGACGGAGCCCGTCAAGCGCACTGGACTCGACACCACGTCGACGGCAGCGGGGCCGCATTGAATGCGCAAGAACGAGAGTTACGCGCGCTCATTTCCGCTGACGGCAAAGTATGACGAACAGTGGATTCGCGACAACGCGCTGGGCGAGAACGCCTTGTGCCAAATGGAATGTTTGGGGAGACACCTCTCCTTCCAGCCGGGCATGCGGGTGCTGGACCTCGGCTGTGGCAAAGCGACCAGTTCCATCTTCCTCGCGCGTGAGTTCGGTGTCGAGGTCTGGGCGCTTGACGCAGCCACTTCTCCCACCGACAACCACGCTCGCGTTGTCAGCCTCGGTTGCGAAGGGAAAGTATTCCCGCTTCGTATCGACGCGCGCGCCTTGCCGTTTGCCAAGTCGTTCTTCGACGCGGTGGTCGCCATCGACTCCTTCCTCTACTTCGGCACCGACGATCACTACCTTCCGTACCTGGCCCAGTTCATCAAACCAGGCGGGGCCATTGGCGTGGTGGACATGGCCTTCACCCGGGAGATCGACTCGGTTGAAGATGCCCCGGAGTTTCTGCGTGCCCAATTCCAGCACTGGTTCCATGTGCATACGGTCGCGTGGTGGAAGCGGCATTGGGCGAAGACCGGCCTGGTTGACCTGGAATGGGCCGAGATCTTGCAGGAGAGCAACGAACTCCTTCGCATGTACGTCGATGAAAAGCCGCCAGCGCAGCACGCCGATGCGATCATGCGCGCTGTTCCTCTGGATCGCCACGGATTGATCGCCTTGTTTTGCCTGGTGGCGAGAAAACGATGAAACGTGCGTTGACGGCCGACCACCTGTCCACGGCAAAGCGTATCGGAATTGGATTTGTCTTCCTCTGGTTCTTTGTCGGGGGCATGGCGCATTTCATGGCGACTGACGCCGCGATGCGTATTGTTCCGCCCTACATCCCATGGCCCCGAGCGGCGGTGCTGTTGAGCGGGGTGTTCGAGCTGCTGGGCGCCCTGGGTCTGTGGTGGCGCCCTACCCGCCGCGCTGCCGGTCTCGGATTGTTCCTGTTGACACTCGCGGTCACGCCGGCGCACATCTACATGTTGCAGCGGCCTGAACTGTTTCCCGTGCCGATCTGGGCACTGTGGCTGCGACTGCCGATTCAAGTCGCATTGCTCGGACTCATTGCGTGGTGCACGGCTGCGCCGGAGGTGCCAGCACCCGGCCGCCTGGGCCCGTGGTCGCGTTCGAGTTCCAAGCGCTTGCGCTGCGTTGCCTTGCGCACAGACAGCCGGCCGCCCGATGCCGCAGGCTGCGAGCGATGAAGTTGCGTCCTCGCAGGATGTCCTACTTGCAGTCACCTCAAAGATTGAAATTCGGGTTCGTCAGAAGAATTTGTGGGCGAGTTTTGGCTCTGGAAGCTTGCCGAGCACGTGATACAGAGAGAGCTCGGCGATCCTGAACGTCCGATAGCCGTACGCTTTTCTCAGTGTGACTTTGGC
>Ga0105046_10015169_pt1 | contig 11853 bp, 10 predicted proteins | sample MAT03_FD_78385 | JGI IMG/M metagenome (GOLD analysis project Ga0105046, IMG submission 78385) | Freshwater microbial communities from Lake Fryxell liftoff mats and glacier meltwater in Antarctica - MAT-03 (megahit assembly) | ecosystem: Environmental > Aquatic > Freshwater > Ice > Liftoff...
GGGTCAGGATTCCGACCGGGCGCTTATCGTCCCCGTCGCCAGTTTCGACCACCACCGCCACCTTTGAGGCCGCGAACGCGCTCATCACGCTCTCGACGGGCGTGTTGGCGCTCAAGGTCAAGACCGTGGCGTTAATCACCCCGGCCTCTAGGATGGGGCGGCGGGCAGCGTCTTGTCCGGCTTGCATCAGCATAAAGTTGAGCAGGCTGACCTCGGTCACGACGCCGAGCAACTCCCCACGCACGCCCACCACCGGAAGTTGTGATACGTCCATCTGCTTGAGTTTGGTGACGGCATCCCCGACGGTGGCGTCGGCGCTCAGGGTCACGAGTTCCAGTCGCCCCTTGCGCGCCAGCACGGTTGCGACGGTCACATCCGCCCATTCGGTCTCAAGGAAACGGTTTTCGCGCATCCAGTTGTCGTCAAACACCTTGCTCAGATAGCGTGAGCCGTTGTCTGGCAGCAGCACGACCACCAATTTATCAGACGACAAATCGCGCTCGGCGCAGTATTTGATCGCGCCAGCCACAGCAGAGCCGCACGACATCCCGCCGAAAATGCCTTCCTCGCGCACGAGGCGACGGGTCATCCGCATGGTTTCGGTGTCGCTGACCCGCACCATGTCGTCAATCACGGCAAAGTCATAATTGGACGGGATAAAATCCTCGCCGATGCCCTCGGTCTTATAGACATGCGCTTCGGTCATTTTGCCGGTATAGAAGGCGTCATATAAGATGCTGCCCACCGGGTCAACGCCGACGATTTGGATTTTGGGGTTCATCTGCTTGAGGTAACGCGCCACGCCGGTGATCGTCCCGCCCGTCCCCATGCCCGTCACAAACACGTCGATTTGCCCGGCGGTCTGACGCCAGATTTCTGGCCCCGTCGAGTCGAAATGCGCCTGCGGGTTGATCGGGTTGTGATATTGGTTGGCGAGGATGGCGTTGGGCGTCTCCTCAGACAATTTACGGGCGACGCTGTAATAACTGCGCGGGTCTTCCGGCTCGACATTGGTGGGGGTGACGACCACCCGCGCCCCGTAAGCGCGTAGCACGCGGATTTTTTCGTCGCTCATTTTGTCGGGCATGACGAAAATACACTTATAGCCTTTGATGGCGGCGGCGATGGCGAGTCCGACGCCGGTATTGCCGCTGGTGGCCTCAACGATTGTGCCGCCCAGCTTGAGCAAACCCTTGCGCTCGGCGTCTTCGATGATGGGGAGGCCGATACGGTCTTTGACGCTGCCGCCGGGGTTGAAATATTCGACCTTCGCCACGACTTGGCAACGCAGTCCGCGCCCCAGTCGGTTGAGTCGGACGAGCGGAGTGTTGCCCATCGTCCCCAAGACGTTATCGTGGATCTGCGGCTCGGCGGGCAAAGGTTGTAGTAGATCAGATGTCATTGTTATATCTCCGATTCGGGACGAAAAAAATACGCAAACAAAACCTCTAGGTTTGCATCCCATTGTACCGGAAAGGTGTTCTCATGTGGCGTGGTGAAAGTATCGACCAAATACCCATCAAAAATAAAGTTTTCAATCGATATACTTGAAAATATTCTAAAAATCGATATACTTTAATCAGATTGATGAGATCGTATTCTTATGGAGAAACCCAATGGCTAGAAGTGATGTACCAACTTACGATCAACTGATGAATCCAACTTTAAAAGCGCTTCATGACTTAGGCGGTTCAGGAACTGTGGAAGAGATATATGGAAAAGTTGTAGAAATAACCGGCTTAATGGATACTCAATTAGAAATATTACATGCACCTGAAAGAGGTACACAGACTGAGGTCGAGTATCGTCTCGCTTGGGCTAGGACATATCTGAAAAAATACGGCTTGCTCGAGAATTCTAGTCGCGGAGTCTGGGCATTGACGGCACAAGGAACAGATACGAGGGAAGTTAACACGCAAGATGTCAAACAATATGTGATCAACCTTGTGCGATCAGCGTCACCAAATAAACAAGATACCAACAAACGAGATGCCGATCTGTCTGTTGTGATGAATGAGGAAGAAATAATTGAGCAATCTTGGCGAGATAAAGCAATTGCCACACTTCTAGCGATGGATCCATCTGCTTTTGAGCGATTGATTCAGAGATTATTGCGCGAAAGTGGTTTTATTCAAGTTGAAGTAACGGGTCGAAGCGGTGATCAAGGGGTAGATGGTAAAGGGATTATGCGTATCGGTGGATTACTCAGTTTCCCCATTATCTTTCAATGCAAACGTTACAAGGGGACTGTTTCTCCAAGCGAAATAAGAGATTTTAGAGGAACGATGCAAGGACGGGCTGATAAGGGCTTATTTGTAACCACTGGTAATTTTTCTCGTGACGCCGTAAAAGAGGCAACCCGAGATGGCGCACCTCCTATTGATTTGTTGGATGGCGAAAGATTTAGTAGACAAGCTCAAGGAATTATCGCTTGGGATCAAAACGACACAACAAATCGTTGAACAGGTAACAGTAGACGAAGCGTGGTTTCACGGGTTATAAACCCGTGTCATAATGTATTCAACAGAAGTACGGAGATATAAACGTTATGGCGATGGTCTATATCCCAGATAAAATTTACGCCCGCCTGTTAGATCGGGCGCATGAGGCTCAAATCAGTGTTGAGGCATTGGTTGAGCAAGTTATGGAGAATGAGGTCGTAAGCAATATCACACCGCCTGACCCTAACGCATGGGAAGGGTTAATCGGTTTGATTGACGACGAGTCGATCCCCACCGATATTGCCGAAAATTTGAAAGATTATATGGCGGATTTTTGGCGCAACCAAACGACAGACCATGACCATCGTGATTGATAGCAGTTACCTAGTCGCTCTTATTTTGGCACGCGATTCACGCCATAATGATGCGATGCGGCTAGGTCGGCAAATAATCACGGAAATGAAAATTGTCCCTGCGCCGGTCGTCACAGAAGTATTTTACTTGGCGCTGTCCAGAAGCACCCATGATATTGCGGCTGCCTCGGTCTCACTGATTCGTAAGGCATATACCATTGTTGCACTGCAAGATAGCGATTGGCTGAGGATTGAACAAATCTTCAGCCAATATCGAGATGCGCGATTAGATTTTACAGATGCGGCGGTGATTGCAGTCGCTGAACGCCTTAATGTCACACGCCTTGCGACATTTGATAGGCGAGACTACTCAATTGTTCGGCCAATACATGCCGAGGGTTTTCAGCTTTTGCCTTAACGATTACTTTGGCTGTGCAGGCATCTCGGCGGCCTTCGCCAGCGCCCGCTTAAACATATCCACCGGTTGCGCCCCGCTGAGGGACAATTTGCCGTCGAAAATGAAGAACGGCACGCCCGATAATCCGGCGTTCATGACGGTTTGGAGTTCCTCGGCCACTTGCGCCAAGCCTGCATCCCCCTCTAAGGCGACTTGCGCCCACGCCCGATCAATTCCGGCCTGCTCCGCGCAATCCAACAGCACATCCAAGCGGCTGATGTCTTTGCCGAACTGAAAATAGGCGTCATATATGGCGTTGATGACCGCCTCGCGCTTATCTGCCATCGCAATCGCAATCAGGCGATGACTGAGTAAGGTGTTGGGGGCGCGGGTCAACAGGTCAAAGTTAAAGACCATGCCAATCGCTTCCCCAGCGCGAGTCGGCCCGTCGGTCATTTGTGACAGGCTGACGCCGCGATATTTGGTCGCCATCACCTCGGCGAACAGCTTGCCTTCCGGCGGTAAATCTGGGTTGAGCAGATACGCCCAATATTGAATCGTGACCGGCTCGCCCGACCAATCGGCTAAGGCGGTGTGGAGATTGGCCTTGCCGATTCGACACCACGGGCAGGCGGTGTCGTGGATGACATCAATGTGCATAGCGGGTTCATTCCTCAAACCATTTGGATATTTTTATCAGACGCGCCGAGCGCTGTTTTTCTAACGTGAGGCACAAAAAAACCACCGCTGAGAAATTCTCAACGGTGGTTTTTACCATGCGGCGGTGGGTTTAGCGTTGGCTGCGGGGGTCGAGCGCGTCGCGCAAGCCGTCGCCGATGAAGTTAATCGACAACACGGTCAGGGTGATGAGCAAGCCGGGAGCCATCCAAATCCACGGATATTCGTCCACGAATTGGCGTGCGCCACTGAGGACGTTGCCCCATGTGGCCGTCGGTTCTTGCACGCCGAATCCGAGGAAGCCCAGCGCGGTTTCGGTCACGATGGCGTTACCGACGCCCAGTGTGGCGGTCACGACAATCGGGGCGATGCAGTTGGGCAGGATGTGCGTGAAGATGATCCGCGAGTTGCTCGCGCCGACCATACGTGCAGCGGTGACAAATTCTTGTTCTTTCAGCGACAACACCATTGAGCGCACAATACGGCTGAGACCCAACCAGCTAAAGATGCCGATGATGATGACAATCGCCAAGACCGTGATGCTAAGTTGTCGCCCAAACAGGTTGATGGTGCTGGTCGAGTTCTTAATCAGCACCGGCTGAATCACAATCAGCAAAATTAAGGAGGGGATCGCCAACATCGCCTCGACAAAGCGCATCAAAATCGCGTCGATCAAGCCGCCAAAGTAACCTGATACGAGGCCGACAATCGTGCCGATGGTGATCGAAATCGTCACCGCCGAAATGCCGATGAGCAGCGAAATTTGGCCGCCGTAGATGGTGCGCGACAGGATGTCACGCCCCAGCCGGTCTGTCCCCAGATAATTCGGCAAATTGATCGAACCATCTTCTCGAGTCACGGGCGCGAAGCTGGGCGGGGAGTTTTTCTCGGTCAGTGAGGTTTTGTTGGCGTAGCTTTCGCTATAGATCAACGCGCCCACCGAGACATACAAAATGACGAAACTGAGGATGATCAAACCCGCTACGGCCATCCGGTGGCGCAAAAAGCGGCGGATAGTTATACGCAGGAGCGAATCGGCTTTATCGCGCCGTCCATCCAATTTAATCACATTGGAGGCGGGTTCAGTAGTTGCATTTGCCATGAGAGGTATCACCCGTCCTGATTAGTTATAGCGGATGCGTGGGTCAAGCCACGAATACGCAATGTCCGCTACCAATTGAAAAAAGACCACCGCTACCGCTGTCATAACCGTAAAGGCCATCAGCAGCGGGGGGTCGGCAGGTTGAACCGATTGGATGAAGGCTTGCCCCATCCCCGGCCAACTGAAGACCGTCTCGGTGATGACCGCGCCGCCTAGCAAAAATGGGATATCGAGTGCGACAATCGTTATGAGCGGCAAGCTGGCATTCTTAAAGGCGTGCAGGAAGGTGATCCGGCGCTCGCTGAGACCCTTGCTGCGGGCGGTGCGAATATAATCGCTGTTGATGACTTCTAACATGGTCGAGCGGATGTAGCGACTGTGACCGGCGATGCTGATGGCCGATAGGCTGGCAACCGGCAAAATCAAGTGACGGAGCAAATCGCCAAGTTCACGGCTTTGACTACGCACATTCCACATGCCTTGCACCGGCAGACACACGCCGGGGTCGCCGCCTAATGCCTTGAGTAAATCTCGACACTGCACTGCGAAAATTTGCACCAATAAGAGCGCAATCAAAAAGACCGGCATAGCATATAGCACGAATGAGACGCCAGTGACGATATTATCAAACCACGAATACTGCTTGATAGCGGCCAGAATACCCAGCGACACGGCAAAAATAATCGTGACCACGTACTGTGTGACCATCAAAATCAGGGTATTGGGCATCCGATCAGCGAACACGCGAGCCACCGGCTTGCGGAAACTGATCGACTGACCGAAGTCCCCACGGAAAATGCCGAGGCGCTCGCCCGGTGTATCGCCTTCGCCGTCCATGTTCAAGTCGCGCATCCGCCAGTCATCTCCGATCAGCCAAGTGACGAACTGCTGCGGGATGGAGTCATTTAGGCCGTACTTCTCGTTTAACAAGAAGCGGTCAGCCTCGGTAGCGCGTGGGTCTTGGGCGAGGTAGGCGAACGGATTACCACCTGCAAAGCTCAACGTAAAAACAACAATCGTGACAATAATCAACAGCGGGATGGTTTGTAGAACCCGCTGTACAACATACTTGGTCATGTAGAAGTACCTTCCGACACTCGCCCCTCAGCTTGCAAAAATACACGGTTTAGGCCTCGCGCATCGCTGTTTTGGGCAGCCTCCCTATCCAGCGTTCATAAACGAGGAAAGGCGACGCGCTAGAACCTAACGAAAACCTGATACATTTAGGCCTTATAAGAGGGGGGTGTCCCTCAATCGTGAGAGACACCCCCCTGTTTAGGGTCTGGTACTAGATCGTCTTACGACGCGGGCATCCAGTATTCAATCCGGTTGAAGTAGTTCGAGGACAACGTACCTACGTCCTTGGCGGTAGCGGGATCAAGCACGGCGGTGTTCATCGCGTACCATGTTTGGCGCAGGTAGAGGCCGTGCCAGAACTGTGCGCCGACGAAGGCCTTGATGCCGTCTTGGGCGATGGCGAGGCGCTCGGCGGGGTCAACTGTGACACCGACCAACTTGTCAGCCGCGTCAAATTCAGGAACGCACGAACCCCAGCCATTGCTGCCGTTGGGGTCTTCAGCGCTCGGGATACCGTCGCAACCGAACCAGTCGGGCGCATCGGCATACGGGGTCAGCGCACTAGCGCTCAAGGCGAAGATGGCGATGTCGAAGTCACCCGTGCTGAGGATACCGCGCTCCAGATAGCCGGCGAACAAGATGGATGCCGGGACGGGCAGCAATTGTGTGCCGACGCCGATGGCGGTCCATGCTTCAGCGATGGCGATCTGATAATCCTTACGGATTTGGCGGTCAGTCGTGAAGAAGCGCAGCACGAGGGCAGTGCCGTCCTTATCACGCAGGCCGTCGCCGTCACTGTCAACCCAACCGGCTGCATCGAGCAGGCTGTTGGCGAGATCAGGATCGTAGCTGACGGACTCGAGGTCTTCCGGCCAGAAGGCTTCCGGGTGCCAAGCCTTGGGGACACCGGTTCCCGGCCCGATCAGTTGTTCGGCGAGGGTGGCGCGGTCAAGCCCAGCGATCAAAGCGGTGCGGACATTGACGTCGGCCATGGCAGAGGCCACGGGGCCCTTGTTGTTGCCGTAGTTCATCCAAATGGCGTCGCCGAACACGCCCTGCGTACCGAAGACTTCAGTGCCTTCAATGGCCTGATAGCCTTCAACAAAATCGTCGCTGAAGTTGAAAGCAACGTCGATTTCGCCAGCGGCCAAAGCGTTCTGCATTTGGGCGCTATCGAGGACGAACTTGGTGATGACGGTGGTGAAGGCCGGAGCCTGACCATCCCAATTGGGGTTGGCTTCAAACACGATGCTGTCGCCAACGGTCCACGACTTGATGACATACGGGCCATAGCCAACGGTTGCGCCAGCGCCCACGCCATCAGGCGTGAAGTAAGCGGCGTTGTCGATGGTGCCGTCGGCTTCAAGAATCGGAGCCAAGATGTGCGCGGGGTAGCCGCAAGTGGCGGTGTTCTGGGTGAGATAGTCAGGATATGGCGAGTTGTAGGTGATGCTGAAGGTCAGGTCATCGACGACATCGAATGACTCAACGACTTCAGGGTACGAACCACGTTGGAAAGTGCCGGTGGTCGGGTCCATCATCAATCCGTGCCAGAACGAGCAATCGGCACTGGTGATAGCCTCACCATCTGACCACAGCATACCTTCACGAAGCTTATAAGTAACCTTGGTATTTCCGGCTTCGAGGATCTCGACTAAGCCATTTTCCGTGCTGGGGACTTCCGCCACCATCACCGGGTAAATGTTGCGGTCGGTATCCCAGTTCCACACGTCACGCGAGTAGAAGTTGGTCAACATCGATGCAAAGGCGAGGTCGCTGCGAGGGGTGAGGAGCGGGGGTTCCTGCTCCCAACCAATGACCAAAATTTTTCCGTCTTGCGCGCTGGCGCTGAGACCCAAAGAAAGGCTCAACATTGCGATCAAGGCAACAATCATGAAACGAAACGAACGCTTCATAGGTCCTCCTGAATGTCGGTAAAGCAAAAACTTTTAGATAGGGAAAGTCGCGCCCGACAAACGTTTCTATCCCTTGTTAGACTATCCTAACAAATAATAGGATAACACATCACGCAATATCTTTCAACAAATCAAGGGGGTACATAATGCACGGAAAACGCTTACATAACTTGCATAACGAAAAGCTAAAGAAAACCTAATACTCGTTCAAATCTCTCTAGCGCCCCGCGAAGCCTTGTCGTATAGGGCGCATCTGCACAAGTCAGACTTATTAGGTTTGGTTAATTTTTTGCCCGCATAATCGTAGGGTAAATCAACGGGTGAACAGGAGATTTTTTCACATGGGACGGTTTAGCCTATCTTTACTGATATTCACGCTCACGATCCTGATCGGGGTTGGCGCGCACGCCCAGCCCTCCAAGCCGATGATTTTGCCGGTTGGCGTGTCGGCGGGCGCAGCGACATGGTTGTTCGGTCAAGCTTATGGCAATACGCCGGGAGCCTATAATTTTGGCGATGAATGGTACAGTGCGGGACAAGGGCTGCACTTCGGAATCGACCTGAGTATGCCGTGCGGGACGCCATTGGTGGCGGTGGCTGACGGCACAGTCGCGTTTGCCGATGATCTCGGTTTTGGCGCGGGGCCGCACAACCTGATTTTGCGCCACGACGCGCTCAATGCGACCAGCCTCTACGGTCATTTGCAGGGCTACCCACTGGTGCGCCCCGGTCAAACGGTACAACAAGGCGATTTGGTGGGCTACAGCGGCGACCCCGACTCGACGTGTGTCTCGCGCCCACATTTGCACTTCGAGGTGCGCTCGTTAGACTATCAGGCCACTTATAACCCGGTGACATGGATTCAAGCGGACTGGCACGCGCTGGCGTTGGTCGGGGCGTACAGCGCCCACTTATTTCAAGGGGATATGGACAATGCCCGTCGTTGGATGAGCCTTGATGACCAACCGGACGTGCGCTTTTGGGGGCAGCGCCTAAACGATTATCGAGAGATTTATCCGCCGGGGAACGGTCAAAACGCCCCGACCAACGCCCTACTCCCGCGTGACCTGCCGCCGCTCGACCTCAACGCGACGTGGACGGCGCGCACCCTCGGTAGCGGGCGCTGTTGCTGGCAGAATTTCTGGCATCCCACCGACCCGCTGGGCTTGTACACGATTGATGGTGAGGCCGGTCAGCGCGCCAGCGTCTACCGTTGGGACATCGCGCAACCCCTGATGGACGAGGTGATAAGTTCCGCGCCGCCCGCCCACACATCGCCCGACTGGGGCTATCAGATGTGGATGGACGGGCAACAGGTGGTGATGATTCGCCAGAGCGATAAGGCTGAGTTCCGCACCGTGACCGGAGGCGAATTGCCTTCGCTTAATCCCAGCAATACACGGCTATTATGGGTCGAGAGCGCGCCAAGTGTGCCGGGGCAAGCCCGCGCCGCTGCCAGCGTGAAAATTGCGGATTTCGGCGGAGTCGACTCGCGTGAGATTTTCGCCGCGCCGGGGGCAAACGCTCAATGGGTGGATGATTCCCGCGTGATCGTGGCTGTGCCGGAGGAAGATCGCACCACCCGCATCGTCTTGATTGATACCGACGGCGGCGGTCAAATCGACCTCGGCACGTATTCATGGATGCGAGGCCTGAGTGTCGGCCCCGGCGGGGATTGGGCGCTGCTCATCTTGACCAACCAGCCCGACCCCGCCGCGTCGGGCGTGTATGCACTCAATTTGGATTCTGGCGCGCAGCCGATTTTGATGCCGTGGTTTGGGAGTTGGCGCTGGCGCGACGCCGATGAACTCTACGTCATCCCTATGCAGACCGATGTCAGTCCGGTGCAAACGCTCCAGCACTACGACCTGACGACGGGGACGCAAACGGTATTGAACACCGCGCCCTTCATCGTCATGAACGGCGATTGGTCGGTCTCTGCGGATGGGGCGCGCATGGCCTACCGTGAGGCGTCTACCAATGAACTCACGGTGCTGGAATGAGGGTCATGACGGTTTGCGATTCTGGCGGGCGGCTTCAAACAAAATTACCGCCGCGGCCACCATTGCATTCAGCGATTCGGTCTCGGCGGACATCGGGATGCGGATGACGCGAGTCGCCAGTTCACGCGCCCGTGTACTCAGACCGTGTGCCTCGCTGCCGACAATCAGCGCCCAGCGCCCCGTCCAATCCGCTTGGTCATAATCCAGCGTGCCGCCTGCGTCCGCCGCGCAGACCGTCAGCCCGTCCAGATAGCCCGTGATTTGCCCCCAGTCGGCCTCGACCACTGGGATACGAAAATGCGCGCCCATGCCCGCCCGCAACGCCTTCGGGTTATACGGGTCGGCGCAATTGGGCGACAAAATCGCCACGTCCACGCCCGACGCCGCCGCGCTTCGCAGTAGCCCGCCCATGTTGCCGGGGTCGCCCATACTGTCTAGGATCAGCACGCGACTGGGGTGTTTGGGCAGCGGCGGCATCGGGATCGGGAAGATCGCGATGATGCCTTGTGGCTCTTCGGTGGCGCTGACATAGGCCATCACTTCGGCGCTGACGGGCAGCATCTGAACTTTGATCTTGTGCAGCAGTGCGACCAATTTCGCGTCTGAACCTTCAGGGGTGTATAGCACGAACTCCGGGCGCTGACGGCGATCTAGCGCGTCGCGCAGCAAACGATCCCCCTCCACCACGATTTTGACATGCTTGCGGCGGGCGCGGGGCCGGTGCTGGAGGGTATGCGCGAGTTTGACGCGCTCATTTTGTAGGGAGGTAATCAGTTCCATGGGTTTTTCACAGGGGGGTAAGCGAACATAGCCTTCATTATAGCGGATACGCGCCAGCCTCGAAAAATGGTTTTGTTAGGCGGGTGAATTTCGGGTTTTTGTATGGCGGGCGGGGACGATTATGCGGTGGCGTAGGGGCGCACCCATGTGTGCGCCCGCCAAACACGCTATGTTGCGCCCTCACCAAACGCCCGAGTATGTGAATAAATTCCCAATTTTGACAAGCGGCTGAGTCTGTAGTCAAATTGTCATGACATTAAGATGTTTTGTCACTAAAGGATGATTCGGATGCTGACGTTTATTTATCTGGTGTTGATGGTGATTCAAGCGGTGTTTTTGGGGTTTGCGCTGCGCCATTATCAAAAGACGCGGGCGCTGTACGACCTGCTACCGGTGATTGTGATCACCGGCTTGGTCTATGACAATGCGGTGATAGCGCTGGGCGGATTTGTCGGCGCGGGCGACGCGCTCAAAGTTTTGAATGTCCCGCGTTTTGTCATCCATGGCTTGGCGACGCCGCTGCTCATGATTTGGGGATTCGGGGTGGCGCGCCGAGTCGGGTTGGGTTGGGCGCAAAGCCGTCGCAATCACGCCATCCTGTGTACGGCGGCTTCGTTGATGATCGCGCTCGGCCTGTACTCAGACGTGATTCGGCTGGATTTGCAATTGAAGGTTGAGCAGGGCATCACCCGCTATGTCAACATCGGCGGCATCAAAGGCCCGCCCATCGCCTCAATTGTGACGATTATCGTGCTGATTGTGATTGGCGTCGGGATCTGGCGCAGGGGTAAATCACGCGGGTTAGCGATAGGCAGCAGTGTGATGTTCATCGGCGCGATGGCGGGGACGGCGCTGCTGGGATTGGGTAACGCCGCCGAAATCGCCATGTCGGCCGGGGTGTTATCCGGCCAACGAGCCGAATAGGGGCGCACCCGCATGTGCGCCCTCTAAGTTGAAATGTACCCCTATCCCACGGGTGCATTTCAGATTTTTGCATGGCGGGCGGGGACATGGCCCCGCCCCTACCAAAACCGTGTGGTTCGTAGGGGCGCACCCGTATGTGCGCCCGCTGACGTGGGGATTTTGCACTAACTTGAAATGCACCC
>Ga0105046_10015174_pt1 | contig 11851 bp, 6 predicted proteins | sample MAT03_FD_78385 | JGI IMG/M metagenome (GOLD analysis project Ga0105046, IMG submission 78385) | Freshwater microbial communities from Lake Fryxell liftoff mats and glacier meltwater in Antarctica - MAT-03 (megahit assembly) | ecosystem: Environmental > Aquatic > Freshwater > Ice > Liftoff...
AATTCAGTTTTTGATTCCTGTTTTTCTCTTCGTTTTCAAAACGTGTTATCTCCAGCAATTTTTCATTCAATGCTTTCTGAACCGCCTGATATTGTTTTTCCTTTTCTAGCGATTGAATTTTCATTTCCTGAATTTTCAAATCCAACTTCTCAAGTTGATTGTGCAATTCAGTTTTAGAGCTGTGTTGATTGTTTTCTCGTTCCTGTAAATCAATCAAAGCTTTGCTATGATGACGAATACTATACAATGCTAATTGAGTGCTTAGCGTTTTATATTCTTCACGCAATCTGTAATAACGATCTGTTTTCTTGGCCTGACTTTCTAATTGTTTTAAGCTTTTTTCAATTTCAAAAAGCAAATCATTCACGCGATTTAAGTCGGAATCCGTATCTTCCAGCTTTTGAAAAGTTTGACGCTTTCTGATTTTATATTTAGATATTCCTGCAGCTTCTTCTAGTAAAGTTTTAATGGTGTTATTTCGATCTTTCAAAATATCATCTACCATGTTTAATTCGATGATGGCATAGGAATCAGGACCAATTCCCGTATCTAAGAACAAATCATTGATGTCTTTTAATCGACACGTCACTCCATTTAAAAGATATTCCGATTCTCCGGAGCGATACAAGCGACGAGTAATAGTAACCGTAGAATATTCTGTAGGTAAAATGCCTTTGTTATTATCAAAGGACATACTCACTTCTGCTAAGTTCGCAGGCTTTCTGTTTTTTGTTCCGTTGAAAATAATATTCTCCATTTTTTCACTGCGGAGAAGTCTAGTTTTTTGCTCGCCTAACACCCAGCGAATAGAGTCCACTACATTCGACTTACCCGAGCCATTTGGTCCTACAATAGAAGTCACTCCTTCATCAAAGTGAATAATGACTTTATCTCCGAAACTTTTGAAGCCTTTAATTTCTAATGATTTTAATCTCATGTCAATGTTCTTACAGAAAAGAAAGCCCGCGTAGAAACGCGAGCAGGTCTTTGATTTTTGATTGTTTGCAATCTAAGAATCCTGTTTTAGGATTACAAATCAAAACGTATTGTCATATTATGCTCTGATTCGCAATGCAAATGTAAAAAACAGATCGGTCTGATCCCAGCATGACATTTAATGTGTTGAAAAGTGTTTAATTTGGGCCTATGGAATTTAAAGTACTCATATATATCGTCATCGGATTGGTTTGGATGTTCTCTCGAATCATCTCCGCCAAAGCAAAAGGCAAAGAAGGTGGTTCGGTATTACCTGAGTCATGGACCAAACCTTTTGAAGGTCAGATAGAAGAAATGTTTCCAGGTGAAATTAGAAAAGCAATCAAAAGAAAAGAAGCCAGAAATACTAAGCCGGTTACTTCTAAATTGAACGTAGGATTAGAACGAATTGGAATGCCGGAAGGCGGATTTAAAAGGAAATATCTTCTTGAAATGGATGAAATTGTGATCTCACAAGTCCAAATATTGGATGATATCAGTGAAAATGGAGCAAATAATATAGCTCTTGAACTAAATTACGAAATAAAGAATGGAACCTTTGACTGGAAGCGCGCAGTGGTTATCAATGAGTTAATGAGTCACCAACATTTCCGATGATTAAAATTTGTTGAAAACTAAAAAATCATTGAGCTTGCTTTTTGAAATTAAGTTTAAATGTTTCTATTTTTAACCCCTACCTAAATTAACCTAACATTAACACGAAATTGAAATAAACCCAAAATATGATAAGGAATGTCTACTTAACACTAGTATTTCTTCTGGTTGCATCAATGAGCGGATTCGCTCAAACAGGTGCTGTAAGAGGTAAAATTCTAGACAAAGCTACTAAAGAGCCACTGCCTTTTGCATCGGTTGTAGCGGAAATGAACGGAACTCAGGTTGGAGGAGCTCAATCGGATTTTGATGGAGAGTATACCATCAAGCCTTTAAACCCGGGTACTTACACCTTGAAAGTTACTTATGTTGGTTATGCCGACTTAATAATTACGGGTGTATTGGTTTCTAATGACAAAATTACTTTCCAAGATTTATCGGTTGGTAAAAAAGTTGTTGAAACGAAAGAAGTTGAAATCATTGCCTACAAAGTTCCTTTGATCGACAGAGGTAATACTTCTGTAGGTGCCACAATGACGCGTGATGAAATTGAAGCAGCACCAACAAGGGATGTACGTTCTGTTGCTTCTCAAGCTGCGGGTGTATTCCAAAAAGATGATGGAGATGCGGTGAACGTTCGTGGATCGCGTAGTGATGGAACCGACTACTATGTAGATGGTATTCGTATTCGTGGTAGCACTAATTTACCACAATCCGGTGTTGAGCAGGTTACTACTATTGTGGGTGGTACGCCCGCGCAATATGGAGATGCAACGGGTGGTATCATTAGTATTACTACAAGAGGTCCTTCAAAAGTTTTTGCCGGCGGATTAGAAGTCGTGACATCTGAAGTATTAGATGCCTACGGATATAATCTCGTTTCCGGTAACCTTTCAGGTCCAATCCTTAAAAAGAAATTAGAGAATGGTGCAAGCCGTACTTTACTTGGTTTCTTTGTGAGTGGTGAACTTCAATTGGATAAAGATCCTGATCCTTCAGCGGATGGAATGTATCAATTGAAAGATGATGTATATAATGCATATAAGGCAAATCCGGTTTTTCCGATTGCTACCACTTCGGGTGCGGGATTCAATAATGCAGCTGCATTTTTTAGAGCGAATGATTTCGAAAAAGTAGATAATAAAAAGAATGTTGATCAATTAGGATATCGCTTCACTGCAAAGCTGGATTTCCAGCCGGTAGATAACACTACTGTGACAATTGGAGGTTCATTCAACGTAAATGATCGTACAAGTTTTGCCATCAACAGAGCAGTTTACAATTACGAGGAAAATCCTAATATTAAAGATACGGACTACCGAATTTTTGGTCGAATCACTCAGCGAATTGCTTCTACTTATAAGTCTGAGCAAGGTGATAATTCATCTGCATTTAAAAATGTATATTTTACATTCCAAGCTGAATACAATAAAAATCAGCAAGTAAATCAGGATCCTAATCATAAAGATAATTTCTGGAATTATGGATGGTTTGGAAAGTTTAATGCAAATCGCACCAAACAATTCCGGACAGTAGCTGAAGATGATCAAGGATTCTTCATCAATGAGCCGATTTACGTTGATAATTTTTCTTACAGTCCTGTTGGAGTAAATCCTCTTACTGAAGCGTACAATAATGTAGCTTATGATTACATCCAAAATTCAGGTCTTGCTTTTAATAGCATGAACATCATTCGTGCTCCAGGTGGAGTTCGTAATGGGGATGGAGTACCAAGTGTAATGGCGGTATGGGAAGCGTTAGGAAATGCTCGTAATACCTATCAAAATTTTGACAACGATCAATATCGTTTTGTTTTGAGTGGTAATGCTGATATTAAAAAGCATGCAATTCAAGTTGGTTTTGAATTTGAGCAACGTGTAGATCGTGGCTATAGCCTTGGACCACGTGGATTATGGACCTTAGGTCGTCAGTTTGCCAATGATCTTAATAAGTTGTTGTTAGTAGATCGTAGTAATTTGATTAGTTCAGATACCAATTTCGTTTCAGGAACAGTAACGAACGATTATGGTATTGGATACACACCAAACTTGGATGCTGATGGAAATATCATCAATGGTTTCTATGAAAATTTACGTAGAGGTTTAGGCTTGGCGAACAATCAGTTTGTAGATTTCGACGCATTGTCTCCTGATCAATTGGATATCGGCATGTTCACTGCTGATGAATTGATCATTAACAATTTGATCGGTGCTTATTATGGATTCGATTACAAAGGAGATAAATTTACAGGCAAAACAACCTTTAAAGATTTCTTTACGAAAAAAGAGAATGGTGTTTTTACTCGTGAAATTGATGCATTCCGTCCAACGTATATGTCCGCATACATTCAGGATAACTTTGCTATCGACAACTTAAACTTTAACATTGGTTTACGTATTGATCGTTTTGATGCAAATCAAAAGCAATTGAAAGATCAGTTCTTGTTGTTAGATGCCTATAATGTGGGCAATTATCCTGTGGCAATTGCGAATAAGCCAAGTAATATCGGAGATGATTTCGTTCCTTATATCGCTATAGAGAATGATCTTACTTCTGTAATTGGATACCGTGATGGTCAGGTATGGTATAATGCTAATGGAGAAATTGTAACGAATCCGGAACTTATTGCTCAAGAATCTGCAAGCGGTTTAATTCTACCTGCAAAGAAGGCCGGCGCAGGTACAGTTGCTGGTGAAGATTGGAATCTAGACGCAGTGTTTGAGGACTATGAGCCTCAAATCGTAGTAATGCCTCGTGTAGCATTTAGCTTCTCAATTACTGACCAAGCTCAATTTTTTGCTCACTATGATGTATTAACTCAACGCCCTTCTTCGAATTTGCGTAATGATCCAATGGAGTATTTGGCTTTACAAAGAAATCCTGATGGTTTAATTAATAACGCAGGTTTACTTCCTGAGCGTACTACAGATTATGAAGTAGGATTTAAGCAAGTAGTAAGTAAGAGTTCTGCATTCACTATCTCAGCTTTCTATCGTGAAATGAAAAATATGATTCAAGCTACGAGAGTGAATTTTGCTTATCCGTTTACTTATACTTCTTATGGAAATATCGATTTCGGAACAGTAAAAGGAATGTCATTAATTTATGACTTGCGTCGTACCGGAAATATCCGAATGTTAGCCAACTATACTTTGCAGTTTGCTGATGGAACAGGATCGGGAGCAACTTCGAATCTTGAGTTAACAGATACTGATCAACCTAATATTCGTTTTATCGTTCCCCTAGATTTTGATACTCGTCACGCATTCACCGTTTCTCTTGATTATCGTTATGGTGGTGGAAGTGCGTACAATGGTCCAATGTTATGGGGTAAACCTTTCTTGCAAAACACAGGTGCTAACCTTGTATTTCGTACCAACTCAGGAACTCCTTATACACGTCAGCTTCGTGCAACACGTGAAGGCGCTGCAATTGGTTGGCAGGACAATGGTCAACGTGTAGTAGAAGGTGTTATCAATGGTGCTCGTACACCTTGGCAGTTCCGGATCGATGCACGTGTCGAAAAAGATATTAATCTGAAAATAAACGATAAGAAAACAGCAACGCTGAATGTGTACTTATTGGTGCAAAATGTTTTGAATACGCAAAATGTAACCGGTGTTTACCGCGCTACTGGTAATGCGAAAGATGATGGATTTATTAATTCTCCTGATGGGCAGCAATTAGCTGCTTCACAGGTAGATCCTCAAGCTTTCGTAGACCAGTATAACATCCGTATTCAGAATCCTGATAACTACAGTTTGCCACGCCGTACTCGTATTGGTATACGCTTCGATTTTTAATTTGAACCTTGAAAAAACTGAAATTAACGCTATGAAAATGCATAAATATAAGATCGCCCTGAGTCTAGTAATGGCTGTAGTTTGGTCTTCATCTTCGTTCGCAAAAATGAACGTTGGTGCCAATCGATTGGCTGCTACGCCAAATAATGTAGCAAAGGTGGCTGCAACTTGCCCCAATACAGTTGCTCAAATTGATCTTGATGTAAATCAAGTTAGAGCGCGTGTGTTGGTAGGTGGTGATTTGTGGTGGGATCCAATAGGACAACTACCATATTATGAAGTGCCTATTGGCTCTAATAAAAACTCTATTTATTCGGGTGCACTTTGGATCGGTGGATTTGATCAAAGTAATCAATTATTGGTAGCAGGTCAGACCTATCGTCAGGTGGGTGCAAATGATTTCTGGGGTGGACCTATTTCAAAAGATCCGAGCACAGGAGCTGTTGGAATTGCTGATCCACGCTGTTTAGAATTTGATAGATTCTGGGTCATTCGACGTGATGAAATAGAACAATTTATAGCTGATGGTACAACCACTGCTGATATTGAAAGCTGGCCGGGCAATGGAAATGTTGGTAATGGAGAACTTCCATTTCTAGCACCCTATTTTGATGCAAACAACGATGGTACTTATAATTTCGAAGATGGTGATTATCCCTATTTCAAATTAGATGGAGATTATCCTACGGATCCTAATACCAATGAAGCAGTTTGTAATGATTACCTCTTTGGTGATAAATGTATTTGGTGGGTATTTAATGATGTTGGAAACATTAAAACTGAAACAACCTCTAATCCGATAGGTCTTGAGATCAGAGCACAAGCTTTTGCGTTTACTACAAATGATGATATTAATTTCATGACTTTTTATAAGTATCAAATTATTAATCGTTCTAGCAATACCTTAGATTCAACGTATTTTGGTGTATGGTGTGATCCTGATTTAGGAAATGCCGGAGATGATTATGTAGGTTGCGATGTAGGCTTAGGCTTAGGCTTTTGCTACAATGGTGATCCAGATGATGATGGGGGTGGTGGTTATGGATTGAATCCACCTGCTGTAGGGATCGATTTTTTTCAGGGTCCATTGGCTGATACAGGTGATGGAATTGATAATAACCGCGATGGCCGTGTCGATGAGCCAGGTGAGCAAATTACTATGTCACGTTTTGTTTATTATGAAAACACAAATAACATCCCAACGGGAAACCCTGCAGTTCTTGATGATTATTACGAATATCTCAGTGGTTCATGGTTAGATGGTCAGGTAATCACTTACGGAGGTAGCGGACGTGGTTCCGGTCCAGGGGCAACAACTACTCCTTGTGAATTTATGTTTCCTGGTACCTCTGACCCAAAATTTTCTACTCCTTGGTCCATGGTTACAGCAGATATCCAACCTACCGATATGCGTTGGTTGCAATCAGCAGGTGTCTTCACTTTGAATCCGGGTGCTGTGAATTACATTACCACCGGTGTGGTTTGGGGTAGAGCAAATTCTGGTGGTCCTTTAGCTTCCGTAAGTGTAATCAAACGTGCAGATGATAAGGCACAGCGATTATTCAATAACTGCTTCAAAGTAATTGATGGTCCGGATGCTCCTACTATAACGATTCGTGAAATGGATCAACAACTTATTTTGAGTCTTGAAAATACTCGAGGTCAGAAAATTGAAAAATATTCTCAGTTTGACAAGAACATCCCGGGTGTTGTAGCGACTCAAGTGAATGACTCAACTATAACTTATGATACACTTTCTATTGATGAGCGTAGTTATAAATTCCAGGGTTACAAAATTTATCAGGTAGTGAATGAGAATATCTCCGTTTCTGATATTGAAGATGAGTCAAAAGCAAAATTAATTGCACAGGTTGACTTGGAAGATGGTGTAACTAAATTGGTGAATTTCACTTTTGATAATAACTTGAACTCATATGTACCAGTACAAAAAACAGAAGTAGTCGATGCCGGAATTCAACATAATTTCGTCATTACCAAAGATTTGTTTAGTTTAAAAAATCTTTCTAATTACAGTCCTTATTATTTCTTGGCGATATCGTATTCATACAATAATTATAGTACATTCAATGCTTTGGCGCCTAATCCTGTAAACACACAAGCAGAGCCGTATTTACCGGGGCGTATTGGAGTAAAAGTATACTCCGGTATTCCGCATAAGCCGGTTGTAAATAATGGAGGTACCATTGCGAATGTTGCATTTGGAGATGGATTTAAAATAAAACGAATCGAAGGAACCGGTAATGGTGGAAATGTATTGGATTTGACTGATGAAACTGTCACTGAGATATTGAACAGTTCAGATAGTCGCTCAGTGAATCCAATTTATCAGGCAGGTCATGGTCCTATCGATGTTACCACCTATGATCCTTTACGATTAAAAGGTGGCGGTTTCAAAGTTCAGTTTGATGGGGTTGTAGATACTTCAAGATATTTCATCTACAGCACCCCAAGCGGAAATTTAATAGAAGGTAGTCTGTTCCCAATTGGAGATCGTTATGAGCAATTGTTGGAAACTAACAAACTTGCATTCTATATTTTTAAAGTGAATGGCGAAGAGCCTGGAGATGAAGGGGTCAATAACGGATTCCTTGAAGCTACTAAAACCTATGCTAATCCACTAGCTTCTTGGCTAGGAGGAATCGCTGACAGCGATCTTTCTACTACTCGTAACTGGATACTTTCGGGGATTGAAACAGGTGATCTATTTGATAAAGAACAAGTGTATGAAAAAGTATTAGATGGTACTTGGGCTCCATATAAGTTATGTGCAAGATCAGAAATAGGGTCTCCTAAATTCAATTTAAATAACTCTTCTTTGGAAGGTCTTATAAAATGGACTTCTCTGGCTAGTGTTGATGTTGTTTTAACGAGTGATAAAAGTAAGTGGACTCGTACTGTTGTATTTGAAACTGGGGAGGATTCTATGCCAAATATAGGTGCAGCAAAGAAGTTTGATAAAAGAAAGCAGCCTTCTGTTGATAAAAATGGTGCAATAGGAGATGGTACCGTTACTTCAGATGTAAATGATGCAGATTACATTTCTTCCACTGGTATGGGATGGTTCCCTGGATATGCAATTAACCTCGAAACAGGAGAACGATTAAATGTTGCTTTCGGAGAAAACTCCTCTTTAGTTGGCGAAAATAGCACGGATATGTTGTGGAATCCAACTTCGAATACAGGAGCCGATGCGAACGGACGACTTTCTTTTGGTGGCATGCATTACATTTATATCTTTAATAAAAATGGTATAGGAGTAAATGATGTTCCGATTTATGATTCAGGTAAAAAAATTGATTCCTTGCTTTCTTTATCAGGAACAATTACGGTGCCTAAAAGAAATATTCATAAGGATTGTATTTGGACTACTCTACCTATCTTAAATGCAGGATTTTCTTTATTGGAGTCTGATGTAAAAGTCCGTCTTCGTGTTAAGAGAGATTACAGAACATTCACATCCATCGGCGCAACTGCAGTAAATGCAGGAAATCCATTGTATGAATTTGAAGTGTCGCAATCTGATGTAGCAAGTACCGGAGTAACCGAAGCTGCTAAAACTGCATTAGATTATATTCGTGTTGTACCAAATCCTTATTATGCTTATTCAACTTACGAGAAGACCAGAAAGGATCAGTTAGATAACCGTGTTCGTATTACGAATTTACCTAGTAATTGTATCGTTTCAATTTATACATTGAACGGAACGTTAATTCGCCAGTTTAAACGTGATGTTCCTTCTGATGTATCAGATGGTCAAGCAGTCAGTGAAGGGCAAGATTTCAATATTGCAACTACATTGGATTGGAATCTTAAAAATACTGCCGGAGTTGCAGTCGCTTCCGGTGTTTACATTATTCATGTTAACGCAGGTTCACTTGGCGAAAAAGTGGTTAAATGGTTCGGAATTATGCGACCTATTGACCTTGATTCCTTCTAATAATTCAACGGTTTAAAACAATCCAGATCTCTATGAAAAAAATTATAAAATATATTGCATTCTTCAGTGTGGCGATCGGCTTTACAGCTTCTACTGCATTTGCCGGGAATGAAGATCGTGCAGGTCAAGCCGGAGCTAATGAGTTATTGATTAATCCATGGGCTCGAACTGCAGGATGGGGTGGTTGTAATATCGCTCTAGTCCGCGGTGTTGAGGCGATGAATATGAACGTTGCCGGAATGGGACATAATAAAGGAACTGAAATCACATTTGCTCAAACAGATTGGTTAAAAGGTTCTGATATTAAAATTTCAGCTTTTGGACTCGCTCAGAAAGTAGGAGAGTCTGGTACTATGGGTATCTCCGTTACATCTATGAAATTTGGTGATATCGAGCGTACAACAGAAAGTCAACCAGATGGAGGTTTAGGTACGTATAATCCACAATTCTTGACCATTGGATTTAGCTATGCGAAGGAATTTAGTAATAGTATTTACGGAGGATTGAGTGTTCGTATGATCAATGAATCGATTAATGATGTTAAAGCTTCTGGTGTTGTAGTAGATGTAGGTATTCAATACATCACCGGTTTCAACGAAGCAAAGGATGATTTGAAATTCGGAATATCCTTACGTAACGTGGGTACGCCAATGAAGTTTGATGGTGAAGGTTTGTCATACAGAAATGACAATGCGAGCGCAAACATCAATGTATTGCAACAACAAAGAACAGAGCGTTTCGAAATGCCTTCTTTAGTTGCAATCGGCGTTTCTTATGATATCAAATTGAACGAAGATCATCGTATCACGCCTGCTGCTTCTTTCACGTCTAACTCGTTTATTCGTGATCAGATAGGAATGGGTGCTGAATATGGTTTCCGTAACTTGTTTATGCTACGTGCCGGATATACAATTGATAAAAAGGATCGGAATGCTATTTTTGATGAGGCTATTTCTGCCTTGATTGGATTTAGTGCCGGAGTTTCTGTGCAAGTTCCATTAGGTAAAGGCGGTAAAACATTTGGTATCGATTACGGATATCGTGCTACTGAAACCTTCGACGGTACACATACCATCGGAGCTCGTTTTAATCTCTAGTCAATATTCAACATTTGCGGAAGGCCTCTCCTGTTGAAGGAGAGGTCTTCCGCATTATTTATACATCGCTTGTTTAGCTTTATTTATTATGTCTAAAATCACTTACCTTACCGAAGAAGGATTGAAAAAACTTCAAGAAGATCTTCACCATTTAAAAACGGTTGATCGCCCCGGCATCTCTAAGCAAATTGCAGAAGCTCGCGACAAAGGTGATCTTTCCGAAAACGCCGAATATGATGCCGCAAAAGACGCACAAGGATTATTGGAATTGAAGATATCTAAAATGGAAGCGCTGGTAGCCACTGTTCGAATTATTGACGAAACAAAAATTGATACTTCACATGTTTCTGTGATGTGTAAAGTGCGCATCAAAAACATAAAGAACAATGCGGAAATGTCCTACATACTCGTAGCGGAAACAGAAGCCGATTTGAAGTCCGGTAAAATTTCGGTATCTTCTCCAATAGGGCATGGTTTGCTCGGCAAGAAAGTAGGCGATGTTGCAGATATCGAAACGCCGGGAGGCATCGTGCAGTTTGAAGTTTTGGATATTGGTTTGGCTAATTAAGAATATTAATCATCATGGCATCCATCTTCACAAAAATTATAAACGGCGAAATTCCATCACATAAAATTGCAGAGAACGAAAACTTCTTAGCCTTCCTCGATGTGATGCCATTGGTGGAAGGGCATGTGTTGGTAGTTCCTAAGAAGGAGATAGATTATATTTTTGATATGTCAGCAGTTGAGTTTAAAGAATTATGGTCTTTCGCACAATCCATAGCTCCCGCCATCGAAAAAGTAATTCCCTGCAAGCGGATAGGCATCGCCGTTATCGGACTCGAAGTCCCGCATGCACACATCCATCTAGTTCCATTAAATAGAGTAGGAGACATTAATTTTTCTCAACCCAAAATGACGATCTCGCAAGAGCAATTGGCATTAACGGCTGAAAGGATAAGAGCTGCATTCTAGCTTCTAGCCTCAAGCCGCACTTGCCCTGAGCCTGTCCGATAGCTATCGGACGAAGGTAGCTTCAAGCCGCAAGCTTTTTGATTCACCTATTCAACCATTCACCTTTTCACCAACTCACCCCTTCCTCGGTGTGTAGGATACGACGATTCGGATTCCCCCACACCCATTCTCCCCACACCCATTCTCACTCCATTCTCCTTTCAATTATCCATTTGTAAACATTTGTAGTCGATTGTCAACGGAAAATTTCTTGGAGCGTTTTTTCTAAATATCGATCTTTACTATGGGGAGGGGAGCGTAGCGACCCCGATAATATATAATACGTGTTTTTTACTTTTTGAGAATATTTGCACGCACTCCGCACTCCTCACTCCTCACTCCACACTCCGCACTCCACACTCCGCACTCCTCACTCCTCACTCCTCACT
>Ga0105046_10015176_pt1 | contig 11850 bp, 7 predicted proteins | sample MAT03_FD_78385 | JGI IMG/M metagenome (GOLD analysis project Ga0105046, IMG submission 78385) | Freshwater microbial communities from Lake Fryxell liftoff mats and glacier meltwater in Antarctica - MAT-03 (megahit assembly) | ecosystem: Environmental > Aquatic > Freshwater > Ice > Liftoff...
AGAAGCTTCTCTGTCTGTTGCTATTGTTCACCGCACTCGTCGAGCTTCGTGCCGATGAGCTTGTGGAATCATACGTCGCGCAACTTTCTGAAGAGGATCATTTCAACAGCAATGGCGACCGACTTAAAAGTGCCGCGGCGATCATTCGTCAGGACCGCGCCAATTTTCACAAATTCAACCTACGTGACGACAGTGATGAGGGGGATCGATTTTTTGCCAGTGCGGAAAATCGCGCGCTGCTGGAAAAAATGCTAGAACAAGGTCGTAGCCCGAAAGCCGCGGTGAATGCGATAATCAATGGCACTCCCATTATTTTGGTGGAGATTTTCCGGCGTGGCAAAGGGGAATACTACGTGACTGCCACGTTAATGTAATTCATGCGTTCCTTCCTTGTTGCCGCGTTCCTGGTGAGTTGCTGCTGGAATTCCTCGGTGGCCGGGCCGCTGGTGATCGCGATCGATCCCGGGCATGGCGGCGAAAAACGGTCCGGTTCGACGGCGGCACGCACGCTTTCATCGCCAAACAACGCCCGCACGCCTTCCGGCATCGCTGAAAAAACGCTCACCCTTGAGCTGGCAGATGATTTGCGCCAGGCCTTGGAAACCGAGGCTGCGAAGCGCGGCATTATACTCACCGTGATCATGACCCGAACCTCCGATGAAAATCCGGATTTTGCAGAACGCACCGCGCGTTGTCTGGCAGCCGGCACAGCGCCTGCCGCGATTGTGAGCATTCATTTTAATGCGTCCGAAAAACACAATGCGCTCGGTTCGCTCGGGATGATTGCCCATCCCTCGCGTAATCCCCATGCGGATCGCGATCGTGCTTTTGCCGATGGTCTGGCTGCTGCATGTTCAACGGCTGTGCGCCAGTATCTGCCGGCTTCGAAACCACTGGCTACCATCACCGACGCGCATTTGCATGGCGGCAAAGGGTCCAATTTTTTTCATCAAATTGCCAAACGTCCTGAGCTGGCCAGCACGCCGGTCTGTTTCCTTGAAATCGAGTTCATTGATCGCAAGGATGTGGACGAGGCGCTGATCGCTCGTCGCGCCGAAGCGTTTCCCAAGATCGCGCAGGCAATCGCCAGGCAGCTCCTCGACGACAGGAAATAGCGCATTTCTTTTTATGCAACGCCACCAGTTCGCGCGCGCAGCCGGGCGAAAAATTCCACCACGCCTTCCGCGAGCCGGGGACCAATGCCGAATACTGCCGCGATTTCTTCGAGTGACGCTTTTTTAATGCGTTCCACGGAACCAAACTTGCGTAAAAGCGCCATCTTCCGTGTCTCGCTGATGCCGGGGCAATCGTCCAGCAAGCTTTCGCCAATGCGACGTTTCATGAGCAATTGATGGTAGCCGTTGGCAAACCGGTGCGCTTCATCGCGGATGCGTTGCAACAATCGCAATGCACCCGAGTCATCCGGCAAACGAATGGAGTTTGATTCATTCGGGCGGAAAATCTCCTCGTATTCCTTGGCAAGCCCGATCACGGGAAGCTCCACCAAACCAAGCCCCCCGAGTTCATGGCAAGCAGAACTCAGTTGCCCTTTTCCACCGTCCACGATGACCAAATCGGGCAGTCGCACGGGCAGGGGACGTCCATCCGCCTCTCGTTGCGCGACCAGACGACGCACCGCTTCCACCGGGCTTTCCTGATTTTCCAGCAACTCGGGCGCAGTTTCCCGGGCTTCCAATAAAATACGTGAATAACGCCTGCGCACGACCTCCGCCATGCTGGCAAAATCATTTTGACCAACGACGCTCTTGATTCGGTAGCGACGGTAGTTGGATTTGTCGGGCACCCCGTTTTTAAAGCTCACCATGGAGGCAACGACGTGGGTGGTGGAGATGTTAGAAATATCGAAACACTCCATCACCGTCGGTGGCCCCGGCAGCAGTAACACCTCGGCCAACTCCTCCAGGTCCGTGAGCGGATTAATCGTCGAGGGGAGGGTGTGACGCGTGAAACGCCGCATTGGTTTGGTTGTCCGCTTCAGGTCCTCCACCATGTCGCGCAATTGTGCGGCGCGTTCAAAATCCATGCGACCTGCAGCGTCGCGCATTTCCTGTTCCAAGGCAGCAACCGCTTCCTGCGATCTGCCTTCCAGAAATCCGCAGGCTTCTTCGACCCGCGCAACATAGGCCTCCCGTTCTATCTTGCCCACGCAGGGGGCGCTGCAATTTTTGATCACATGATCGAGGCAATGTTTATAGTCAGCCTCACCCGGCACAGCCGGTCGGCAGGAACGAAGGCCGAAACGTTTTTTGATGAGGTTGAGCGTGACACGCAGCGCGCCTGAATGCGCAAAGGGTCCGAAGTAACGGTTGCCATCCTCTTTCTTTGTGCGCGTTAGTTGAAAGCGGGGAAAAGGATCGTCCATGTTTACCTTCACCATCAGGAACCTCTTATCATCGCGGAAACTGATGTTATATTTGGGACGATATTCCTTAATCAGCTTGCCTTCCAGCAATAGAGATTCCGGTTCATTATTCACTGTATGAAACTCGAAATCCCAGACCGACTCCAGCAACGCCCGTGTCTTGGGATCGGAACGCATCTGGCGGGACGGCGTGAAATATTGTGCCAATCGTTTACGCAGGCTTCGGGCTTTGCCCACGTAGATCACGCGGTTCAATCGGTCCCTCATCAAATAAACTCCGGGTTTGTGCGGCACATCACTCAGCATTTTTTGGAAATCCGGTTTTTCGCGAAGGTAAGCCACAGAGCAATATGCACGGCTCCTGATGCCTGCGCAACTCCGTCCGAATGTCGCGGCTGAGGGATCCAGAGCAACGAATCCAAGCTCGTCTTGCGCTCTGGTGTTCGAATGCGATGATCGGTTTATGGCAACAAAATCTCAATTTCCCAATGAACAATCCGAGGACGGTTCCTTTGTGCGTCAGGACGACGAGTTTCGTGATTGGCTTTCAACCGATCCGGCATCGACACATCCTGTGCAAGCCAATCGATACCACCTATACGTTTCGCTCGCATGCCCGTGGGCAAGCCGGACGGTGATCGTTAGAAAATTGAAGGGGCTGGAGGGTGCAATCGGCCTTACGGTGCTCGACCCCATTCGCGATAAGAAAGGGTGGGCGTTTCGTGAGGGACACGGATACACCACGGATCCCATTAATGGATTTGCCTATCTGAGCGAAGCGTATCTTGCGACCGATCCAAATTTTAAAGGCAGGGTCACAGTGCCGGTGCTCTGGGATAAGGTTGCGGGAAAAATGGTGAATAATTCGGAAAATGACATTTGCCGCATGTTAAATGGGGATTTTGCCGCTCTTGGGAAGGGAGGCCCCGACCTTTTCCCGTCGAATTTAGAGCCGGAGCACGGCATGCTTTCGGAATGGATCTATGATAAAATTAACAACGGTGTCTATAAAGCGGGCTTCGCGAATACCCAAGCCACGTATGAAGTTCCATGCCGCGAACTCTTTGCCGCGTTGGATGAAATAGAAGACCGACTCTCCACCCGACGGTATCTCTTCGGCGATCAAAGCGTGGAAGCAGACTGGCGTTTGTTCTGCACATTGGTGCGCTTTGATGCCGTTTATTTCGGTCACTTCAAATGCAACCTTCGACGCATTTCAGACTACAAAAATCTCCAGGGATATTTGCAGGATTTGTATCAACAGCATGGCATCGCCGACACGGTGAACATGGACCATATCAAGCGGCACTACTATTTTACCCACGACGATATCAATCCCACACAGGTGGTGCCGATCGGTCCCGTGCTGAATTTGGACGACAAGCACAATCGTCGCGCACTTTAGCCGAGTGTAGGCTGAAAATGCAAAGGACCGAAGGAACCAAAGGGACCTAAGTTTGAGCCCGATGCGTCCTTTGTTCACTTATGGATTGCATCTTCCTTTTCATTGCCTTAGGTGGATGACATGTATCGCACTCAGGAAATGTGGTGGCTGCCTGTTTATCGGGCATGTGCTGCCTATTTGTATCTGGCAATGGCGGTGGTTCTTTTTCTCTTGTTGTTCTCTTATAACCCCGCTGATTTGCCCGAATGGATCTTCTTTAGCACGCGATCGGGCGGGGCTGGCCCGGCGATGAGTTTGGGCGGTGCGGCGGGAGCTGCTTTTGCGGGGTCTTTTTACTTTTTGCTTGGGGGTGCGGCTTATTTGATTCCGGCAATCTTGTTGGGTTTTGGTTTGGCCAAACTGGCGTCACCCGGGTTTCCGGTGGCACGCAAATTTGGTTGGGTGGTGCTCTGTTTACTTGCCTGCAGCGGGCTTCTCCACTTGCAATCGGGATTTCTTGCGCATTGGAAAGAAACTTTTCATTTGCTCGGACCTGGTGGCTGGCTCGGCTATGCATTTGCCGAGAAGGGCCTCGTGCGGTTGGTTGGCGCAAATTGGGCGTGGGTGATGCTTGTGTCGGCTTACGTGTTGAGTGTCATGCAGCTCGCCGGGGTGCATCCGGTGATGCTTTACCGTGAAGTGCTCGCACAGATTCGGAAATTTATGGCAGATCGCGAGGCACGGCGTTTGGCGAAAATGAGCGAGACCGACCGGCTCAATAATGACGCCAAAGGCCTCGAACGCGAGCGTCGTCGTTTGGAGAAACAACTAAAGAAACGGACGGTGGAAGCCGAGCCTGCCTTGGCCACTGACGCGCTGGAAACTCCATTGCCGGGGCATGTGGACGGCAGAGGAGGACCGGAACGCAAGATCATCGACACCTCAATGCCGGTCATCGCCAAAGTTCCGCCTAAACCGGTGGAAAAACCGCCGGTGCCTTCCTTGAATCTCAATGGTGTCGATGCATTTCCGAATTACGAAATGCCCGATGCCAGCTTGCTGGACGAAATCGATCTGAACGGTCTGGAAAAAACTGATCACGCTGAATTGGAAGCCAATCATCGCACGATTGTCGAAACACTGGAGCATTTTGGAATCAAGGTGCAGGCGGGCGACATCACGAAAGGGCCAACGATCACCCGCTACGAGTTGTATCCGGATGTCGGTGTGCGAGTGGATCGTATCACCGCTTTGGAACGCGATCTCGCCAGGGCCACGAAAGCCGAACGCATCAATATTTTGGCGCCGATTCCAGGCAAAGACACCGTGGGGATCGAGTTGGCGAATTCCAAGAAGGTGAAAGTTACTTTGCGCGAATTGTTGACGAGCGAGGCGTGGACCGAGAGCAAAGCAAAGATTCCAATCGCACTGGGCAAAGATGTTTATGGCCGCCCGGTCATTGGCGATCTTACGGCGATGCCGCATTGTTTGGTGGCAGGCACGACGGGGAGCGGGAAGAGCGTTTGCATCAACGCGATGATTGCGAGTATCCTTTTTAAATTCGCACCGGATGAACTGCGTTTTATCATGATCGATCCGAAAGTGGTCGAAATGCAGATGTATAATGCGTTGCCGCATCTTGCGGTGCCGGTGGTGACTGATCCAAAGAAAGTCATCGCTGCGCTCGAATGGGTCGTTCGTGAGATGGAGCAACGTTACAAATGGTTCGCCAAGGCCGGGGTGCGCAACATCAGCGGCTTCAACGCGCGGCCCATGCCGAAACCCGAGCCTGAGGCCCGGTCGATGGATGCCGGGGGATCGCTCGCTGCCGATCCGGATATTGATGAAACGGATGCTGGCATTAAAGACGCCATATTGGTCCAACCGGAATTACCTATTGTGGTGCCGCGCGATTTTGAAGCGGCCCTGCCGGAAAAGCTGCCTTACCTCGTCATCATTATCGATGAGTTGGCTGATCTCATGCAGACGGCTCCGGCTGATGTGGAAAATCTGATTGCGCGTATCACGCAAATGGCGCGGGCAGCCGGTATCCACATGATCGTCGCGACTCAAACGCCGCGCGCTGATGTGGTGACCGGTATTATCAAAGCGAATATCCCGACGCGTATTGCGTTTCAAGTGGCATCAAAACTCGATTCCCGCGTGATTTTGGATCAAAATGGTGCTGACCGTTTGTTAGGGCAGGGGGATATGTTGTATCAACCTCCCGGCACTTCGAAGCTGACCCGCGCGCAGGGGGTGCTCGTGACTGATGAAGAAATCCAGCGCGTGGTGCACATGATTGGACGTCAGGCAGAGGCCTGTTATGAGCCGGGAATCCTCGCGCAACTCGACGGCGACGGCGAGGAAGATGGCGAGATAGTCTCGGAAGAAATGGAGGAATGGATCACCAAAGCCGTCGAAGTGATCCGCACAACCGGCAAAGCTTCCACCTCGCATTTGCAGCGCCGACTGGGGCTTGGATATAATAAAGCCGCGAGAATTGTGGACATTCTCGAGTTGCGCGGCGTACTTGGCCCGCAAAATGGTGTTAAAAGCAGAGAAATCCTTTTCAACCTCGACAATTATTGACTCCACCCCCACCTGTGCTTCTGTAGCGCCACGTAACTATGTCTGATTCATTGGGTAAACAATTCCGCTCCGCCCGCGAACGCGCGGGTATGTCTGTGGAGGATGCTGCCCGCGCGTTGAAGATCAAACCGGCACGTGTTGAGGAGATGGAGCAGGATGTTTACAAAAATTTCCCAAGCATCGCGTATGCGCGTGGTTTTGTGGTGAACTATTCCAAGCTGCTCGGGATCAATGTGCGCGCGCAGATGGAGGCCTTCGATTGCTCGGGGTCCTTTGGTTTAAACGATTACCAATATCTCACCACCGCATCGCCCACCAAGCACATGCGCCCGCTGACGCATGAGCAAAAGCGCGGGGTTCCCTGGGGTGGCTTGTTCGCAACAGCTGCAGTGCTTCTTCTGCTGGGCGTCGGCTCGGTGGCCGCCATGTATGCGATGAATCTGAAACGCCTTGGTGATATCGATACGCTCGGTGAACGTCTTAGTAATGATGGGGACAGCAGCGAGACTCAGACCAACCCGGCAACCGCCACTTCGGATGCTTCGCCGGCTCCGTCCAAGCCGGTGGAGAATCCTATCGAAAACACTCCGGAAACCCTTCCATCCCCACAAGATCTCATGCGTGCCGCTGCGTTCGAAGGGGGAATTCCGCCCTTGCTTGCGGCACCGCCGGATCCGGCTGCCGCTGATGATCGTGCTTTGCTTCGCGAGTTTTCTTCTGCTGAAGGGCCTTCCACGATGGATTCTGAAACTGTCATTGTGATCCGCCCCATCAAACGGACCTGGGTCAAAGTCATGGGCGGTGATGATGGCAGTGATCCTTTGTTTCAAAGCGTGTTGGAACCCGGGGAAGATCCCGTGCGCTTCAGCGGTCACCGTTTTCTCATTGAATCCACCGAAGATCAGGCACTGGAAATTTCCCGCAACGGCCAGATCATCGCCCAGCCCACGGGTCGGCTGGTGATCGAATAAAACGCGCACCCCTGCTCGAAACATCTATCGTCCGTCATGTCCTCTCTGCTTTCTCCAACCCCGCGCAAAGTCGGGATGATAAACCTCGGTTGCGCCAAAAACCTTGTGGACGCCGAGATCATGCTCGGCAGTATTTTGGCTGAAGGCCACGTGGTAACTTCCGACGCCGATGAAGCGGATGTCTTGATCGTGAACACCTGCGGTTTTATTGATTCTGCGAAAGAAGAGTCAATCGAAGCGATATTGGAGGCCCACCAGAATCGGGGCCTCAAAAAACGAAAAGGGCAACGCCTCGTCGTGAGCGGCTGCATGGCACAACGTTTTTCCAAGGAACTCGTGGGCGAGTTGCCGGAGGTGGACGCTTTTCTCGGCCTCGATCAGATCACCGATGCCGGACAGATTGTGACCGGACTCTTCGGCGAAACGCGGACGACAAACGGGCCGCTGAATTTGGTGACGCGTCACTCGCGCTACATTCCTGATTACGATACCCCGCGCTACCGGCTGACTCCGGCGCACAGCGCATATGTGAAAATTGCCGAGGGCTGCAATCATCCCTGCACCTTCTGCGTGATTCCACAAATGCGGGGACGGCATCGCAGTCGCACGGTGGATTCCGTGGTGCGTGAGGTGCGGGCGCTCGTGGCCGAAGGCGTGAAGGAAATCAATCTTATCAGCCAGGACACCACATTTTTTGGAATGGACCGCTGGAGTGTGAAGGCGGGGCCGCGCACCAAGGTGGATCGTGAACAGGGCGATGGTATTTGCCAGTTGCTGGAGGCGATCGACGAAGTGGAAGGGGAGTTTTGGGTGCGATTGCTTTACACTCATCCAGCGCATTGGAGTGATGATCTGATCAAGGCGATCGCAGCGAGTCGCAGGATGGCGCGTTATGTGGATATGCCCTTGCAACATATTGACGAAGGGATGCTGGGCTTGATGCGGCGGGAAACCGGACGCGTGCACATTGAGGAATTGGTTGCGAAAATGCGTGCGGGTATTCCAGGGTTGGGGATTCGCACGACCTTCATCGTCGGATTTCCCGGTGAAAGTGAGGCACAATTTGAAGCCTTGCTGGGCTTCATTGAGCGGGAACGTTTTGAGCGCTTGGGGGTCTTTTTGTATTCACAGGAAGAGGGTTCCCGTGCCGCGAAAATGGAGAATCAAGTTCCTACCAAGACCAAACAACGTCGATATCGGGAAGCGATGGCGCTGCAACAAAAAATCGCGTTTGAACATGCGAACGCGCTAGTGGGAAAAACCATTCGTGTGCTGACCGACACGCCCCTCGCAGGCCGCACCGAACACGATGCCCCGGAGGTGGACGCAAAAGTCATTTTCCGCAAGGCGCAAGTGCCGGGTCAATTTGTGGACGCGGAAATCATCGAAGCGCGCGGCTACGATTTGGTGGCTGGTTGAGTTTCATTCCCTGCGGTGACGCGTTGTGCCCAAAGCGGTAGAGGACTACCGCACTCCAAAAGCTGGCGCAAATTAATGGCAGGCTTCGATCTGCGCGAAGCGTTTTGGAGTGCTGCAGTCCTCTGCCGCTTTGCCACTGAGACTCTCGCCCCTCTAATGGGCGCTTCACTTTTTGCAATTCCCGCAGACCCGCACAAGAAAGCGCGCAGGATGCTTTTCGTCGATTTTTTCTTGCATTTGTCTAAACTAGAAGGAGGGTAGCTTATATCACTCAAGTGATTGGCTGAGCTATGAAATCAAAAACACCCCCCCCTGTTGGTTTCCTCTTCCTGTATTCTCGTCTCGTCGCTTTTGCGGCTTTGGTGGCGGTTTCTGGACCAGTTTCAAACGCTCACGCGGCCACGTTCACCTACACCCCTACTTCTGGTGCGGTGTCGGCGACCAATAACTGGAACGATGGCGTTGCCGCCGGTTGGACCTCAAAACCCATCAGCGCTTCGGATACCACCTTGGTGTTCGGTACGGCAGCAGCAGTTCCACCGACTTTTTTCACCGCGTCCGCGGTTGTCATTAACTCGATCAATAATCTGCCCGCGCCGGATCTGGACGTGAACGGACGCTTTCAGTTGAACAATTTCACGGCGGGATTCAAGGGTCTGATATTCACCACCGCGCCAGCAATCGCACCGCAGGTAAATATTTCCGGCGCGCCGCTGCAGTTTCTCGCCGACGGCCCAACCAATCCGGTGATGGCACTGCAGGCGAATTCAGACTCAAGCGGCACGGTAGGTCAGAAAGTGGTCCTGGTCATCTCAAACGACATCTTCGTCGGCGCACCGGTCTTTACGATCACGAGTGATACCAACTTCAGCGGCGGCAGCACGGCAGGCAACGTTCAACTGACCGGCGGCTTCAATTTTAGCACTACGGGGGCGCACGCCCTCAATTTTGGCGGCGACGGCGCTCCTGGCGGCACTAACCTTTTAAATGGTCGCTCTGTTTTTAACGCAGGCATCGCCGATTCCGCTGCGGGTCCAGGTAACGCCACCACGCTGACCAAGTCCGGCACCTCAATGTGGGAACTCGCCAGCGCGAACACCTACTCGGGCGGAACGACCATTACCGGTGGCACACTGACGTTCAGCAACCTGGGCGGGCTGGGAAGCGGCAGCGTTTCCGTGAGTGGGGGTGGCGCGGTAATGTTGAACGCTGCGGGAACGTGGGCGAAGGACTTCTCGATCTCCGGAGACGGGGCTGGAAATTTTGGTGCGATCCGCTTGTCTTCCGCCGCCGTCCTGAGTAGCTCCAACACAGTCACACTCACCGGCGACGCTCGCATTGGGGGTAGTTTGCTTCGAACGCAGACGGCGACTATTGATTCCAGGATCACCGGAACCGGTGACTTGACCTTCGGCACCACCAGCGCAAACGGCCTGACGCTCGTCATCAGTAATCCGAACAACGATTATGTTGGCAACACGATTTTCCAAGGCGAGCAGTCGTCCTTGACATCAGGATCCTCCTCTTCCGCTCAGGATTTCATCTTGGGTGCAAGCAACGTCATCGCCCCGGGAGATGTCACACTCTCAATGGGGACCCGCTCCACGCTGACTCTGCAAATGCGGGGTTTTAGCGAGACCATCAATGGTCTCAATTTTTCTGGGGCTGGGCTTCTAGGCCGAACGATCACCAACAACTCGACCGCCGCCAACAGCGCATCGGTTTTAACGTTGGGTGCCAACAACGCCAGCGGCACGTTTCGCGGCTCGATTACGGGCACCAACGCGAAAACAGTTGCCGTTACTAAAATTGGCTCGGGCAACCAGGTTCTGAATGGATCGACCACGTATTTCGGCGATACCACCGTCACTGACGGAAAGCTTACACTGGATTACAATCTCTACAGTTCGTCTCAGACTAACGCGCCGGGTAACTATTTTTCCCAGAACTCTACCCTTGTTCTCAACGGTGGGTCGCTTGCCATAGGTGGACGCGATGCCGGTAGCGGCGGCGCGGTCACCGGGACGCTCTCCGGCCGGGTCTTCACGGTCTCCGACACCAGCGGCTTCGTCGCTGGACAGAGCATTCAGGAAGTGACCTCGTTGGCCGGTGCGATCTTTATCGCAGGAATCGACCGAAACGCCAATACGCTTTTTCTGAGCGAAGTTCCGGTTTTTGGAACGCCTAACACAATTAACGTCGACGCGATGGCCGTAGGAACCACCAGCCAGACGCTTAAGGGCTTCACGCTCGCCGGCGCGGTTGCCAGCACCTCCACCATCGACTTCGGGATCACTGGCGGCGTCGTCCTGACCATCAACTCCGGACCGATCCAGATCAACGACGGCTCTTTGCTGTCAATCGCGAACTGGAGCGGCAACGTGAGTATCGGCGGCGGGAGCGACCAACTTCTGTTTATCGGTAATCCAATCGATTTCACCAGCGTCTTCAACCAGAGCGAAGTGAGCTTTTTGGGCTTTGGAACGGGCTACTCGATCATCGACAACGTCGGCAACTATGAAGTGGTCGCGGTTCCCGAACCGACGACACTTGGGCTGCTGGCCTTGGGCGGAATGAGCTTGTTGGCCCTCCGCCGTCGGCGTTGTTAGTCTGAGGTGCCTTGGGTAAGCTGCTGGTTGGTCAATTAAGCACCGACTCGTCCGGTACCGCCCAGTTCATCCTCGAGACCGTGGTCCGGCAGGGCAAGGTCCTCTGTTGAAAGCGCAGCAACGACGTCCACCCACGCTTTTCCGGTGGGAGGGTCGATACTCGGTGGAAGCGGTCGATCATATGCGCCAAAAGCAAACATGCGAATCGGGCCGCCACTCCAGCTTTTTTCCCCGGTAAAACGCAGCGCACAGATTTCTGCTCCGACTGGCAGTACCACCAGGCGGCGCGCATTTTCCGCTGAATGATGCAGGGTTTTCCATGCACCACCAGATCGTTGAATTTCAACATGAAATGACTTTATCAATTCCTTTGGCATTGTTTCTGGTGATGCCCCGAGTTCGTAAATACAAGGCATCCGCTTCTTGTCGTTCAAATCGCTATCAAAGACCATGCGCAGTGACGAGATCCTGCGGGCATGCTGCCAGGTGAGC
>Ga0105046_10015177_pt1 | contig 11849 bp, 11 predicted proteins | sample MAT03_FD_78385 | JGI IMG/M metagenome (GOLD analysis project Ga0105046, IMG submission 78385) | Freshwater microbial communities from Lake Fryxell liftoff mats and glacier meltwater in Antarctica - MAT-03 (megahit assembly) | ecosystem: Environmental > Aquatic > Freshwater > Ice > Liftoff...
GCGGCAGGAACAAATTTACCCAGGCAGCGGCCAGGCGAGCGTCGAGGCGTAAGCCCGACGTGGTAGCGCCCGAACTTGGGAGTCCGCGAATCCACGTCGGGCTTACGCCTCGACGCTCGCCTGATCCATGACGCCCTAAATGGGTAAATTTGAATTTGCCGATCGCCTTAACGACCGCGATGGCCGGATCGTTGGCGGGTCAGCACTTTCGGGTCAACCGACCGAGTTCGACACCTTAAAAGGGCGGATTTGGGCGTAGGACTCGTCATCTAGATCTTCTAATTTCACATCACTTGCGAACGAACAACCGCTCCGCCAGATCGAAGATAGCTTCCAAGACTAGAGCCATGAGAGCGGCTGGAATTGCTCCCTCGAGCATCAACGGAATATCGAACTTGTCGATTCCGCGCAGGATTGGCCTCCCATAGCCCCCGGCCCCGATGAAGCCTCCGAGTGTTGCCGTGCCAACATTGATAACCGCAGCCGTCTTCACGCCAGCCAGGATCGTCGGTGTTGCCAGCGGCAACTCGATCTGCCACAGGATCGCCCAACGTGATAGACCCAAAGCGTCAGCCGATTCTCGGAGCGAGTGCGGAATACCCTTCAGCCCGGCGTAAGTATTCCGCACAATCGGCAACAGGCTGTACAAGAACAACGCGGCCACGGCCGGGGCAGTTCCCGTGCCGCGATCGAGAAGGAACTTCATGACCGGAATCATGAACAGTAGCAAGGCCAAGGAAGGAATCGTCTGTAGCACGCCGGTCGCACCGAGCACGAAGCGACCCAACGTCGGCCGACGAAAAGCCAGTACGCCGAGAGGCACACTCACGATCACTGCCGCCAATAACGAGGGAACGAGAAGCCACAGATGCTCGATGGTTGTCTCGCGTAATCGGCGAGCAAGCGAGCCATCCGCCGACTCGACGCTGACGGTGAGAGACTGATTCAGAAACTCTCCTGCGACCTGGGCCTCGTCCGCTTTCTCCTCTTGAACTCGGGCATTCATCCGTTGCATGTCGGCTTCAGAAATCTTGCCTTCCAATCGACGGAGTTGCGCGACCACGGCAGGATGCTGTTCCTCCAACTCTGCTCGATAGAGCCAAACTGCCTCGTAGGCCGGGAAAAAATTGCGGTCGTCTTCCAACACAAACAGGTCGTACTGAGCAATCTCGCCATCCGTTGTGTAGACCTCGGTGAGATCGATCGCTTTTTCGACGAGAGCCCGGTAAGCGAGAGTGTGATTCATTCCTTGAACATTCCGTTGCGGCAAGCCATAGTGCCGCTTCACGCCAGGCCAGCCATCGGGGCGATCGAGGAATTCGTGAATGAATCCGAGCCGCAAGTTCGGGTGCGAACGCAAGTCGGAAATTGTGCGAATGCTAAGTGAGGCCGCGATGTCCTTACGCATTCCGAGGGCATAGTTATTCCGAAAGCCAAGGGGCTTGCTCATCCGAATGCCGTGGACGGCCAGAGCGGCCGCGAGGTCCGGCGGATCTTGCTTGAGGATCTGACGCGTGATCGTTCCTGTGTACTCAGGGTAAGCCTGAATATCTCCCTGAGTGAGGGCAAGCCACAGGGCCGGTGTGCCCCCGAGGTCATCGCGACGGGCTTCTACGCCGCTTTCGCGAGCGAGTCGTGCGCCCATCTCGGCCAAGATCACCGACTCCGTGAACTTTTTCGAACCCACGACCACGACTGTGCCGGAAGAGCGCGTGCCGGAACAACCCGCGAGCATTATCAGTCCCAGGATCACGAGGCGAGTCATGCAGCCTCCACTGGGATTTGCGGTCCGCGTTGAGCTTGAACGAACCGGGTGACAAACGGGTCGGCCGGTCGGTGCCAGAAGTCTGCTGGCGGGCCTTCCTGAACAATCTGGCCATTCCGCAAGAGGACGATTCGATCCGCGAAGAACATCGCTTCCGCCAGATCGTGCGTGACGAGCACCACCGTCTTTCCAAGCGACTGGAAGATCGCGCGCAGGTCCACTTGCAAATCAGCCCGAACAAGGGGATCGAGAGCCCCTAGCGGTTCGTCCAGAAGGAGAGCGTCCGGATTCAGCATCAATGCACGCATGAGACCAACTCGCTGGCGCTGGCCACCTGAAAGCTGATGCGGGAAACGATCGAGATTATCCGCAGGCAGCCGCGTCAAAGCAGTCAACTCGGCCACACGAGAATCGATCCGAACTCGATCCCACCCGAGATGTCGAGGCAAGAGCGAGACATTTCCGCGCGCGGTCAAGTGCGGAAACAGGCCCCCATCCTGAATGACGTAGCCCGTTCGATGTCGGACCTCGCGAGCGTTGGCCTGGGTGACGGGAGTACCTTCGAATGAGACGGAACCAACGTCAGGTTGCACTAGCCCGATGAGCAGCCGGAGCAACGTGCTCTTGCCGCAGCCGCTAGGGCCGATGAGCACCGTGGTCCGGCCTGACCGGATGTCGGTAGTAATCGGGCCGAGAGCGGCTTTGCCGGCAAAAGATTTCGTCGCGCCCTGGATGCTAAACATCAAGCCACCGTCACGCCTTTCCAGAACGCCACGTAACCGGCGATTTCCTTGGCCGCGTCCTTCGTTTCCGGATAATACCAGGCCGCGTCCTCGTTCTTTTTCCCGTTCACCTCCAATGTGTAGTAGCTGGCGGTCCCCTTCCACCCGCAGACCGTGTGCGTGGAACTTGGCTGAAAGAACTCCGACCGAATCGAGTCTGGAGGAAAGTAATGATTCCCTTCCACGACGATGGTGCGATCGGATTCGGCCAATACGGTGCCGTTCCAGGTTGCTTTTAGCATTGCGTTCTCCTTCGAGTGAATTGCGGCCAAGGCGAGCGTCGAGGCGTAAGCCCGACGTGTGGTTTGAACTCCGTATTGAGTCGCTCACTGAAGATCGCACGTCGGGCTTACGCCTCGACGCTCGCCCTAGCACCTTGCTTCTCTGCACGTCGGGCTTACGCCTCGACACTCGCCTTAGCACCTTGCTTCTCTGCACGTCGGGCTTACGCCTCGATGATCGCATTTATAGGCGGAATCCCAAAATGCAACCCAGTTTCTGGCGACCAAGTCAGCAGCGGATCGGGTTGATCGTAAATCACATAATTAATTCCACCCTTCAAGGCCTCCTCGTTCGGTAACTTGCGCTTCGATCCCCCTTCCGTCCACCAAGTCCCCGAAGCCGGCTTACTAAAGAGCTCACAAAGCCTACGGGTGCACCAGCTCTTGAAATCACCCAGTATCTTTGACGGTTCCGGATCACCCTTTACACCAACCACAATGTGAAAATGATTGAACATGACCGCAACTGCGTAAATCTCCCAGCCGCGAAACTGTGCGGTCTCCCGAATCTGTTTCAGCATCAATTCGGCATGAGCGGTCTGCAGGTAGATCGGGCTGCCCTTCATCAACTCGCGAGACTTCCGATACAAACTATCCATCTCTTCGTCGTAAGGTGTGCCTGGCAGGTTATGAATCACTCGTCTGTCTTCGGGAGGCTCGTTGGGTCGATGCTCGCGAACATGTCCCACAAACCCGGCTTGATGGCCTGGCAGCCATGTACCGTAGCAAGTATTCGACAGTAGCCAGTGTCGATCCACGCGGTTCGTTCCTCAGAAATTCGAGGCGAGCGTCGAGGCGTAAGCCCGACGTGTGCTTTGAACCCCATAGTGAGTCGCTCACTGAAGATCGCACGTCGGGCTTACGCCTCGACGCTCGCCTTGGTTCACTGCTCTCTGCACGTCGGGCTTACGCCTCGACGCTCGCCTGGGCTCCTTGCGTCTTTACACGTCGGGCTTACGCCTCGACGCTCGCCTACACCAACTCCCGAATCGGCGTCCCATCCTGCAACACCGCCATTGGCCTGCCCGAGTGATCCGGGAACGTGTGTTCCGGGTTGATCCCGAGATGCTGGTACATCGTCGCCCACAGATCATTCGGCGACATCGGGCGGTCTTTTGGATGAGCCCCCTTCGAGTCTGTTGAGCCAACGACTTGGCCGACTTTCATGCCGCCGCCTGCGACGACCAGCGACATTGATTGTGGCCAGTGGTCGCGGCCTGGGCGGTTGTCGCTCTTCTGATACTCGATCTTCGGCGTGCGGCCAAACTCGCCGGTCACGATTACCATCACTCGTTTATCCAAACCGCGGGCGTGCACATCTTCGATCAGTGCCGTCACGGCTCGGTCGTAGAAGGGCAGCCGATATTTCGCGTCGGTGAAGATATGGCAATTCACGGCATGTGAATCCCAGTTGTAGGTCACATCGGTCGGGAACGACTGGCCTGGGGGCGATGGGTTTTCCAGCACCATTGTGACAAACGAACAACCAGCTTCCACCAATCGCCGGGCGAGCAGACATCGCTGGCCGTAACGATGCATGCCGTACCGATCACGAACGTGGGCCGGCTCGCGGTTCAAGTCGAACGCATCGCGGGCCTTCGTGCTCGTCACCAATTCGACGGCCTTCTGGTTGAACGAATCCATTGCACTCATCGAGCCGGACTTATCGACATCGCGGCGAACCGTGTCGAACTTATTAAGAAGCGAGCGCCGATCGCCGAGCTTATCAGCCAGCGCGGCTGGGATACTCAGGTTCTGAACGCCGAACTTGCTTTCCGCTGGGTCGCCGCTGAATGTGAACGGTGTCGTCGCCTGGCCCATGTACGCGGCCCCGAAGCTAAACGTGTCGACCTGTTGCCGGCCGCCATCCACTCCGGCGATGTAGTTCGGCAGGCCGACATTGTGCCCTTCGCGAAGCTTGGAAACGAACGAGCCGACCATGGGATAGTCGTTCACGAAGCCCACAGGCGACATCGGATCGCGGCCGGTCAGGAACTTCTTGTGCCCGCCGCCATGATCGCTGAACGTGTGATGAATCGAGCGGATGATGGCATACTTGTCGGCACACTTCGCATGCATCGGCAGATATTCGCTGACGTCAATACCGGGCACGTTCGAGCGGATCGGCCGAAATTCACCCCGATACTCCGAGGGAGCATCGGGCTTCATATCGTACATCTCCATGTGAGGCGCGCCGCCCGGAAGCCAGAGCAAGATAACGGCGGTCTCTTCGGAAGTCGCCGGCCCGGACGCACTCGCCTTCAATCGCAGCAGTTCGGGCATGGTGAGCGCACCGACGCCAAAAGCACCGGCACCGAGGAAATGTCGGCGGGTCATGGGACCGGAACATGGAAACTTCAAACTCATTGTCAGGACTCCGACGGCCTCTGGGAGGCTCGTGAAGCGAAGGAGGCGGTATACAGGGATTTTAGCTCATCACCGGGCCTTCTGGTAGTAGATACGCCGATCTTTCGCCGGACGATTCCCGCCGAACCCTGGCTGGCTATCGGTTCACGCCTCGTCGCGGTCAAAAATATTTTTTCCCCAGTGGGACAAAAGCGGACATTTTGGGACACCTCAGGACAGAATGCATACCAGTTTTTTGATGTAAGTTGTTCTGAAACAATGGCTTACAATAATGCTACGCTTTCTGTTCACTAGTGTACAACGCTAGGCACTTTAACACCCACACACTTCGATTGGAAAAGCCCTCTTCAATCACACTTTCCCACTCCACTCAACCATGTTGAGGTAGGACGATGCAATGTCAGTAGCCGAGAATTATCGATCTTTGAGCGCCAGGCCAACCTCCTTACGCAAGCGAATCGCGGCTAGGAATCCAATTCCCCGCTTCCAAGAAGTATTTGAGAAAACGATTGCGTTCCGTATTGATCGTGGTAGCATGCAAGTGGTTTCCAGTTCTTTATCTCATCGCAAGGCAGCCTGACCAGCTAAGCAGGGTGTGGCATGTATTCAAGAATTGCTCGTTTCGGAACATTCTCAGCTGCGTTCGCGCTCTTGTGCGTGGCCGCAACGGGCTGCGATGCCAAGCTCAACATCGTTGAAGGCCAGGTTCTCCACAAGGGCCTTCCTGCCAAGGGCGTGATCGTCATTTTTCATCCGTCGGAACCAAAAGCAACTCGCTACTCCGGCGTGACCGACGCGGACGGCAAATTTACGCTGACCTCGACCGACGGCACCGGGGCGATCGTAGGGAAATACAAAGTCACGCTGACTTGGCCCGAAGACGTCAAACCCTCGGATTTAGCGGGCAAGTTCAAGGGAACCGACACCAGCGGCCCCGAGCCAAAAGACCGGCTGGCTGGAAAATACGACACGACTGCGAAGTCCACGATCGAGATCGAAATCCGGTCCGGCCGCAATCAATTGGAGCCCATCAAGATTGACTGATCTCGTTTTTCTCTCTCCCCTCTTCTCGGAGGCACATCGATGAATCGAAATCGTCTAAGCCAGCAGCGAGCGTTCACGCTCATCGAACTGCTGGTCGTCATCGCCATCATTGCCATTCTGATTGGCTTATTATTGCCTGCCGTTCAGAAAGTGCGTGAAGCCGCGAACCGAATGAAATGCTCGAACAACCTCAAGCAGATCGGGCTGGGCCTGCACAACTACGAAAGTACCAACGGCTTCTTCCCCTCCTGGGGCTTTGATTTCCCAACGGCACCTCCTGGCAATCCTTATGGGGCTCAAACGCAGGGCCATGGAACACTGGGCATGATCCTTGCCTACCTGGAACAAGACAATCTTGCCAGGATCATGCGGATCGATCGATCCGTGATCGATCCGCTGAATCTTCCGTCGCCAGCCGGAATCAATCCCGGAGGGACGAACTCGATCAAGATCTTCGAGTGTCCCTCGAATCCAAACCGTGGCCCGTCGAATTCCGACTACGGCCCCTATTTCGGTCTGGGATCGCCGCTGTTGCTCGGTCGCACTGACTATGCACCCATTCGGGGCTACAGCCAGTCCTTTCGAAATAACTGCGCTCCCGGCTCGCCTTGGAACGGGTCGGAAGAGGTTGGGTTCCTTGGGAAAAAATCCATACCACCCAAGTTCGCTGACATGAGCGACGGCACCGCCAACACCATGATCTTCGCCGAAGATGCCGGGCGACAGACACTTTACCGCAACGGCGTCGCTCAGCCCACACCCAGATTGCTCAACTCGGCTTGGGGCGATTACAACGTGAAGATCACCGTCCACGGCTGGGACGCCAACGCCACCGTCCAAAACGGTGGTTGTGCGGCCATCAACGTGATTAACCACGACGAGATCTATGCGTTCCACAGCGGCGGAACAAATATCTTGAGGGGCGACGGCTCGATCAGCTTCTTGAAACGGTCAACCTCCACTGCGGTTTTGGGAGCCCTGATCACCGCTGCGGGTGGAGAGGTGTTCGAGGATTGAAAGTCCCGCGAAGTAAGGATCAGAGCCGCGCACGCAGCGAGGCTTTGCGAGCGGAGTAAGCGGGGGCCGGCTGGCTGCCGCTTACTCCGCAAAGCCTCCGTGCGCTGCTCTGATCCATCTTCGCCTCGCCAGTTATTCATCTTGTTCAATTCGGCCGCTCGCTGGTATGCTTATCCACGCATTTACCAAGGATGGATCATGCACACCACGGATCGGCTGCTTCACGAACAACGATTTCACGACACCCAGGCGGCCGAGCGGGCCGAGCGGTTTGCCGATCTGGCGTCGCTGCGATTTCGCGATGCCGACTACCTCGATCACGAAAGCTGGATCCGCCCCGCGATCGAGATGTTAGGTGATGTGACCGGCAAACGTGTTCTCGATTTCGGCTGCGGGCACGGCATGGCGGCCACGGTATTTGCACGACGAGGTGCCACCGTCACGGGCATTGATGTGTCCAAGGGCTATGTCGAAGAAGCCCGGCGACGAGCAATCGCCAACGAAGTCGTTGCCGAGTTCATCCAGGCCGATGCGGAGATGCTGCCCTTCCCCGATGCCTCGTTCGACGCGGTATGGGGCTCGGCGATTTTGCACCATCTCGATATGAAAAGGGCCGGCCAAGAAATCCGGCGAATATTGAAGCCCGGGGGCGTGGCCGTCTTCTGCGAACCCTGGCGTGGCAATCCGATTCTCAATTTCGCGAGACGCTACCTGCCTTATCCGGGCAAGCATCGGACACCCGATGAACGGCCATTAAATGCGAGCGATCTTGAACCACTTCATGGGCTATTCCTGTCGGTACAAGTTCAAGGCCATCAGTTTCTGGGCATGGGTTTGCGAGCGTTTGGTCGGGAAGAGTTTTTCCTTCGCTTGCGCATCAGGCTCGACCGCCTGGATCGACTGATCTTTCGCGTCTGCCCGAGTTTGGAAAACTGGACGCGCTATGTGGTGATTCGCCTGGGAATGGAATAGACTCCACTTCACCGTGGAGCCTGCCCCTGCCAACCCGAAGCCGACTGAAGACCTGCCGCGACGCGTGCAGCCGGTCGCGCTGATTCTTCTGCTCGTCCTTGCCCTGCTCATCGGTTCGCGCTGGTATCTCGATCGCTTCGGCACACGGCCAACCGAACACAACCGGAACGCCGCCCATCGCGTAGACTTGAATCGTGCCTCTCGAAACGAATTGATGCAGCTCCCCGGCGTCGGCCCCGCTACGGCCGACCGCATTGTGGCTCATCGCGAATCGAACGGGCGATTCAGCAAGGTCGAAGACCTCGACCAGGTTCCAGGCATTGGCGACGCCACCGTCAGCAAGCTTCGGATCTGGGTCAAAGTTGATCCACTGGAAAGTACAATTCCCGAGAGAACCGAACCCGATCGGCTGACGCGAAAATCGCCGACGCCAAAGTCGAAGAGCGATCCCAAGAGCACGGCGAAAGGACCGATCGATGTCAATCGTGCAACGCTGGATGAACTCAACACTTTGCCAAATATCGGCCCAGTGATCGCGCAAAGAATCATCGACGAACGTACCAAGAAGCCATTCGCGAGTATCGAAGACTTACGAAGGGTCAGCGGCATCGGGCCGAAGAGGATCGAGGCGCTGCGCGGGTTGATCGTCTTTGGGGAGTGAGATTTCTAGTCGTCCTCCCCGTTTCGGGCTGACTGTTACCCACAACTCGCGAGCGTGGGATAACATTCCGATGTTGTCCTGGGTAACGAGTAGACAACATCGGAATGTTATCCCACGAATCCGCGGCAATTCCTAGTTGTGGGTAATAGTCAGCCCGAAGCGGGGATGGGGAGTAACACCTCACGCCTTCTTCCTCGCCGCGATCTCGTCGGCAAATAATTGGCGAACTTTTTTCTTGGTGATGCGATCGACGAGGCCCGGCATAAACCTCGCCGCAAACAAGAGTGCCTTCCCCTGGAACGTCAAGCTCACCGTCTTTTTCCCGCGTGCCAGGGCATTCAGCGTTGCCTCCGCCACTTGCTCGGAGGTCATGCCGCGCATGTGATCGAGGCTCTGCTTGGCGTTGCGTTCGAGCATGTTGGTCGAAAAATTCGTGGCCGTCAGGCCCGGATTCACGGTAATCACGTCGATATCGAAGCGGGCGAACTCGGCACGAATCGCTTGAGTCCAGCCCTCGATTGCGAACTTGCTGGCACAATAGAGCGAGCGGCCGGGAATCGCGCGACGGCCGAGAATGGACGATACATTTACAAGAGCGGGGGTTTTGCCTTCCCGTAACAATGGCAACAACACGCGGGTGGTTTCGACGGTGCCGAAGAAGTTGACCTCCATGATGGAACGCAGCACGTCCGGCGTTGATTCTGCGAAATGACCGGTTGCACCGATGCCCGCATTATTAATGAGGACATCGAGCCCGCCGAGTTTTTCCTTCGCGGTCTGGAGCATCGCCTCGCGGCCTTCCGGCTTGGCCACGTCGGCCTGAACTACTTCCAGGGACTGCCCGGTCTTCTTGACCTCGTCGGCAAGTTGCGTGAGCAAGTCCATGCCGCGTGCGGAGGCCAGCACTCTCATTCCGCGTTTGGCGGCCTCGACGGCGATTGCGCGACCGATGCCTTGCGAGGCACCCGTGACCAACACACGTAATCCGGAGAGTTCACGACTTGCCATTTGCTTTCACCTAAAAGAGAGAACTCTCGTAGGGTGGGTGGAGGCTTTGCGGAACCCACCGCACACGCAATGGTGGGCTACGCAAAGCCTTCGCCCACCCTACAAGAAATCGAGGAAATCCAGCGGCTTGCGGTCGGGTTCAACGAATGTCGCACGGGCCTCCGCTGACCAGAGCAACGCTTCCGAATAATATTCGAGCAACCACGATACCTTACAGCGATCGTTCAAGCCATTCACGATGTCGTGCAAGTTCGCATTGCCGGTCATTTCGCGGGCCACCAGTTTCATGAACAGCACGGTGATGGTTTCGTGATAGCCCTTCGGGTCGCCACATGCGACGTTGTACTTCTGAATATTCGCCCGCACTCGTTCGAGTGCTTGTGGATGAGGATAGTGTTGCAGATAACTCGCGGCGACAGCGAGATGGGCTCGATGGGTCCAGCGTTCGTAGGGCAATTCGCACGATTCGAATAACCGGACCATTTCGGCAACATCTTCGGCGGACGTGAAGCGCTCGTCGATTTTTGGGGCGGTTGCTCATAGTAGTCCGCACACTCCGTGTGCGGACCGTCGGCACACGGAGTGTGCCGACTACTATAGAAAAACACGGCCCCCGGTTTTACCCGGGGGCCGCGCAGGGTCGCCGTCGAGTGCGAGTCACCTCTCGGCATCCTTTTCGCCAGAACCCATTGGTTGAATTTGCATATTCATGGGCTCCACCCAGTGCTTGTAGTCGGCGTTGTAGTACAGGTATCCGCGGCTGGCGGGCCCGCGATAGTGGCCCGGTACTTCGCAGATCAACTCAAGGTTCAGCTCAATCTTTCGTTCAGGTGCCAGTTCACGCCAATACAGAATTAACTCTCGGCCACGCGTTTCAAAGAAGCTGATGATCCCCTTTTCACGCAACTCCGTCAGTTGCTTCATATCGGTGGGCACTTTCATTCCGGCAGGCAGGCCCACAATTGCGACGGCCATTCCTTGCCCTTGCTTCTCAAGATTGTGCAGGCTCACGGTGAGCGGCACCGTCTCGCCCTCAGTCGCTTTGTTGCGGCCGAGTCTCGTTTCGAGCTTCACCGCACATTTGTCTGCACTCACCGGGGTGAGAGTCGTGTAAGTGTAGCTCAAGGCGAACGGATACGGGTGCTTGGCATCAGTCACGATTTCGACATCCGTCTTTACACCTGCCGCAAAAATCTCTTCTGCCTTAACGACGTCAAAGCCGATCACTTCGATTTCCGTTTCCGAAAATCTTTTTGTTCCAATGACCTTCCCATTGACGAGCAATTTAATCTCGCCCGCCTCGGTGGGATGTGCATTCTTCTTCGCGTGCAGGATCAGTGCCTTGAGGGCCATGATCGTCGATTGCGTGGACCCGAATCCACCGTGGCCGCCACGCTGCTGGCTGAGCCACTTCGTGCATTCCTTCAGCGTGCCTGCATATTTCGTTTCGTTCGAACGGAGCCAGCCGAGCATTGCCATCGCGGTGGTTTCGATGTCCAGATCGCGGCCGCCGGACCGAGTGATGCTGGTCTCGCCGCCAGTCACCGCACCGGCCTTGAGGTGCTTCTCTTTCAGTCGGTCGAGCAACCTCATTGCCGTCTCACGATCACCACGCTGGAGCAACACATTCGCAACCAGAGCCACGAAATATGCGTCTTTGCCGCCACGGAAACTTTCATTGAGGGCCTCGCCCTTGATGGCTTCGATCTCCTTCTTGAGATCCAGTTTCTCCGTATCATCTGGATCGCTTTCTACGAGAGCCCAAACGATGTACGCATCGGTCGTGTGCTTGGGCGCTCCGCCGAAAGAGTCGAGAGCTTGCGCGTTTCGCTTGAAGCCCCCGAGTCCATCGCGGCGGGAAATTAAGTAGGCTTGCGTTCGCTTGATCAACTCCGGATCCACCTGGTGGACGCGGGCCATGTCCTTGAATTGGAGCAAGCCGTATGCCGTGA